>Ga0307442_1001316_pt1 | contig 12318 bp, 11 predicted proteins | sample SalMarWE160430MG_FD_202143 | JGI IMG/M metagenome (GOLD analysis project Ga0307442, IMG submission 202143) | Salt marsh sediment microbial communities from the Plum Island Ecosystem LTER, Massachusetts, United States - WE1604-30 | ecosystem: Environmental > Aquatic > Marine > Intertidal zone >... | reverse complement strand
AGGGTCGTGAAGAAAGCCACATGCTCGATGTCGAGCGCTCCGTGCGATCGCAGATACGAGAAGCCGTCCTTGCCGCTAGAGCCTAGCGAGCGCTGAATGGCATCTGCGGCCTTGTCGGCGAGGAGCGTCGACATGCCCTCGAGCACGTGCACGCTGCCGAGCATGGCGTAAGGGCTAACCCATTCGATGGCGTAATAGGTGTAGCCCACCATGACCTGGCAGGCGATGCCGGGGGCGCCGTCCTTGACCGCGCCAGCGTCACCCCCCATGGCCGCGATGTCGTCGAGAATCCATTTCTCGTGGCCACGCTCCTCTTCCATGTATTCGACGAGAGCGTCCTGGTAGGCCTCGTCCGTGGTGCGCGCGGCGGCGAAGGCCAGCAGCGGGAAGGTATGCTTCACGTGATGATAGGCCTGGGTCAGGAAATCGATGTAGAGCTCGCGCGAGGCACCCGAGCGCAGCGTTTCACGGATCAACGGAATTGACGTGAAGCCAATCCGCTCCCTCTCGGTTTCAGCAATCAGCCGATCGTAGAACGTCACGATGTTTCTCCTTGTTGGTCCTTGCAATTGGTTCAAGCGGCGGCCGGGCTGCGTGCAAGCTTGAGCGCGGGATAGGCGCGCGCGGCGGCATCACGCACGATGCGCCCGTTGGCGGTGAGGAGACCAAGCCGCTTGGCCTGACCGGGTGGGCAGACCACGAAGTCTCTAGGCACGGCGTAGGTCGGGGCGTCGATACACAGGCGCTCGAGCCACAACAGAACGTGGGCGCGGGGCGACTCCATCAGCCAGCGTTCCCCGGTCGCGGACGGGATCAGGAGCACGCCAATCTGTTGCGTGGCGTCGGCAAGGGCGATGCAGGCGGCAACGCCCGGATCGCTCATCACCATGGCCTCGACCCATTCGGGTGAGATGTTCCGCCCCGAGCCGGCGACGATGAGGGTGTCCTTGCGGCCCGTGACGACCAAGAATCCGTCTGGCGTAAGGCTGCCAAGATCGCCGGTTCGCCACGGACCATCGACCCGCGCACCATGCAGATAGCCCTGCATGACGGTTGGTCCGCGCACCACCAACTCGCCTTGGTCGATCGCGATGTCGAGGCCGGGCAGCGGTTCGCCCACAGTTCCCGCTCTCCGCCGTCCGGGCCGATTGACGGCGACGACAGAGCAGCACTCGGTTAGGCCGTAGCCCTCATGCGCCGGGATGCCGAGATCCCAGGCCCGCGCGGCCAGAGCCTCCGACACGCCTGCGCCGCCCACGGCGACAAAGCGCAAACTGTCAGGCGCACGCTTGCCGCCTGCCTCAAGCTCGGCGATCCAGCTCGACAAGAGCTGCGGCACGAGGACCGAGGTGGTGGGGCGCCAGATCTCGAACGCCTTCCGCAGGCCGCCCGGGCGGCCAGCCCCGACGCTCTCGGCCACGGCCGAAGCAAAATGCGTGCGCGCCCCGACAAGCACCGGCACGCAGATGGCGGTGATGGTCTCGAGCAGCAAAGAGAGCGGCAACACGGAAAGGTAGGAATCACTCGGTCCCGCCCCAATCGCGACAGCAAGGGCCTGGGCCTGCCGTTCGATTTGTTCGAGGCCGAGGTGAACGCCTTTGGGGTGCCCGGTGCTGCCCGAGGTGTAGACGATGACGCCAGCGCCCTCGCTTGCCTCGGGGCGGGTATCGATGGCTGGCGCCAAGGCCGGGGTGACGCCGATGCCGAGCGCGGCCGCAAGGCCGGCGGCCTCGGCGGTGGCGATGACGTGGTCGACGCCTGCGTCCTTGAGCACATGCTCGAGCTGAGCGCGGCTGAAGAAGGTTGGGAGTGGCACCACGGTCTTGCCGGCCGCCCACGCGGCGAGTTGAGCCACCGCCCATTCGGTGCCGTTGGCACCGAGCAGCCCGAGCGTCTGCGGCCGGTCCATCAAGACCTGCGCAAGACCGGCGACCCGGGTCATAAGTTCGCTACGAGTCAGGACTGCGTGGTCATCCGCCATCGCCACCGCTGCAGAGCGATAGCGCGACCCGCAATGCATCGCCTGCAGGATGTCAGACATGCGCGAGAACCCTCGTCTGCCGCCCAAGGCAGGCTGCGACGCTGTCACGGTGAACGGCGCAGACGCGGGGCGCATGCGCGTAATAGCTTCCCCAAATCTCTGGATTCTCTACGCGCACACTGTTCGCATCTCCGAGCGGAACGAGCCGGAGATTCAGCCGCTCGAGCAGTGCCGTGAGCGGCGCGGTTGCAGTGAAGAAGGCCCAATCGAACCCGGCCGCCTCGCCACAAGCGATGATCTTGCGCAGGAAGCCGCCAACGAGATGCGGCGCCTGGCTCGCGAGGGAGGTCACCTCGAAGATCTTATCGCGACGGGCCGGGGTCCGGCGCAGCGGCGACAGCAGGGTCTCTATCGGCGCGTTTAGATAAACCTCCGAAAAGAAGCCTTCGGCAGCAAAGATGAGCCCCGCAGCGCAGTGGACCACACCATCCTTGCCCACCATGGCGACGAGTGTTTCGGGGAGATCAACGATATGAGCTCCATAGCGACGGGCATAGACTTCGCTAATCAAGCGCTCCGTCGCCGGCCGCAAATGGTCGTGCCGCGGCGTGAGTATGAACCGCATGCCGAATTCTCCCCCGTGGTTCATGCGAGGAAGCAAGGTCCAGGGAGGGGCTTACAGACGCCTTACAGCCGCCAAAAAATCACAATCGTAAAGACGCTTGCGGGGTGTTCGGAGGCTCTGGAAAAGCGAAGCGGCCCTCCCCCGCCTGAGCCGGCAGTGGGTCGAACTGCATGGTAAAAACGGCGCCACCCGCCGGCGCGTCGTCCACGGAAATAATCCCACCATGGGCGACGACGGTCCGTGCGGCGATGTCCAAGCCCAACCCCGCGCCGCCCTTCTGATCGCGTCCGCCTTGCCAGAAGCGGCGAAATATTGCGCTTCTTTGATCCAGGCGCACACCAGGCCCGCGATCAATGACCTTGATCGAAGGTGGGTTGGCCCCGATCACGATGGAGACCGTGGTTCCCTCCCGGGTATGCCTCAGAGCGTTCTCGACCAGGTTGCGCAATGCCCGGAACAAATAGTCGCGCGCCCCCCTGATCCGTACGGGTTTGTCCGGCGCCAGCACCTCGATCGATCGGTGTGCATTGATGGCCGTTGGCCCAAGCAGCGAGGCGACTTCGGTCGCAACGTGGGTCAGCTCGGCAACGTCGTCCTTCTCCAGCTGCAACACCTCAAGACGCGCCATGTCGAGCAATTGATTGACGAGCCGCTCGAGACTGCTGATCTCTTCCACGAGCTCGGCGTGACCCTCGAACTTCGAGAGGATGTCGATGTGCGTCTTCAGCACCGCGACCGGGGTGCGGAGCTCGTGGGCGGCGTCGGTGATGAAGCGTCGCTGCGCATCAAAAGCCGTCTCCAGCCGGTCAAGGCCGCGGTTGACGGCGCTAACCAGCGCATGCAGATCACGCGGCAGGCCGGACTCGGTGAGCCGCATCGATACTGCGCCGGGCCCAATGGACGCAGCCTGATTTGCTGCGAGGCGCAGCGGCGCAAGGCCGATGCGCGCCACGATCAAATTGACAATGAGGAGAACGATGACGAAGGGGATCCAGATCCACGCGATGTCCTGAACGAACTCCTCAAGCACGCTGTCATAGACGATGTTCCCGGGATGGAAGGCGACCTGGACCCACAGCGGTCCGTAGGTGGACGACGTCTTTGTCGAGAACCCGAAATATGGAGGCTGATCGGCGTCGGTCTGCAGGGTGAAGAAATCGCGGCCTTGCGAAGGATTGACCACGGTGAGCGGCGCCGTGATCCCCGACGAGGCGGCGAGCAACGCCCCCTTGCTGTCGACGACGGCGTAGCGACCGTTGTTGGTCTTGAACGCCTCCTTGACATAGGCGGGGAGTTCCAGCTGACCTTCCGGCGCCTTCTTCACATAGTCGACGATGAGCTGGGCCTGATTGCGCAGGGTCTGCTCGCGGAACTCCGAGTTCTTGGCCTTGAACCGCACATACAGCGCGCCGCTCGCCGCCGCGACGGCAAGCAGACTAACGCTGACCAAGCCGACGATAAGGCGGAGCCAGAGAGAAGCGGTCGCGGCTTGGGGACTACGCACTGGCGGCTTTGTCCGAGAGCACGTATCCCACGCCACGCAGCGTGTGGATGTGCATGTCTGCCCCCGCCTCCTGCAAGCGTCGGCGAATTCTGTGGACCAGCACTTCGATGGCATTGGAGGCGAGGTCCTCTCCGAACGAATAGATGGCATCTTCGATCGCGGACTTCGGGACCACGCGCCCAGTTCGTCGCATCAACAGTTCAAGCCCGTCCATCTCGCGACGGCCGAACTCGACTGGGACGCCGTTGACGGTCACCTCACGGCCGCTCGTGTCGAATGTCACGTTGCCGGCCGCAAGCTTGACCCCAAGCGCCTCTCCTGGACGCCGCAGCAAAGCGCGAACGCGGGCGATGAGCTCATCAAGTTCGAAGGGCTTACGCAAATAGTCGTCCGCGCCTTGGTTGAGGCCCGCGACCAGGTCCTCCAAGCTGTCCCGTGCGGTGAGCACGAGCACTGGACGTGTCATCCGACGTCGGCGCTGATGGCCGAGCCAGATAAGACCATCCATGTCCGGCAAACCGAGATCGAGAAGAAGCGTGTCGTAGTGGGTGGTCGCGATCGCGCCGTCGGCATCTCCTGTCGTGCCGACTTGGTCCACGGCAAAGCCCGCATTTTCCAATGCAGTGCCGATGTAGTCGGCAAGTCGCTGATTGTCTTCAATGAGCAAGAGGCGCATCGTCCCCCCTTTGGCCCACTATGGTGGCGTCCTAGCCTGCGAATCGACCGGGCATTGTGGGGCTTACCTATGTCGAAAACTTGGCCCAAAACGGCGCCCGCGGCCGTGAATTCCGTGGCGCGGCACGAAGCCGGCGCCCCCGGCTAGAGGGTCACCATGGACCTTACGGCAACATTACGACCGGGTCGGTGATTGGGGCCTTATTTCGTGACGCCAGATCCTCTCGCCGCCCGGGCAGACCCACCTTCGCGTTAACCAAGTCTGCGTAAGCCAGACGTAAGGTAAGCGTGGTCCTTTCCATCGGGGCCGGGCACATAACGAGGAACACCGATGACGGCGAGTATCCGGCTATGCGTAGCACGGGATCGATCCTGCGCTTGAAGCGCGAGGCACGTCTTCCCCTGCGCCATTCGGAAGACGTGACGTTCGCTCCTCCAAATCCACACCTGTCCGGCTTCGCGATGGAGCATCCCGACAAGAGCGCTGAGCCTTGTTCTGAGCTCGGCCGGAGGGCGATTGAACTCGCCGTCGTGGTCCCGACCTTCAACGAGCGAGAAAATATCCGGCCTTTGCTTGCGCGTCTTGGGATCGCACTTGACGGCATCCGGTGGGAGGCCGTTTTTGTCGACGACGACTCTTCTGATGGAACCGCCGATCTCCTCCGCCAACTTGCCCAAAAAGACAGCCGCTTGCGCGTCATCCGCCGCATCGGCCGGCGTGGACTCTCTAGCGCGTGCGTTGAGGGCATTCTCTCCACATCCACGGCCTATTTTGCCGTGATCGATGCTGACATGCAGCATGATGAGTCATTGCTGCCGCGAATGCTCGAGCGTCTGAAGCAGAACCGTCTCGATCTCGTGGTTGCGAGCCGCTATGCCGAAGGCGGAAACGTGGGCGAATGGAAGAATGAACGAAGGCTCATTAGCTGGGTGGCAAGCCGCGCAGCGCGGCTTGTGACGAAGGCTAATCTCAAAGATCCAATGAGCGGTTTCTTCGTCATGCGCCGAGACGTGTTCGACGCGGTCGTGCGCAACTTATCCCAGTCGGGGTTTAAAATTCTGCTGGATGTCTTTGCCTCTGCTGCACGGCCGTTGAGGTTTGCGGAGTTGCCTTATCATTTTCGCCAGCGCGAGCACGGCGTGAGCAAGCTCGACAGCATGGTGGCGTGGGAACACGGCATGCTGCTGCTAGACAAGCTGTTCGGCCGCATCATTCCACCGCGCTTTTTCCTCTTTGGTTTGGTCGGGGGCTTGGGGTTGGTTGTTCATATGCTGACCCTGGGCGTTGTCTTCCACACCGGTGTTCCGCTTGCGACCTCCCAAGCCATTGCGGTCTTCACCGCGATGACATTCAATTTTGTACTGAACAATCTTCTCACCTACCGAGACCGGCGCCTTACCGGTTGGCGGTTCCTGCGGGGACTACTCTCTTTCTACGCGGTCTGCTTCTTAGGCGCGGTCGCCAACGTAGGAGTAGCGAGCCTCGTCTATACAAAACAGCCAATCTGGTGGTTCGCGGGACTAGCGGGAGCCCTGGTCGGCGCCGTGTGGAATTACGCGGCCTCCGCCTTCTTCACCTGGCGCCGCTGAAAAACGCAATTCGAACGCGCCGAAGCGTTGGCTCGCCTTCCGGCCCGGCTCCGCTTGGGGATTTAATCTTGCCGAACGAGGCTTGCGCAGCGACGAGAGACTTTCGCGCCTATGCGATCGTGCTCGTCGTCGCCTTGATCGGATTGGGCGTGTCCCTTCAGGGCTGGAAGTCTCATGTTCCCTACCTTGACCTGGTGCCGCCCATCGACGACGCCCTTGCATTTTTGCAGCATGGTCGAATACCCGAATGGGGGCGCGGGAATAGCTTGGGGGTCTACTCGCCGGCCGCGAGCTTTTGGCTGTTTGTACCTGGCGTCGCCCTCCCGATCGATCCTCGTCTGGCTGAGGCTGTCGGGGCGGGGTTGCTCTACATCCTGACCCTCGTCGGCGTCTTCTTACTCTCACGTTCTCTTTTCGGTGCCAGGTGCGCCTCGCTATCAGTAATTTTGTACGGTTTATCGGAGTTGGGTTTGTACTTTGCCGGCTCTCTTTGGCCACTTGGCCATCCATTGTTTTATGTGTGGATGCTCTTTTTCGCGACGCGTTGGGTCCAGAAGAGAGATCCCATCTTCCTTGCTGCAGCAATCGTCACATCCTCCGTCGGCATCTGCATCCATCCGGTATTTGGCGCTGCGTTCATAATTCTTCCGATTCTGTGGTTTCTGTATCGGCCCCCCGTGAAAGTCGTTCCCGTTGTCGTTGGATTGGCGTTGGGTCTCCTGATTTGGCTCCCCTACTTGCGGTTCGAGTACTCAAGAGATTTTTCAGACGTCGTCTCCCAGCTTTTACTGAAAGCTCCGACTCATGGCGACTATAGAACAACGTGGTGTGACCCCTCATTGGGTTTGGTCAAAGCTCATGACAAAGACCGGCACCGGCGAGGCTCGCGTTCGTGGAGTGACACTTGGACGAATGACGAGCACGCAGTCGGCTTGGAGGCCGGATTGTACGGCAACTTCAGCCGCAGTCTCCGGGCGGGGCCGGTGCCAAACATATTGTTCGGTCTCACAGGAGCTGGACTAATCCTTCTTGGCCTGATCGTTTGGCAGAACCGAGCAAACATTGGAACCGCTGGAAGCCCTGCGGGATATTGGCGACACAGTAAGATATTGGCGGAAGATGGAAAACTTGGCCCAGAACTCCTGCTGATATTTGTACTTGTGCCATGGATATTCTTGCTGTTCGCTACCGCGAGAGCAGAGTACCTCGCTACCACTCGGTTTTGGTGGATTTGGCCGGGGCAAATCATCGTCCTTGCCGCCCTGGCAACGTTTATCCCAGGATATTTCAACGTGAGGCGGATATTCGCTCTCGCTCTCCAAGCTCTCCTTGTAGCGATCGTGGTTCTTAATCCTGTCTTGATCTCAAGGATTCAATCCGGATTGTCGGATGGCTGGCCTGGCACCGATTCTGATGAAGAAAAAGTGGTCGATTTCATCTCCGGTCAGCTCGGAAACGAGCGCAAGATGGCGGCCATTGGCTACCAAACCTTTTTCTACGGATGGATGCGTACTCATAGCGCACTTGACCCTCGCGTAAAGGTCGGCATGGAATTTGATCTATTGTTGCGAATGCTGAATAACGTCTCCAACACAGACAGATGTCCTGAAGGACTTTCACCTAAAGACGAGTTTCGAGTTGTGCAGTACAGCCCAAGTCCTACGATGGCCGAACCATTTGCTTACGCACCAGCGCCCCGGTCTTTAGTCGATGTTGCCACGGATGATCGGTTTTATCTGCTGAGGCGAATTGGACCGTATGCAGTGCTCAAGCGGGACATCGGGACGGAGCGGAGGAGTGACTCAAGGAGCGTAGCCGTCGCCTACCACCGCGTTGACTAGGCCCCAAGGATCTGGACGCCCGCGTCGGTGCCGTTCTCGCTGCACCGACGAGGGCAAGAAGCGGAAGCCCCTGGTGACGAATATCTACTTCGCTCTTGAGAGCGACCATCTGGATCGCGGCCTCCGGGGCCGCTAATGGTTCATCCAGATGTCTGTGCTAGGCTCTTGGAAACGATGAGCGAGAGCAACATGGCGAAGCCTTCGCGGCTCCGGTCGCTCACGCGGGCGATCGTCGATCATCCCTGGGCGAGCCTGCAGGACGGGCTGCTTCTTTGTTGCGTGATGATCGCCGCGGTGCTGCTCGCCTACCAGTACAATCTGTTCAGCTTTATCGACACGCTCTCCGACCAGCAGCGCCGGATAACCCTCGCGGAGGGATTGTTTCTTACGGTCCTTCTCTTTGTCTGCATTCTCGCCTTCGTCCTCCGCCGGCTTTATGAGGAGAGGCGCGGCGTGGCCCGCGAGATCGCGACGAAATTCAGATTTCGGGAACTTCGAGAGCAGGCTTTGCGCGATCCATTGACGGGATTGCCGAACCGCCGAGCGCTACTTGCGGCTCTGACGGCAGCCACCAACTCTGCGGACCCCGCCAACCGCAAGCTCGCTCTGTTTCTGATCGACCTCAACGGCTTCAAGGACGTCAATGACGCTCACGGCCACTCCACCGGTGATCGCGTGCTAAAGAGCGTTGCCAGTCGCTTTCGCAAGGTTGTGCGGCCGAGCGATCTGTTCGCCCGGGTCGGCGGCGACGAATTCGCCTTGCTGTCATACAACGTCGATCGCAACACCGCCGAGGCGATCGGGTTGCGCCTGATGGCGACGTTGGATCGGGGCATTCGCCTCGGCGAGCAGTCCTTCAAGATCGGTGCATCCTTCGGCGCCGTGCTCAGCCCCGACGACGCCACGACGACGGCGGAGATCCTTCATAAGGCCGACATGGCCATGTACCGGGCCAAAGTCAAAGATGAGCCCTCGGCTCTCACGTTCTTCGAGCCGGAAGCTGACGCCTCACCCAGAATTGCGCCTGGCTCCAAGCGTCGGAGCCTAGTGGCTGAGCCACGATCCAAGACCTGACCACAGCGTCTCCGAGTCGACCTCGGTGGCGGCATCGGCGGAGCGGGTACGGCTCTTGCGCACCTTCTCCCCGACGACATTGCCGGCGTAGATCCAGCCGCTCTTCGAGGTCTTCGGATCGGTGACGCGCATCCAACCGCGCTTTCGTCCTTCGAGGGAAAGCTTGGTGCCCTTGGCGATGACGCCAACGACGCCCGCCGAAGACGACGGGCTTTTTCGCAGATTGACGAAGGCTGACGGCTTGACCCACTTGATATTGTCATCTTCGGCGTCGCCTTGCGCCACGGGGTCCGGCGGCGGTGGGGAAGCGTCCGCGACAGCAATGCCAGTTGCTCCGGCGCCGTCAGTGATCCGTTCCGCGATGCCGATGCCGCCGTCAGTCCGCTCGTCCCACGCACCCATGCCGGAAAGGTTCGGCTCATAGAGGATGCCTGCCGGCAGGCCTGCGGCCATGACGGCATCGGGATCGGCAGTCACGTCGAGCTTGGTGTCGGCTGCGGCAACGACGTCGCCGTCGGGTGCGATCAGCCTGAGTCTCAGGATCGACTCTCCCGCGGCGGCATCGCCAACGACGAGACGAACATCGCCGATCTCGTCGGGCCGCAAATTCCACTCGCTGTCACCATAGGGGCGCCCCGCCGACAACGTGACGCCTCGCGGCAAGCCGCCGACGGCGACGACGCTTCGCGCCGGCATCGCTGTCGTATGATGGAGCATGATCGCGAAGGGCAGCTCGCGGCCGACCTGAACCTCAAGAGCAGCGGGCGCGTCAAGCGTCGCAGCCGAGCTTCCACCGACACCCGGTGAGAACGTACCGTCGAGCGAGGGCGTCGCCGCGTTGGCCTGGACGGCGGGCCAAGACCCTTTATTGGATGCGGCCCTCGGCCTCTCGAACCAGGATGAACTGACGGTACCGAACCACAGCATGGCGGCGAGGGTCACGCTCGGCAGCAGCGCCACGACGATCAGCACCGCGATCAGGGTCCGGACTCCAGGTGGCGCAGCCACCACCAGGCGGGTCGGCGGCTCCGCGTCGATCACGCGCCGACCATCGGGGTTCAAGTCCGGTTGAGCCCCCGGTGCGAAGCGCTCGGCGATACGAACCAATGCATGCTCGTCGGGCCCCGAGAGGCCGGTCTTGGTACCGGACCGTGGCTGCGCCAAGCGCTCCCCTTTGGCCCCAGACTTGGCACTGGAACGGGATGTCACTCTGATGGGAATCGGCTGAGCCATCTCGGCTGCATTAGGCTTGAGACAACCCATGGGAGACCTCCAATGTCATCAGCATTGGACGCGCACGCGACCACACGGCGAGGCCGCAAGGGGTATGCTACCGACCTTGCTCCTCAGACACGCAAATTACCCGGAACGCGCAACAGCGCAGCGTACACAACCCAAGAGGGCAAGAGCTGCCGCGGCTCCACGCCACAGGTCGGCCTCTTCGTTAGCGCTGCAATCCCTCTGACCTTTGAAAACGACCGGGGCGGCAATCGGTTCCCATGAGGCGCAATATTTTTTTCGAGGGTGGCTCTGACGCAGCTATCGGCGGAGGCGCATCTCCCAGGCCTCACGCCGGAGCTCACGGTTCTGTCGGTTTTGCGAAGGTCGGCGGGGTCCGGTCAGCCGCCGTGGCCGTGCGCTGCGGGGAGATTTTCGGTCCATTCCAACGGCGCTTGCGAGACCATCGGGCAGTCGAGGGTCTTCTCCAGCGCCTTGACCAGCTCGTCCTCGTCATTGGCCTTGATGTAGAGGCCCTTGTTCTCCTGAGCGACGCACATCAGGTCCATGACACTGGAGCCGCCGGTCCAGGAGAAGCCTTCATAACGGAAGGCGATGACATGCACCGTGAGACCAAAGCCCGCGGCCCGCAATTGCTTGGCGAGTTCGCAAGGTGAGCGTCCGCAAGTCTCCTCGCCATCCGTCACCACCACGATGACGCCGGGCTTGACCCGGAAATCGAGCGCCTCGGCGGCTTCCTCGATACCCGAGGTCAGCGCCGTCCGCCCTGCCGGCACGAGCGAATTCACCGCGCTCATGATTGGCGCCGCAGCGTTCGGCATGGGCTTCAGGTCGAGTTTGACGTTGCATTGATTGTATGGACCGGGACCATAGGTCACGAGACCGACGCGGCGAAAGCGGGTCGCATTCGGCAGCACCTTAGCAAGAGCGGAGCGCGCCTCGTCGATGCGGGGCCGCGAATTGGGAATGCCGAGGGTCTGGTTGCCGGACATTGATCCGGACGCATCGAACACCACCACCGCGTCTTCGGTGCAGGGCGCGGGCTTCTTCTTCTGCTCTTCGGCCTGAGACGCTGGAGGGTTGCATGCAAGTAGGAGAGCGAGTGCCGCAACAACTGCCTTAAGGACGCGAACATCGGCAAAACGGGTACCGCAAAACAGTGACTTCATTGCTAAACGCTCCCGAATTTTCGGCGAACACTAGCAAAAACGTCTCCATGAGTTAACCGGGGTTTTGGCTTCGGCAGCCGAATTGCCGAAGCCGCGACATCATTTCGCAACCGGTTTCGCCGACCGCCGACGGCGCGGGCCGCCACGGTTGGCGTCACGCGACCAAGCCTCAGGCTTTGGCGAGGCCGCGCTTCAGGTCCTCAAGCGTCAACGCCGGCACGATCTCGACATAGGCGTCGAGCGCGGCAAACAGCGGCTCGTTGATATCCGGGAGCCGCGCCTGGTCGGACTCCTCGAAGAACACCAAGCCCGCGCGCTCGCCATCAAGCACCATGAAATACGCCGCCTCGGCGTTCACCTTTTTGACCAGAGCCTCGATCGCTGGTGCCATCGTGCCATCGGCCAGGGCCTCGTTGCCCTTGTCTACGGGGATCGTGAACTTGAGCATCAACCGCATGATTTCCTCCTCTTCGGTTCGCCCTCGCCTCGAACTGCACGCCTCACGCCTTGCCGCCGAGGGAGCATCCTCAGGGGGGCATCTTCCGGCAAGATCATAAGCAGTTTACGACAGGCCCTTGCGGCGCCATCCGGCGCCCCTCCCCATCCGCCACAATTCTCCA
>Ga0307442_1001312_pt1 | contig 12329 bp, 10 predicted proteins | sample SalMarWE160430MG_FD_202143 | JGI IMG/M metagenome (GOLD analysis project Ga0307442, IMG submission 202143) | Salt marsh sediment microbial communities from the Plum Island Ecosystem LTER, Massachusetts, United States - WE1604-30 | ecosystem: Environmental > Aquatic > Marine > Intertidal zone >... | reverse complement strand
CATTGCATTTAATTAAACTTATAATTGGTTGTATTATTTTCATCCATAATATTATAAGATTTGAAAACATAAAAATTAATGCAGTCGAGTGTAAAATGACCGAAATGTATGATATTGCAGTTATTGGAGCTGGTCCGGGAGGATACCATGCAGCAGTGAGAGCAGCGCAATATGGAGCAAAAGTGGCTTTGATTGAAAAGAGAAATTTGGGAGGTACGTGTTTGAATTGGGGATGCATACCCACCAAGGCGCTATATGCATCCGCTGAATTAATCCAGTCAATAAGAGAACATGCGGAAGAATTTGGGGTTACATGTGAACCGAAGATAGATTTTGCCAAAGCTGTAGAAAGAAAGAATAAAGTTGTTAAAGAATTGGTTGATGGCATTGCTGGACTTGAAAAAGCTTGGAAAAACGATGTATATAATGGTCATGGTAAAATCATTGGTGGAAATGCGAATAATGGATTTGATATTACCATTAGCGGAGAAGAAACTAAGAATATAAAAGCAAAGAGAATAATTATTGCAACTGGATCATCTCCAGCTTTGATTCCCGCCTTCAATATTGATCATAATAGAATATTAACAAGTGATGATATATTACACCCTGATTTCAAAAATGTCCCAGCAAGATTATTAATCATAGGAGCTGGAGTAATTGGGTGTGAATTTGCCAATATATTTACAACATTTGGTTCTAAAGTCACTATGTTAGAATATCTATCAACCCCGATAGCTACAGAGGAACCCATGGTTATTAAAGAACTCCAAAAGAAGTTAGTTTCAATGGATATTGAAATTAGACTATCTCAGAATGTATTATCTGTTAAAAATACAGGCTCTGGAGTAAAAGCTACGACATGTTCTGCAAATATTCCACGAGATCAAGTTGATAGTGCCGAAAGATCGTATTTTGAAGCGGATTACTGCCTGGTTTCAATTGGAAGAGCTCGCGAATCTAAAGATTTGGGTTTAGAAGAATTGGGTATTGAAACAAATAGAGGCGCAATAACAATCGATCAAAAAACTTGCGAAACTTCGGTTAAAGGTATTTATGCAATTGGTGATGTTGCTTTATCTGGAGCACCAATGCTTGCCCACATTGCAAGTTATATGGGAGATGTCTCCATAGCAAATGCTCTTGCAAGTATTGGAGGTTTTCCTATAAAGGAAAGAACTACTGATTATAAAGTTGTCCCTGCTACTATTTTTACGAGCCCAAATATTGGCTCTGTTGGCCTACGTAGAAAACACGCAAAAGATTTAGGCATAGATGTAGCAATGGGACGATTCTCCTACTCGTCTTTAGGAAAAGCGAAGTGTGCAGGTCACGAAGAAGGATTTATTATGATTTTAGTTGATAAACAAGACCATAAAGTAATTGGAGCTTCTTGTATTGGTGCTGAAGCATCAGAATTGATAGCAGAAATTACTTTAGCAATGCAACATGGATTAACCGTTCATGATATAGGTGAGACAATCCATAGTCACCCTACAATGTCAGAAATGGTTCTTGAAGGTGCTGAGGACGTCTTTGGCTTCGCTATTCATAAAAAAGGTAGACCTGAACTTCATTAAATTTATTTTTCTCTTTTTTTGAAAGATATTCAATGTCAATTGACATCGCTTTCATCAATAGATTAACGTATAATAGTTAAATATGTTGAATTTTAAATTTTTCGTTAAAAAAGAATTTTTAAGAAATCTTCACAACTTCAACTCTGAGTCGCACCTTATTAATTAAATTCTAGTACGACTCAACAATTTTCCAATCTTTAAATTAGATTAAGTACTAAATTAAATGATTAATTATGAAAGAAGATTTAAAAAAGAAATATATAGGAACTTTACCTCAAGATCAGTTATTAAAATTATATGCAAGACATGTGAATGCCGCAAAAGTACGTACATTTAAAGGATTTGGATTTGGTGTAATACCTGGAGAAAGAAGTGGAATAAAATTTAAAACATTAGCAGGTATTAAATCTTCAGATCCACCTTTAGAAATTTATAATTGCAGATCCAGTGGTGGTGTGTTCAATCTTGGTCATAGCAATCCTCAAATTGTCCAAGTACTAAAGGATGCATTAGATAGTGGATTAGATATTGGGGATCACATGTTATTATCAGAATGGAGAGCTCTATTAGGTAAAAAATTAGCAGATTTGATGCCTCCAGGAATTACAAGAACAACTTTTGGTGTAAGCGGTGGTGAAGCCATAGATACAGCAATAAAATTTTCACGTGCATTTACAAAAAGGAAGGGTTGTGTATCTGCTAGAGGAGGTTATCATGGTCACACAGGATTTGCTTTATTAACAGGAGATCTTGAATTCAGAGAAACTTTTTTATGGCATAATCCCGATTTTAAACAAGTAACTTTTGGGGATGCTGATGCAATGAGGAAAATTGTAACAGAGGAAGATTCTTGTGTCATTTTAGAAACAATTCCAGCCACAGGAGGGGTTTTAATTGCACCAGAAGGTTATTTCGCAGAAGTTCGTGAAATTTGCGATGATAAAGGAGTCATGTTAATTATAGACGAGGTTCAGGCAGGTCTAGGACGAACGGGTCAGTTCTGGGCGATTTACGGAGGGATGTATCCCAATGAAAAAGTGATTCCTGATTTTATCGTTTGTGGGAAAGGAATGAGTTCTGGTATATATCCTCTTTCTACTTGTTCCTATAAATCTTGCATAGAAAAAGAAATATTCAATGAAGATGCGTTTATTCACATTTCGACAACGGGAGGTTCTGATTTAGGATGTGCTGTCGCTAACACAATGCTAGACATTCAATCTGATCCAAAATTCCTTGAACATGTGAGAGAAATGGGGAAAATTTTTGGGGAAGGCTTGAAAAATATTGGAAATGATTACCCTGACTTAATTAAAGACGTTAGAGGTAGAGGTTTAATGTGGGGTGTTGAATTTCATGAAAAGGACCAATGTCAAATTTCAATGCTTCAGATAATAAAAGAAGGAGTTTTATTGAATTATTGTGGGAATAAAAAAGATACACTTATTATAATGCCTCCTTTAATCGTTCAAAAAAATGAGATTGAAGAAGTTCTTATTAGAATTAGAAATGGGATACACAAATTAAGAAAATAAAGGTTAGAGATTAATATGTGTGACACATATGTTGCTTTAAGCAACTACACGAAGGACGGGAATGTTATTTTTGGTAAAAATAGTGATCGTTTAGGAGCAGAAGCTCAATTGATAACGTATGCTCCCAAAATGAGGTATCCTAAAGGGGATATTTTAGAATGCACTCATATTAGCATTCCTCAAGTATCAGAAACTGCTGCTGTTTTTTTAAGTCAACCTTACTGGATGTGGGGTGCTGAAATGGGTGCAAATGAGCACAGTGTAGTAATAGGAAATGAAGCTATTGCTACAAAGGAACCACTTAATGAAACGGGGTTATTGGGAATGGATTTATTACGTCTTGGTCTCGAACGGGGAAAAACTGCTAGGGACGCATTAGAGATTATTATTAAACTATTAGAAACATATGGTCAAGGGGGAGCACATAACAAAAAAGGAATGAACTATCATAATTCTTTCCTTATAGCAGATTCTAAAGAAGCATATGTCTTGGAAACAGCTGGTAACTGGTGGATCGTAGAAATTATTAAAGATTTTCGTTCGATCTCAAATAATATCTCAATTAGGGGAAAAGGAGATATGAGAAAAGAAGGAATCATTCAGCACGCGATTGAACAAAACTACTGTAATGATGATGATGATTTCGATTTCAAAATGATTTTCTCGCCATCTAAGTTACCTGATGCATTTCCTCTCGATAGTAGAGATGGATGTTCTTTAAATCAATTAAAGCAGAGTCGCGGAAAAATTACGACAGAGATGATGATGAATTTTTTAAGAACACATGATCCGGTAAGGATATGCATGCATCAACGTAATGATCAATCAACTGGTTCTCAGGTTTCTGAATTAAAAAAAGGGAATCTTCATTCAATACACTGGTTAACCGGTAGCACCATACCATGTCTGAGTATATTTAAACCTTATGCCTTTTCCATAGAAGAGCAAGAGACCATGCCCGCAAAAAAATATAATGAAATCAATCCGAATTGGTTTTGGGCAAAACACGCAGAATTTATCGCTCCATTTATAAAAAAGCCGAATGCAGAGAATTTAGAAAGGGATGCTTATTATAGTAAACTTAGAAAAATTGAAAATGAACTGATACACAGCATTGAAAAATTAGAATTTCAAGAAACGTCAATTTCTCCTGTAGAATATCTTAAAAGAATGAGTTTAATCAATGAATCCGCTTGGAGAAAATCCAAATCTGTAATTAATACTTAAAATGAATACAAATTTCATGAATTGATTATATTGGCAAATGTATTTAACATCTTAATAACTGGTTTCGAAAATCAAGGTATTCATAGCGTACTAAGATTCTTTGAGGAATATGGTCAAGCATCACATTTCATTAAAAGAACCGTGATCAATAAAAAAGAAACAAACGCAAGTGATGATAGCACTAAAACCGCTACTGTCAGATATTTAATTGAAAGTAGTATTTATTCTACAGAACCAGAATATGATATAAATGATGAAATTTCTCCAATTATTCCAGAGGAAGGAGTACACTTAGTTTTTGGATTGGATCCATTGAAAGTATTAAATTATTTGAAATTGATTTCTGAGAGAACATTAGTAATATTAAATGCTAATCTTAATTCTTACAATGAAAAGGTAAGCCATTCAGTTGGAGAAATTGTTGAATTATTAGATGAATATGTTAGAAGGACAGTATGCATGGATTTCGAAAAACTTGCGCTCATAAAATTCAATAAACCCCATCTTGCGAGTTTTATTATGACAGGGGTTACCATAAAAGAGTTCAATGGTTTCTTCAGAAAAGATTTAGCTTTAGAAATCTTAATGAGCATGCAAAGTGAAGAACCAAATGCAATTAAGTCATTTGAGATAGGATATAATTTGATTTCATAAGATCAAGGACTTTATTAATTTTATTTCTTAATGAATGCTAACTTAAAAGACGCTAATTTTCCTTTCACAATTTTGATTTCTCTAAATGCTCCCACCAAATTTGTATTTGAATAACCTCCCAACCCAAGTGCTGGGGTTTGAACTACAAATGGTGCATGCATTTCAATATCTTTTGGATTTGTATAAAGTTCAGAGTATAAATCATAATAAATTGCTGCTGGATTTTCTATTTTTTTCAAGCTAAAAGGAGGAGCATTCAAGACGTGAGTCTTAATATCGGAATCTTCCAATCTAAATTCCTTAAGTTCATGAGTGTGCCCCGAGAGAGTAAGAATGCAATGATCTTTACAAAAATTAACTAACTTTTCCCAGTTTGCTGAAACTGTACCATATTTGACATTGAAATTAAGATCTATTCGAGCGTTAGTATGCTTTTTACCGAGTTTTTTAATTATTGATTCCTTAAATTCATCAAATTTAGTAATAAAATCATTTTTAGATTTCTTAAAAGCAATTCTGTCAAATATACTCAAATTTTTTTGAATATTAATTGGGGGTCCGTGAGTGAATAAGAATACATTATCCTTCTCTTCAATCTTATTATTTATGATGTATTCCAGAAACTTTATCTGTCTTGTAGTAATTCCAGTCACCGAAGGATGCCCACTGACAAAATCTCGTAAATTTTTAAAAGAATCAGGACCAGTATTTAGAAATATAAAAAAAGAATTACCCAATCTTAAAGAATAATCCAAGGAACAATTAAATTCAGAAAAATAACCTTTCAAAGCTCGGAAACTTCTTGTTATAGAACTTATAGGATTGGCAGCTAACTGATCATTAAGAGCAATTGCTTCATTTGCGTTTAGACCAATCTTCTTATACAAATTTCCCCATCGAATATCATAGTGATAAGGACGGAAATCATGATTTCCTGGGATTGTAAAGATCGGACATAATAGCTCTTCCCCTTCAATCATTCCCCTTCTTTTTTTTTGTTCTGAATCTAATATAAGTTCTTTAAAAATTCTCCAATTACTATGATCATAATCGAAGTCAATCATTTTTTTTAAATCTTTAGACAACTTAGATAATATGGTGAAATCTATTAAATCTCCCGTTAAAACTATAAAATCCAATTGATTTTGCAGTACTTTCTTATTCATTAATCGGATAAATTTTTTGAAATTATTATTAGGGTTGATGAATCGCTTACGGAGGGGTTCAATTTTTTGTGGAGATTGAGGTTTTGTTTTTTTTTTATTTAAACTTTTTTTAAAAAAAGATATTTTCTTAATACTTTTCTGAGTAATTTCGAATATATTTCCCTGTAATCCTAGCCAATTTTTAACAATTTCATAAATTTTATCATTCCTTTCAGCTAAATGTAAATCTGTTGCATGTATGAAATTAATATTATCCCAATCGTTTTTAGAAATAACTAAAGCATGGTTATTGACTCGAACTTCATCATTCTCTAATTTTTGAATTATATCAAACATAATAAATGTAAAATCTTTCAACCATGTTATGACTTCTTCAGTTAACGTAATATCTAAAACAACGTGATAAAATTTACTACCAAAATCAAATATATTATTTTTTAACAGATATTCATGAGGATTAAGGATTTCTAAATTTTCCCTTTCCACAACTTCATGCGGAGAGAATTCGTTTGTACGAAGTAAAATTCCTTCAATTGGATATCCTCGATAAGTGCGTGTTTTTATTCTTCTAAAATCTTGTTTTTTATCTTGAATGTTATCTCTTCGTTTCTTTTTTAAGGTAAATAGTGATTTTATTTTTCTCCAAAATAGATTTTTTTTTTCCTCCTTAATTTTGTGTTGTTTCCATTTATATTCAAATATGGGAATAAAATGAATTTTATTCCTAACAAATTTCTCAAATTCTTTGATTTCAGGAACATTGCTAATGAAAAATAACTCTAGTTCAAAATTAATTTTTTTAACTTTCTGGTCAGTATTTAAAATTAAAGGATGACCCAAGTTAGGATTAATTAACTTAACTTTATCACCTGATTGAGTAGTTTTCGCGTTCACATTCAATTTCTCTAATATTGCCTTATTTGTAATAAGTTAAGGTCAGAATTTAACAAAAATATAATTTTTTATTTCTATAATAATATTTATTAATAGGGTATTGTATTAATTTTAATCTTCTTCTCTTAAAGAGAATTGTGAGTTAAAATCAATTTAGATTTTTATTCAGAATAAATTTTAAAAACATTAAAATTCTACTCATAATGAAATAAAGGAAAGTGATACCTATGTTCCTCTCTAAACAATGTTTTAAAACTAATTTTTCGCATTATGATACCACAGTATAGAGATTAAAAAAGACATTTAAATTTTCAACCACTAGATTTGACATTCTTCCTTTTCAGATATCTAAACTATAGTTTAAATTTTGTTAGCATAAAAAAAAAGAATAAAATTTAGATCTATAGATATGTTTGTATAAATAAAATTGTATCATCAATTCGATTAGCTGTGTTATCCCCAGTAGTTGCTCGAATGGAAAAATTGTAATCTCCAGCAGTTAAACCAGTAATATAATATTGTAGTGACACCATTCGAAGGCTATCTGATGATCCTGAATTTACTTCTCCAACATATGCATATGGTGCGGGGATCATCGTACCATTTTGATATATTAAACTCTGAATATATTCATATACTCCAGAGTTATCTATTGTATATTTCGCATTAAAAGAGATATATACTGATTCACCTAAATTTACAGTAATAAGAAGATGCATATTCGTGAGAGTGGTAAAAATGGGAAGTTCTGAAGGCGTTTGAGGAGTTAAATATTCCGCATACCATACATTTTGTACTGTAACTCCTTCTGGGGTAGTTGTGGTGGATGTAGTGAGGAGATTATTAAAATATATAAACGAAAAACCTCCAAAACACAATCCACTAATGCTTAATAGAAGTGCTAAAATGGCAATACCTCTTCCAGAGCTTTTATTTTTATTTCTGTTTTTACTTATTATCAAAACCTCATTTTTAATTAACTTAATAAAAATAAATTAATATAAATTTGAGTCTATGTTTAAATTTAAAAATGTACAATTTTATTGATATATCTCTCTACAATTAAGCATTTCAAAAGTTGAATAAAATCAACTTAGGATATTGAGATTAAATTGACATAAATATGTCGATTAATTAAACAAAGCATTTAATTTATTCAACCAGAATTATATAAGCAGTGGATTAACTTCGAACTAATTCTCCGAACTCAAGCATACAAAAATTACGTTGTCCCCACGAACAACCACATTTCCAAGATCTTCATGTTCTTCCCGGATGTTCCCATCCTCATCCTGATACTCGAAAAGTTGACTCGTTCCTTCAAGATAAAGGTTCAAATGTTCGTCAAATCCACCAAGCCGACCCCTAAAAAGTCTGTTTCTTTTAACCTTAATTAAAATAATTTCATTCACAGAATTTTTCAAATAATCGATAGGTCGTTGAGGTCTATTTTTCTGGTCATTCCTTCTTTCCATTTTTCAAAACACAAAATCAAGTAATTAAAAAATCTAGTTGTAATAATATGAATTAAAACTGAGAATTAAAACCTTATGATTATTTTGCGTTATTTAGATATAAACAACACAAATTTTAAATATCATTAAGTGAGCCTTTCACTAATCATCCTAAAATCTATTTGAAACTGATCTTTAAATTTTTATGCTATCTTTCTTTTTTATGTGTAACATCTTCTTATATGCATAGGCCCGTGGCGAAGACTGGATATCGCGGCAGCCTCCTATTATCTCATTGGAGAAAGCTGAAGATCGGGGGTTCAAGTCAAGAAAAACTTCTTTTCAAGAGAATATATCCCCCCGGGCCTGTATATCAGATTAAAAAGTTCATAAATTTCCAGAACTTTATTCTATATTAGGAGAATTGAAACTCAATATTAGATTTACTTATTCCCTCGTTTGGTTTAAAGAAACATGACGAGGATTTATATTATATATAATCCAATTATACATGTTTAATTACTATAGGTGAAAATGAATGCCAAAAAGAATTTTAAGAGTAAATATGGACAATCTTGAAGTGAAATTTGAAGATTTTCCCGCTGGTTTTGCTGCGTTAGGCGGACGTGGTCTTACTTCAACCATTGTCGAAAAAGAAGTTGATCCACTTTGTCATCCTTTGGGAGCAAATAACAAACTTGTATTAGCCCCAGGATTAGTTACAGGGACGTTAGCACCAAGTTCAGGTCGAATCTCTGTTGGATGCAAATCACCTTTGACAGGAGGAATTAAAGAAGCAAATGCAGGAACGCCATTTTCTCAACAATTGGCAAAAATGAGAATTGCTGCTATAATAGTTGAAGGAAAACATAAAGGACCCGAATATTATACATTGAAAGTATCCATGGACAAAGCAGAATTTTCAAGTGCTGATAAATGGGTTGGAAAGGGTCTATATGACACGTATAAAAACTTATTCAAAGAATATGGAAAAAAGGTTGGAATATGTGGAGTTGGCATTGCAGCAGAACTTTTAGGAGCGTCTTCAGGAATCTGTTTTAATGATCCCGAAGGTCTACCCAGTCGATATGCAGGAAGAGGTGGTGTGGGAGCTGTAATGGCTTCAAAGGGATTAAAATTTATTATTGTGGACGATACTGGTGCACCGGGAGTTGAAATTTTAAACGAGGAAGCTTTCAAGGAAGGTGCTCAAAAGTTAAGAAAAGCTTTAACAACTCACGATGTAACGAAACCTGGAGGTGCACTCAACTCATATGGTACAAGTGTACTTGTCAATATAATTAATGAAGCAGGGGGACTACCACAACGAAATTTTTCAACTGGTCAAGATGATCGATCAGAGAAAGTTTCTGGAGAAGTAAAAGCTGCGGAGATCAAAAAACGTGGAGGACAACGACCTCATTTCTGCAATCCAGGATGCATTATTCAATGTTCAGAAGTATGGTGTAAACCAGGGGGAAAAGATCCCGTAGGATGCTTGGAATATGAAAGCGTTTGGTCTCTTGGTCCTAATTGTGGAATTTATAATTTGGATGAAGTCGGGGAATTAAATCGAGCTTGTAATGATTTAGGGCTAGATACGATTGAAGCAGGAGGCATGATGGGTGTTGCAATGGAAGGAGGTTTAGCGGAATTCGGAGATGGTAAAAAGGCTTTAAAGTTAATGGACGAGATAAGGAATAAAACACCATTAGGTCGAATCTTAGCGAATGGGACAGCATTTACAGCCCAAGCTATGGGAGTTACAAGAGTACCCGTAGTAAAAGGACAAAGCTTACCAGCTTATGATCCTCGTGCAATAAAAGGAATTGGTGTCACTTACGCAACCACTCCTCAAGGTGCGGATCATACTGCAGGTTATGCGATAGCTACTGAGATAATGGGCGTAGGTGGAACAGCAGATCCTATGGATACAAGTAAAGCGGATTTATCACGGAATTTACAAATAGCTACGGCAGCGGTTGATGCTACTGGTTATTGCCTTTTCATTGCATTTGCAATATTAGATATACCTGAAGGTTTGGAAGGTGTTGTTGATACATTAAATGGAGTTTTGGGATCTAATCTAACTGTAGCAGATGTTCCAGGATATGGACAATCAATTATCGATGTTGAAAGGAAATTTAATAAAGCTGCTGGATTTACTAAATTAGATGATAGATTACCAGAATTTTTCTTGAAGGAAAAGTTAGCACCACATAACACTGTTTTTGAAGTAAGCGATGCAGAGTTAGACAAAGTTTGGGGACCCTAAACATTTAAACATGACAATACTAATCAAAATCTTTGGAAATTTGCGAAACAAAATTAAGGATGTGGAATCCGATGGGGCTCTACCACTCACTATACAGATCAATTCTGAAAAGATTGACCGCATCTCTGATATATTACAAAAGTTCTCAATCGAAAAAAACGAAACAAGCCACATTTTTGTGAATGGCGTTTATGCTGGATTCAAAAAAAAAGTAAATGATGGAGATAGAGTGGGATTATTTTCTAAAAATCAAGCTCTTTTATATAAATGGTATTTCAAGAGAGAAGAAGATGACTGAAAATAATTTAATCACAGTAACAATAAAATTATTCGCGAATTTAAGGGAACTAGGTCCAGCCAAGTCTATTGAAAAATTTCAAAAAGATACGAAAGTTCAAGTTATACTAGATAAATATCACTTACCGTTCAATGAAATGAAATTAATCATTCTCATCAATGGTAAACCGCACATTACACCGGATCACATCCTTAATAATGGAGATGTTCTAGCGATATTCCCTCCTATGGCAGGAGGATAATTATATAAAATTTTTTTTTATTATTATTGGTTAATTTTTTAATTTCCAAAAGATCTGGTTATTGTAAATTACTTTTTTAATCTTGTTTTGTGATGCTAGGATGTTCAATTGAAGTAAAATATCTTGTTCATTTAACGTCTCAGAACAAAATGTTTCAAAGATTTGTTCTTGATTCATTGGATGTCTTTCAATTAAGTTTATTAATTCCATTCCAAAGTTTGAACTAAAAACATTAAAAATTCCTTCCTCAGGAAAATTAATATTATTAAATTCTTCGAAAACATCATTTAAGATCGGAATAACGTTTTTATCTGGAATTTGCACCCAACTTTCAGTAGGAGGTCTTATTGGAACGTTAATGTCAATTCTATCAGGATTGATTAAATCGAGCTTATCTTTTATCTTTAATAATTCTTCTTTAGAATCATTAATTCCCTTCATTAACATTATTTCTATCCAGAATTTTCCTTTGAATTCTTTCCTAAAATCAATATATCCTTGAACCATTGTTTCAAACTTTATGGAGGGATGAGGACGATTTATTTTTATGAATAATTTTTCATCGCCCGCATCTAAAGTAGGTAAAACAACATCACAAATCATTAATGCTTGTTGAACTTCTTTATTGTATAATAAACTTCCATTAGTGATTACACAAATTGGTTTTTTAGATATATTTTTAGCAGAGTTTATTAAATCTTTAATGCTTCTATAAAGAGTTGGTTCTCCACTTCCAACAAATGTTATGTAATCAGTTTTTTCTTCATTTAATTGAATAAATTTTTTCATCTCATTTATGATATCAGCTTTTGGAAAAAAATTTTGCCTTGTATTACTAAAATGAGTTGTTTTCCCTAATTGACAATATATACATTGATAATTACATGTTTTTGAAGGCAATATATCTATTCCTATTGATCGTCCTAATCTTCTGCTTGGAACCGGACCATAACAAAATTTAGACATCACATTTTCACTGTTGAAAAAAATTTATACTAAATTAAT
>Ga0307442_1001309_pt1 | contig 12346 bp, 9 predicted proteins | sample SalMarWE160430MG_FD_202143 | JGI IMG/M metagenome (GOLD analysis project Ga0307442, IMG submission 202143) | Salt marsh sediment microbial communities from the Plum Island Ecosystem LTER, Massachusetts, United States - WE1604-30 | ecosystem: Environmental > Aquatic > Marine > Intertidal zone >... | reverse complement strand
TCTTCCAGATAGGGCATGTCCTCGATCGGCACGATCTGGCTGATCACGCCCTTATTGCCGTGACGGCCGGCCATCTTGTCGCCCGGCTGCAGCTTGCGCTTCACCGCGACGAAGACCTTGACCATCTTCATGACGCCCGGGGGCAGCTCGTCGCCGCGCTTCAGCTTGTCGATCTTGTCGACGAAACGCTGCTCCAGCCGTCTTTTGGCCTCGTCATATTGGCGGCGAATGGCCTCGATGCCCGCCATCGCCTTTTCGTTCTTCAGTGCGATTTCCCACCACTGGCTGCGCGGCAGATCGCTCAGTGTCTCATCCGTGACGGTCGAGCCCTTGCGCAGTCCCTTGGGGCCGCGCGCGACCTCTTTCCGCAGCAGGATATCGCGCAAACGCCCATAGACGTTGCGGTCGAGGATCTGCAGCTCGTCATCGCGGTCCTTGGCGAGACGCTCGATTTCCTCGCGCTCGATCGCCATGGCGCGCTCGTCCTTATCGACGCCGTGACGGTTGAAAACGCGCACCTCGACGACCGTTCCGGTCACGCCGGGCGGCAGCCGCAGCGAGGTGTCGCGGACGTCGGAGGCTTTCTCGCCAAAAATAGCGCGCAGAAGCTTTTCTTCCGGCGTCATCGGGCTTTCGCCCTTCGGCGTGATCTTGCCGACCAGAATATCGCCCGGATTGACCTCCGCGCCGATATAGACAATGCCAGCTTCGTCGAGATTCTTCAGCGCCTCTTCCGATACGTTCGGGATATCGCGCGTGATTTCCTCGGGGCCAAGCTTGGTATCCCGCGCGGCGACCTCGAACTCCTCAATATGGATCGACGTGAAAACGTCATCATAGACGATACGCTCGGATATAAGGATTGAGTCCTCGAAATTGAAGCCCATCCACGGCATGAAGGCGACCAGCACATTCTTGCCGAGAGCGAGATCGCCGAGATCGGTCGACGGTCCGTCCGCAATGATGTCGCCGGCCTCGACCCGGTCGCCCACACGGACCAGCGGACGCTGGTTGATGCAGGTGTTCTGGTTCGAGCGCTGGAATTTGCGCAGGCGATAGATATCGACGCCCGATTTCGACGGATCGGTCTCGTCCGTCGCGCGAATGACGATACGGGTCGCGTCCACCTGATCGATGACGCCGGCGCGCCGGGCGGCAATCGCCGCGCCGCTGTCACGCGCCACAACCGATTCCATGCCGGTGCCGACGAGCGGCGCCTCCGCCCGGATGAGCGGCACGGCCTGACGCTGCATGTTCGAGCCCATCAGCGCGCGGTTGGCGTCGTCATTCTCCAGGAACGGGATGAGCGCGGCGGCGACAGAAACCACTTGCTTCGGCGACACGTCGATCAGATCGACCTGGTCCGGCGGGATCAGATGCACGTCGCCGGCATGGCGGCAGACGACGAGATCTTCCTCCAGGCGGCCGTCTTTCGTCAGCGGCGCATTGGCCTGCGCCACATAATGCCGCGCCTCCTCGGTGGCGGAGAGATAGACGACCTCATCCGTCACCTTGGCCTTCTTCACGCGCCGGTACGGGCTCTCGATGAAGCCGTATTTGTTGACGCGCGCGAAGGTCGCGAGGCTGTTGATCAGGCCGATATTCGGGCCTTCCGGCGTCTCGATCGGGCAGATGCGGCCGTAATGGGTCGGATGCACGTCGCGCACCTCGAAGCCCGCCCGCTCGCGGGTGAGACCGCCCGGGCCAAGCGCCGACAGGCGTCTCTTATGGGTGATCTCCGACAGCGGATTGGTCTGGTCCATGAACTGCGAAAGCTGCGAGGAGCCGAAGAACTCGCGCACCGCCGCGGAGGCGGGCTTGGCGTTGATCAGATCCTGCGGCATCACCGTGTCGATATCGACCGAGGACATGCGTTCCTTGATCGCCCGCTCCATGCGCAACAGGCCGACGCGATACTGATTTTCCATCAGCTCGCCGACCGAGCGTACCCGGCGATTGCCGAGATGGTCGATGTCATCGATCTCACCGCGCCCGTCGCGCAGCGAAACGAGCGTCTTGATGACGGCGATCATGTCCTCGGGACGCAAGGTGCGCGTCGTGTCCGGGCAGTCGAGCTCGAGACGGATGTTCATCTTGACCCGGCCGACGGCCGACAAATCATAGCGCTCGGCATCGAAAAACAGGCCCTGGAACAGATTCTCGGCCGCTTCGATGGTCGGTGGCTCGCCCGGCCGCATCACGCGGTAAATGTCGAGCAGCGCCTCGGTGCGGTTATTGTTCTTGTCCGCGGCAAGCGTATTGCGGATGAAGCCGCCGGTCGTCACATGGTCGATGTCCAGGACGGGAAGCTGCTTGATGTTGTTCTTCGCCAGCTTCTCGAGCAGCTCCTTGCCCACCTCGTCTCCGGCCTCGCCGTAGATCTCGCCCGTCTTCATATTGACGACGTCTTCAGCGAGATAGCGTCCGTAGACCGCCTCGTCCGGAATCCGGATATGCTTCACACCCTCCTCGGCCAGCTTGCGCGCCTGACGCGCGGACAGCTTGCCGCCGGCCTCGACGATCACCTCGCCCGACGTCGCGTTGAGAACGTCATGATTCACCTTTACGCCGCGCATGCGCTCGGCGATATAAGGCATCTTCCAGCCGCCCTTCTTATCGGTGACCAGCTCAATGCGGTCATAGAAGGTGTTGAGAATCTCTTCGTCGTCATTGCCGAGCGCATAGAGCAGCGTCGTCACCGGCAGCTTGCGGCGGCGGTCGATGCGCACAAAGACGAGGTCCTTGGCGTCGAATTCGAAATCGAGCCAGGAGCCCCGATAAGGAATGATACGGGCGGCGAAGAGCAGCTTGCCGCTCGAATGGGTCTTGCCCCGGTCGTGATCGAAAAAGACGCCGGGCGAGCGGTGCATTTGTGAGACGATCACACGCTCGGTGCCGTTGATGACGAAAGTGCCGTTCGAGGTCATGAACGGCATGTCGCCCATATAGACGTCCTGCTCCTTGATGTCGCGAACGGAGCGTGCGCCGGTCTCTTCATTCAGATCGAAGGTGATCAGGCGCAATTTGACCTTCAGCGGCGCGGCATAGGTCATGCCCCGCTGCTGACATTCTTCGACATCATATTTCGGTTGCTCGAACTCGTAACTGACAAACTCTAGCTGGGCACGGCCCGAAAAATCTGATATAGGAAAGACTGAGCTGAAGACGGCCTGCAGCCCTTCATTCGGGCGCCCGCCTTTCGGCTCCTCGACCATAAGAAACTGATCGTAGGACTGCTTCTGGACCTCGATCAGATTCGGCATCTCTGCCACTTCCGCAATGCGCCCGAAATTGTAGCGGACCCGCTTGCGGCCGGTGAACGATAGCGCCATCTCGTCTCCTCATAATCACTCGTAAACGGCTCGCCGCAAACGCCCATTCCCGGCGCTTGAGGGGAACCGTCAATCCATTACTCTGCCGTCGCTCTCGGGCGGAGAGCACACAAGCCCTCCGCCCGAACGCATTATTTGACCTCGACGGTCGCGCCAGCGGCCTCGACCTTCTTCTTGATCTCCTCGGCTTCGTCTTTCGAAACGCCTTCCTTGATCGGCTTCGGCGCAGCCTCGACGAGATCTTTCGCTTCCTTCAGCCCGAGCCCGGTGATGGCGCGAACCTCCTTGATCACGTTGATCTTCTGCGCGCCCGTGCTCGCCAGGACAACGTCGAACTCCGTCTTTTCTTCAACGGCTTCGGCAGCGCCGCCACCGGCGCCCGGCATCGGCATCGCCATCGGCACCGCGGCCGCAGCGGAGACGCCCCAGCCATCCTCAAGCCGCTTGATCAGTTCGGATACTTCTAGAACCGTCATTCCCGACAGCTCTTCATAGAGCTTTTCGATATTAGCCATGTCTAATCCTCAAATTCCGTTTGGTGCTTTCGCTTCAATCACGCCGTCAGGCCGCGGCCTGCCCTTCCTCCTGCTTGCGCCGATAGGCATCAAGCACATTCGCCAAGCCCGTTGCCGGCGCATTGAGCGTCCGGGCGAGCTTGGAAGCAGGCGCGCTGAGGACTCCCAGGAGCTGCGCACGCAATTCGTCGAGCGAGGGGATCGCGGCCAGAGCCTTCACCTCGTTGTCGTCAAGCATCGTCTCGCCCAAAAACCCGCCGATGATGACGAGCTTCTGGTTTTGCTTGGCGAACTCGGCAGCAATTTTTGCTGGCGCGACCGGATCGCTCCCGTAGGCGATGCCGGTCGGCTCGACGAACATGTCGCACGCTTCTCCGTGGCCGGAGTTTTCCAGCGCAATTTTGGCGAGGCGGTTTTTGATCACCTTGAACTGAGCGCCCGCAGCGCCGAAACGGCTCCGCAGGTCGGTCATTTCAGCGACCGAAAGTCCGGAATATCGTGCGACGACGACAGAGCCGGACTCGGCAAAGATCTGGCCGAGCTGATCGACCATCTCTCTTTTCTGGGCTCTATCCACCGCGTCTCTCCAAAAGTTGACGGTCCGGCTCGAAAGCCTTCCCGCCGGTTGATTACGCCGCCACCCTCAAGGGGCATAGCGACAGCTAGGCCTGTCCCAGGGCAAGCGCCGTAATCCGCCAAACGGAATTTGGCGAAGTCAGCTTTCCCCCGTCTATTGCAGGTAAAATTAAGCCCGAAGGCACCTGCAGTCTCGGACAGGTTGGCGCGCCGAATTGCCGAAGCCGCCCGACACGCCTTCAGGCGCAAAAGCGCGCCTGAAACTTCACGCCGCCTCTCGGCGGCAATCGATTGTCGCGCCCTAAGCCGCGGCGGAAACTTGCGAAAGCGTCCCCGGCTCGATGCGCACGCCGACCCCCATCGTGGAGCTCAGCGAAATGTTTTTCACATAGGTGCCTTTTGCGCCGGACGGCTTCGCCTTGATCACCGCATCCGTAAACGCCCGGATGTTTTCAGCAAGCGCCTGTTCGGTGAAGCTGGCCTTTCCGACACCGGCATGAACGATCCCGGCCTTCTCGACGCGGAATTCCACCGCGCCGCCTTTTGCCGCTTCGACCGCCGCAGCAACGTCCATCGTCACCGTTCCGACCTTGGGATTCGGCATCAAGCCGCGCGGGCCGAGCACCTTACCGAGACGGCCGACCAGCGGCATCATGTCGGGCGTGGCGATGCAGCGGTCGAAATTGATCGTGCCGCCCTGGACCTCCTGCATGAGATCTTCGGCTCCGACAATATCGGCGCCCGCATTCTTCGCCTCCTCGGCCTTGTCGCCCTTGGCGAAGACGGCGACGCGGACCGCCCGTCCGGTGCCGTTCGGCAGATTGCAGACGCCGCGCACCATCTGATCGGCGTGGCGCGGGTCGACGCCCAAATTCATCGCGATCTCGATCGTTTCGTCAAATTTCGCCTTGGCGCGCTCTTTTATCAGCTTTACCGCCTCATCGATCGTGTGGAGTTTGAGCCGATCAACGCCCTGGCGGGCAGCCTTGAGCCGCTTACCTGAAGTTGCCATGACGCTCACCCCTCAACCGCTATTCCCATGGAACGCGCCGAGCCCGCAATAATCTTCATTGCTTGCTCCACATCATTCGCGTTCAAATCCTTCATTTTCAGCTCGGCGATCTCGCGAATCTGCTTCTGCGACACCTTGCCCCGCGTTTCGCGGCCCGGCGCCTGAGCGCCCTTGCTGAGCTTGGCTGCCTTCTTCAGCAGGAACGACGCCGGCGGCGTCTTGACCTGGAAGGTGAAGGACTTGTCCTGATAGTAGGTGATCACCACCGGGACCGGCGATCCGGGCTCGAATTCCTTCGTCGCCGCGTTCACCGCCTTGCAAAATTCCATAATATTAATGCCGCGCTGGCCGAGCGCCGGACCGACGGGCGGCGACGGGTTGGCCTGACCGGCGGGCACCTGCAATTTCAAGGAGCCTGCGATTTTCTTTGCCATCTCTTGCCCTTTCGAACCGAACGGTTCCTAATTTTCAGGGTTTGCGGTCCGGACCCTCGGGGCTATGGCGGGACCCCGCGCTCCTCCCGCAATGTAAGGCCAGGCTAGATCTTCTCGACCTGACCGTATTCCAGCTCGACCGGCGTTGCCCGGCCGAAAATGGAAACCGCGACTTTGAGCCGTGCGCGTTCCTCGTCGACCTCTTCGACATGGCCGCTGAACGAGGCGAAAGGCCCGTCCGCGACGCGCACCTGCTCACCAATCTCGAATGTCACCGACGGCTTCGGCCGCTCGACGCCTTCCTGCACCTGCTGCTGAATGCGGAGCGCCTCCTCCTCGGAAATCGGCATCGGCTTGTTGTTCGCTCCAAGAAAGCCGGTCACCTTGGGGGTATTCTTGATCAGGTGATAGGCCTGATCCGTCATATCCATTTTCACAAGGACATAGCCGGGGAGAAATTTGCGCTCGGCATTCACCTTGCGTCCCCGCCGGACCTCGACCACTTCTTCCATCGGCACCAGGATTTCCTCGAACAGATCCTGGAGGCCGGCTGTCGTCGCGCGCTCCTTGATCGCCTCGGCGACCTTCTTTTCGAAATTGGAGTGGGCGTGAACAATATACCAACGCTTCGTCATCGTTTACCTGTTCTTTTTTAACGACGCGTTAAGCCTAACGGCCCAGACCCAGAACGATACCGACCCCCCAGCTCAACACCTGATCCGCCAGGAAAAAGAAAATCGCCGTAAGGATCGCCATGATCAGGACCATAATAGTCGTCACGATCGTCTCATTCCGCGTCGGCCACGTAACCTTGGCCGTCTCGGCCCGGACCTGCTGAATGAATTCCAAAGGATTCGTCTTTGCCATATCGGGATTCGGGACCTCTATGACCCAGCGACCAGGAGCCGCGCGTTTCAGCTTCAGCCAACCGACGGCGCCGCGCCTCCGCTGGCAGGAGTGGAGGGACTCGAACCCCCAGCCCCCGGTTTTGGAGACCGGTGCTCTAGCCGATTGAGCTACACTCCTTCATGGAGCCACCGTGCACAGCCCTTCTGAGTAAAGCACGCCACACCGCCCATTGAGCAATGTTTGCCAAATTATCGTTTGGAGGGATGCGTTCGCTTAAATCGTCTAAAGGCGCTGAGGTTGCCTCACTAACACATGATAAATGTGATGCCTAGACTCAATTTGCAACATCCAGTGCAAATTGAGTCTCGACCACCACCAAAATCTTACAAATTTTCGTCAGATACCGCGCTGTTCTCTCATATCTGCCGTCTTTTTCACGCCGCTTGCGGCTCATCCGCTTTTCAAATAGAACTCTCCAGGAGCCGATGCTCTGCGGGTGTAGCTCAATGGTAGAGCAAGAGCCTTCCAAGCTCAAGACGTGGGTTCGATTCCCATCACCCGCTCCATGATGATTCAGTCATTACGGTTGCTCAGACAGACAGTCAGACTGGCTCAGCCTCACCTTCGGGCGTGGCGCGTGCCGGATTTCGGCCTTGAATGCGTCAAAAATGCCCATCTGACAACACAGTAAGGGCACGAAATCAGTGTTAGCTAGAGCATCGGATCGAAAAGTGGCACCCACTTTTCGGGTAAATCCGATGCCAAAACTAGCAGTTAGAGTGGTGCTTCCGATTCCGATTAAGAATCCGCCACTCTAGCGCGTCAGACTGAAAACGGGGTTTCAGCGGGGGCAGGGATGCGCTGGGCGAGCTTACTATTTTGCTATCTGTTTTTGGCGTTCACCTTCGCAGGAGCGGGCGCGCCGCTTCTTGCTGCCGATCTTGGCAAGTCGCCGGGCCAGGCCTATCCGGACAATCGTTCAAACTCTGACAAAGCGCTCCCAGGAAGGGACGTGGCGGAGTTCTGCTACACGCAGGGCCAGATCTGCCGTAAGATCTGCGACCTGCACTCCAATTTTGACGACGAGTTCGACGGCTGCCCCCAATCATGTGACAGCCGCGCGTTCCGTTGCACCAGGACGGGCTGCTTTAGGTGGACGGAGCCCGATTTCCTCATCGCGGAGAGATTTGGCGGATTTAAATGCAATCTATGATCATCGGCCGGCCTGGCGCAAAGCGCGTTCAAGCATGTCCCCGCGAAGGCGGGGATGGACGTGGGAACAGTTGCGCTTATCTTTTGAAATAGATCAATTTTGCGACGTCCAATTGTGCCCAGATGACGCCGCCATCCGCTTACTGAGTTCTCCCTGGAGTGACTTCGCCGGGCGACGAGCCTCGCCTCGCCGGATCAATGCACTTTCACCTGCGGGCGGGTGGCGCCGCGCATCCAATGGCCGATGCTGTCGACGATGACGGCCCACCATCCGAAAAGGGCGGCCTGGTGGCGTTTGTACAGCCACCGATAGATCATCTGGGCGACGAAGCCTTCAATGCGGATGCCCGCACCGCGCGCCCAGCCCATCAGCGTCCCGACCGCATTTTCCTCGCCGAGCGAGACGAGCGAGCCGAGATCATTATATCTGAAGGGCTTGACCTCATTGCCTGCGATAATCTGCACCATCCTGTCCGCAAGATAGCGGGCCTCCTGCGCCGCTGCCTGAGCACGTGGCGGCACCTGCGCATCCGCTCCCAGCCAGAGAGCGGCGGCGCAGTCGCCCATCGCAAAGATGCGCTCGTCGCGCGTCGATTGCAGCGTCGGCGTCACAACGATCTGATTGGCGGCGTTCGTCTCGAGTCCACCGATACCGGCCAGAAATGCCGGCCCCTTCACTCCGGCGGCCCAGATGGTAATGTCGGATGGGATCTGCCGGCCGGAACGGGTCGTGATCAGATTGTCGGCGACTTCCGTCACCATCTGCCCGTTCAGCACCTCGACCTTCAGATCGCGCAGGATCTGATCGATGGATATGCCGATGCGCTCGGGCAGCTGTGGGAGCAGACGCGCATCGGCATTGATCACCCGAAGACGGATGAACCGTTCCGGATCCAGCTTGTCGAGCCCATAGGCGATCAGCTCGCGTGTGGTGGCGCGCAGCTCTGCGGCGAGTTCGACGCCGGTCGCACCGCCGCCGATGATGCTGATGTCCAGATAGTCGTTGCTACGCTCGTTCAGCCCGTGATTGGCGCGCATGCAGTCGCGCATGATCTGCCTCTGGAGGCGTTCGGCATCGGCGGCGCTGTCGAGGAAGAATGCATGCTCCCGGACGCCCGCGATTCCGAAATCATTCGTGACGCCGCCGACCGCGATCACCAGAATGTCATAGGGGATGCGCCGCTCAGGCGTCAGTTCCACCCCCGTCTCGTCATAAGCGGAGCCGATCACGGCTTCCCGCTTCTCCCGGTCGATGTCCTTCAAGGAGCCCTGCGCGAAGACGAAGCCATGCCATCGCGCCAGGGCGATATAGGCGACCTCGTGAAAGCCCGCATCCGCACTGCCGGAGGCGAATTCGTGCAGCAGCGGCTTCCAGACATGGGCGGCATTCGGATCGGCGAGCGTGACGGCGTATTTGCGGCGACGCCTGCTCTTGCGCGCAAGCATCGTGGCGAGCACCAGGCCGCCGGCACCGCCTCCGCAAATCAGGACACGCAAGGGATCTGCCGAACTCTGTTTTTCGTCGCCGCTGGCCTCTGAAGGCCCTTGCCTCAAGGAAGTGCCGGCCGGATCTTTGATACGCTGCATATCACCTCCGGGATGAGGAGAAAGCGGTTGGCGCGCAGGTGCGCTGCCAGCAGCTAAACCGATTTTGCCTGGGATGTATTTAGGAAAATCCTACGGACGAGCACAAATCTCGCGAGCGGGCGATGCGATGCGGACTGCGATCTTCGCTTGGCAATGAGCGCATATTCGAGTGAGATGCCGATCCGGCACATTCTGAAGCCGGCCTGCAATCCAATGTCGAAAGGCACGACGGCCTGTCCCATGCAGGCTTTCGCCCATCGCGGCGCGCGTGCCGGAAAGGGAGGAAATTATGAGAGGAAAAGCGTCTGTCTTCTTGATCATGATGGGGGCCTTCGCGATCGGGACCGCTCAGCCCTCATTGTCTCAAAATGTGAAGGTCACGCCGCTCGGAAGCCATGACGGGGAATTCTGTGTGCTCGACCGCGCGCTCATTTTCGAAGATCCTGACGGGACGCGCATCCTCTATGATGCGGGACGCACCGTGCGCGGACCGGATGATCCGCGCCTGGGCAAGATCGACGCCGTGCTCTTGAGCCATGTGCATGGCGATCACCTGGGCGACGCGGTCCAGCCCTCCGCCAATGCCGGCGAATGCGGCAAGCCCGATTTCTCCGTGAAAGTGACGCCCGCGTCCAACACGGTGAACATTGTCGTCGGCAAAAAGGCGAAGCTTCTCGTGGGCTCCGAAATGGCGTCCTTTTTCGGCAAGAAGATCGCGGCCGCGGGGGGCGACGCCTCGCAGGCGGTGCTGGTGCGTTTCGGCGCTTCGCGAAAGGTCGGCGGCGTCACGATCACGACCGTGCCGGCGGTGCACAGCAACGGCCTGTCCCCCGCCTTTCTCGAAGGCGATCTCGCCAAGCAGCTGAGCGAAAACGGCCTCACCATTTCGCTGGGCCCGCCCACAGGCTATGTGCTCCAGTTCTCCAATGGACTCGTCGCCTATCTGTCCGGGGACACGGGCATCACCGCCGAGCAGCGGCTGGTCGTCCATGATCACTATCGCGCCAATTTCATGGTCATCAATATCGGCGACGTGTTTACGACCGGACCGAAGGAAGCGGCCTGGGTCGTCAACGAGCTGGTGCAGCCGGCATCCGTCATTGCTTCGCACGCCAATGAGGCGGCGACGAAGGACGGCAAGGTTCAGGAGGGGACGAAGACGGCGACCTTCATAGAAGCGACGAAGGTGCCGGTCTACGTGCCGCTGAGCGGCAAGACGATGGCGTTCGACGGCGGCGGCAAATGCGTCAGCGCCTGCGAATGAGGCAATAAAGCCGCAAAGGCTCCCCGGCCCGTCCGCGCGGGTTCCAGGCTCTTGCGTGCCGGCGCGGAAACCGGGGGGCGGGCCCTGTCCCGACGCCTCCGGCAATGCGCGCGCTTCCGGGGCGCTAGCTGCAACCTGAATTGCGATAGACTCCAGGATCACAAGCACCGCTGGTATGACAATGCGGCGCACCCCACGGCGTGGTCCCGAGCTCGCCCCTGCCGTGTCGGGATTAACCGCATCCGGAACAAGCTTCGGTCTTAATTCTTTCCTAGGTCCAGGAGGTAATTTGCTCCGCGGACCTGTTGCGGATGGCGGATAATTTTAGTGTACTGCCTCGATGCGGACGCGGCGCGGGTTCTGGGGGATCGAGCTCCGTTCTAGCGGCGACATTCGCTAATCTCGAAAGTCAATCACGATGTGGGCAAGGAGGAGAGAGTATGGCTGAGGAACGTTCCTCAACTCAAAATACAGGGGCATTGAAGGCGAGCCGCCGCGGCTTTTTGCAGGCCGCAGGCGCAACGGCGGTAGGCAGTGCGCTTGGATATTCGGTCCCGCTTGGCGGCGATCTGGTTCCTGGCGCGCTGGCGCAAGAAGGCAAGGCAGCGGATTTCCTTGGAAGCAAGGACATTGACGCCCTGATCAAGCATAGCGGCAAGACCTACGAGACGCACCGCAGTCGCATCGGAACGAGCGTCGTCACCTCGAACGACGTCTTCTATGTCCGCGCGAACCTGCCTGAGCCCGATGCTTCGATCGTCGCCGACCGTGATGCGTGGGAGCTTAGCATCGAAGGCGTCAAGAATCCCGGCAAGATGACGCTCGGCGATCTCAAGAAGCTGGGCGTTCACACAGTTGCCGCCGTGCTTCAGTGCTCCGGCAACGGCCGCGGCTTTTTCGCGCATGAGACAAGCGGCAGTCAGTGGCGTGTCGGTGCTGCCGGTTGCGCTATCTGGAGCGGCGTTCCGCTCAAGACCGTCGTCGAGGCTATGGGCGGCGCCGTCGATGGCGCGAAGTTCATTACCGGCACAGGCGGTGAAGAGCTTCCGAAGGAGCTCGACCCGAAGAAGGCCATGGTCGAACGCTCGGTTCCGATCGATGCTTTGGACAATGCGCTTCTGGCCTGGGAAATGAACGGCGAAGGGGTTCCGCTTGCGCATGGAGGCCCGCTCCGTCTGGTGCATCCGGGCTTCTACGGCGTGAACAATGTCAAATATCTGAAGAAGGTCGCGCTCACGGAGAAGGAGAGCGAGGCCAAGATCCAGCAGACCAGCTATCGGGTGCGGCCGGTCGGAGTGAAGGGTGCTCCGGATCAGCCGTCCATGTGGGAGATGTCGGTCAAGTCCTGGGTCACCAACCCGGTGAAGACAAGCTCCGGCAAGGTCCAGATCACGGGCGTTGCGTTCGGTGGCACGAAGCCGGTCTCCAAGGTCGAAGTCTCCACGGATGGCGGCAAGACCTGGAAGGAAGCCAAATTCGTGGGGCCCGATCTTGGCCAGTTCGCCTGGCGGCCATTCGTCCTCGAGACCGAGCTGAGCTCCGGAAAGCATATGCTTGCCAGCCGC
>Ga0307442_1001305_pt1 | contig 12376 bp, 9 predicted proteins | sample SalMarWE160430MG_FD_202143 | JGI IMG/M metagenome (GOLD analysis project Ga0307442, IMG submission 202143) | Salt marsh sediment microbial communities from the Plum Island Ecosystem LTER, Massachusetts, United States - WE1604-30 | ecosystem: Environmental > Aquatic > Marine > Intertidal zone >... | reverse complement strand
TTCAAACCGACCGCGCTCGTTCGCTATCACCGCTCCACCATCTATGACGGCTCGCCGATGCCCTATTCGATCTTTTTCCTGCGCGGCTATGCCATCCATGGGTCCTACGAGATCAAGCATCTCGGCCGCCCGGCCTCCCACGGCTGCGTCAGGCTGCATCCCTCCAATGCCGCCGCGCTCTATTCCCTGGTGCAGCGTTATGGAAGAGGGAATACGCTGATCAAGATCACCTATTAGCGGCTTCCAGCGGCCGCAATTGGGGCTTTTGCCCTCGTGTCATCCGAGTCACAATCGGCCCCGAACGCCGGCCCGCTCGTCGCGGGCGGGCCCTGCCAAGCGGGGGGAGGAGAAGATGTCATCTGCAACAGCCACGCTCGACGCGCTGATCGCCCGGGTCGGCGATATCGCAACACCTTTTACCATCGAGCTGCCCGACGGCGAGAAACGCACCGTGGGCGAGGGCAAGCCGGAATTCTATGTCGGGCTCCGCAACGAACGGGCCTTGCGGGCGCTCCGCAGCCTCGATGAGGGGAACATCTCCGAAGCCTACCTGCATGGCGACATCGATCTCGACGGCGACATGCTGAAGCCGTTCAAGTTGCGTGAGCACCTCGACGACAGCCATCCCCTGGTCGCGGCCTGGCGGTTCATTGAGCCGTTCCTGTTCGGGCAGGTCTACACCAACAAGCGCGCGATCGCCTCTCACTACAACGCCGATCCCAAGCTGTTCTTGAGCTTTCTCGATCCGACCTTTCCGGCCTACAGCCAGGGCGTGTACGAAAACGACGACGAGCCTCTTGCTAAGGCGCTGCAACGGAAATTCGACTGGGCCATCGACAAATGCGAACTCGAATCCGGTAAGACCGTGCTCGAGATCGGCCCGGGCTGGGGTGCCTTCTCCAGCCATGCGTTGCAGACCGGCATACGCTTCACCGGCATCACCAATTCAGAAGTGTCGCAATCCTATCTCCGGTCGAAACTGTCGAACTTCGGCGATCGTTTCGACATCGAGCTCGCCGACTTTTACGATTACGAGCCGCGCGAGCCGTTCGACGCGATTGTCATCATGGGCGTCATCGAGCACTTGCCGGACTACGAGCGCGTGCTGAAGAAATTCTACCGCTTGCTTAAGCCGGGCGGTCTTGTGTTCCTCGACGGCAGCGCCGCCAAAAAGAAATACGAGCTCTCGACCTTCATGGTTCGGCACATCTATCCGGGCAATCATTCCTTCCTCGTGCTCGACGATTTCTTGAACAAGCTCGCCAAGACCGATTTCGAGTTGATGGAAGTGCAGAGCGACCGCTGGAGCTATTTCCTCACCTTCAGGCAATGGGCCCGGAACCTCGAAGCCAGCGCCGACTTTGTGCGCAAGACGTTCGGCGAGTTCGAGTACCGCAAGTTCAGGCTGTATCTATGGGGCGCGGCCAACGAGTTTCTCGCGCGCACGCTCGATTGCTACCGCCTCATCCTCTACAAACCCAAAGAGGCTGCTTGACGAAAGCCTCGGCCCAGGGCCTGACCGCTTCGCCGGGCCCTTGACGCTCCTCATCGTCACGGGCGAGGCTCCGTGGCGTCGAGGAGGTGTTATGAGCGAACCTGAGCGAAAGTTGACGCTGACGCGGCGCGGTACGCTCATCGGTGCAAGTGCCGCGCTCGCCGCGACCGCCCTTTCTCTTCCCTTGCGTGCCGGGCAGCAATCGGCGGCACCTGCGGCGCTGCCCCCGGCCGAGGCGCTTGACCGGTTGGTCAAGGGCAATGCCCGCTATGCGGCAGGCGAGGCGACGCCAAAAAACTTCGCGCCAGAGGCGGTGGCTGCGGCCGAACAGCGAAACCCGGCGGCGGCGGTGCTCGCGTGCTCGGGCATGCCCGTGCCCGCCGAACGCCTGTTCGATCAGGGGCCCGGTGAATTGTTCGTGGTGGGGAATGCCGGCAATGTCGTCACCCCGACTGCGCTTGCGAGCTTGGAATTCGCCGTAACCTATCTCGGCGTGTCGCAGCTCCTGGTGTTGGGACATTCCAATTGCCGGGCGGTCGGCGCGGCCTTTCAGGCGGTGCGGGAGCGTAAAGAGTTGCCCGGCCATTTGCCCGAGCTGGTCAAGGCGGTCGAGCTCGCGGTGATCACCGCCCACGGCAAGCATCCGAGCGATTTTCTTGCCGTTACCATCGAAGAGAATGTGCGCATCAACAAGAAGCGCCTCACCGAGAAGTCGCAAGTCCTGAAGGAAGCGGTCACCGCGGGGAAGGCGGCGGTGTCAGGCGCCGTCCTTGATCTTGGCAGTGGAAAGATCAAACTGATCTGAACGGACGCCGGAGAACCGATGGAACAGACCTTAGAGCGTTGGCGGAGCGAGAAGACAGCCGCCTATCTGTCGGGCGCGGTGGCGCGCGCCGAGCGCGACCCCCCGAAGGCCAAGCTGTTCCGGCAGATGGCCGAAGCGGCTGAACAGCAGGCCGGTATCTTGGCCAAGCAGCTTGATCAGGTTCCGACCTTTAAGCCCTCGCTCAGGGCGCGCCTCATCACCTTTCTCATCGGCCGGTTCGGTCCACGCGCCATGCGTTACATCCTGTCTGCCGCCAAGGTCCGCGGCGTTTCGATCTACCGTGGTAATTTTGAGGAAGGCCATCCCTGGCCGACTTCGGTCGAGGAGGTCGGGCAGCAGCATCAATCCTTCGGCGGCGGCACGCTTCGCGCTGGCGTGTTCGGGGTCAATGACGGGCTTGTGTCGAACACTTGCCTGATCATGGGCGTGGCGGGTGCGGCGGCCGAACCGTCGGTGTTGGTTTTGACCGGTGTCGCCGGCCTGCTCGCGGGTGGCTTCTCCATGGCGGCCGGCGAGTACGTCTCCATGCTGTCGCAGAAGGAAATGTTTCAGTATCAGATCGCCCAGGAAAAGGACGAGCTCGAACGCTATCCCAAGGAGGAGGCCGAGGAGCTTGCGTTGATCTATGCGGCGCGCGGGCTTCCTATCACCGAGGCGCGTCACATCGCCAAGAAGATGATCGCCAACCCCGAGCAGGCGCTCGATACGCTTGCCCGCGAGGAGCTCGGGCTTAATCCTGACGATCTCGGTTCGCCGATTGGAGCCGCCATCTCCTCCTTCATCATGTTCTCGATCGGTGCGAGTGTGCCGATCGTCCCCTTCCTGCTTGGACTTTCCCATGGCGTTGAGATCGCCGCGGCAATCTCCGGCGTGGCTCTGTTCGCGGTCGGCGCCGCGTTAAGCCTGTTTACCGGGCGAAGCGCCTTTGTTGGCGGCTTGCGCATGTTCCTGATCGGAAGTGCGGCAGCCGCGGCGACCTATTTCATCGGATCGCTATTCGACGTCTCGGGCGTTTGATCGCGCGTTAGGATTTCGCCGCAGCGCGCCCCCGCTCGGTGCGCCCGAACGCAAGCGCGATCACGGCGCCAAGCACGAGCATGCCGGCGAGAAACAGCAGCGCTCCGGTAAAGGTGCCAGCGTCCTGCTTGAGGGCGCCAATGATGGGAGGTCCGATAAGCCCGCCGGTATTGCCGATCGAATTGATCAGCGCGAGACCCGCTGCGGCCCCGGTACCGGCCAGGATCGACGTCGGCAAGGACCAGAACGTGCCGATGGCGGCATAGGTGCCGGCGGTGGCCAAGGTGAGCGCGACCAGAATAAGCGCAAGCGGTAGGGTGGTTGCCGACCAGGCGAAGGCGGCGCCGCCAATGAACAGAGGGAGCGCGACATGCCATATGCGCTCGCCGGTCCGGTCGGAATGCGCGCCCCACAACACCATGGCGATCGCGGCGAAGAAGAAGGGGATTGCCGTGGCAAAGCCGATCTCAAGCGGCGACAGGCCATAAGTCTGGAGCACCTGCGGCATCCAGAAGCTGATGCCATAGAGCCCGATGACAATGCAGAAATAGAGCAGGCCGAGCACGAGCACGCGAGGCTTTGTCAGCGCTTGGCCGAGCTCGGCATAGCCCACGGCCCGGGCTGCTTCGGCTTCCGCGGAAAGCGTCCGCGACAGCGCTTTGCGCTCATCGGTGCTGAGCCAGTTCGCCCGGTCCGGCCCGTCATCGAGAAACTTGAGCGTGACGATTCCGAGCCCCACCGCCGGCAGCCCTTCGATGATGAACAGCCACTGCCAGCCCTTGAGTCCAAAGGCGCCATGCATCTCCAGCAGAGCGCCCGAGACCGGGCCGCCGACCAGGATCGCGATCGGCACCGCCGCCATGAACAAAGACACGATGCGCGCGCGCTCGGCCGCCGGAAACCAGTAGGTGAGATAGAGTATGATGCCGGGAAAGAAGCCCGCCTCGGCCACACCCAGCAGGAAGCGCATGACGTAGAAGCTGGCAGCACCGGTGATGAGAGCCATGGCGATGGCGATCAGCCCCCAGCTGATCATGATGCGGGCGATCCAGATTCTGGCGCCGAAACGCTGGAGCGCGAGATTGCTCGGGACTTCGAACAGGATATAGCCGACGAAAAAGATGCCGGCGCCGGCGCCGTAGATCGCGGGGCTGAAGCCGAGATCGGCATTCATCTCAAGTGCGGCGTAACCGACATTCACCCGGTCGAGGAATGCCACGGCATAGCAAAGAACAAGAAAGGGAATGATCCGGCGCGACGCCTTGGCGATCGCCGATCGTCTTGCCTCTTCGGCCTGCACGCAGCCCCCCTCCCTCATCGCCTGAACCCGCTCAAGCCCCCGGGTCCGGGTCAATTCAATGAAGGACGGTATCGCGCCAGGCAAGGACGAAAAATTCGCGCTGTGCGCGCTTTCGCTGCGCGGCAGGCTCTTTGCAGCACTTCGCTTAGCGCTCGCTGTTAGCGGGCGGGCGCCTGTGCCATCTCGATATAGCGCCCGTAGACCCAAGCGACCTCGGAGGTTTGCGGGTCGGTCACTTGGACCCAGTTGCCTTCGCGCCCGGTCACGCGCAGCTTGGCGCCTTTCTCTCCGACCTTCACCGTGTCGGCTTCGGACGACGGACCCGTCCTGAGATTGACATAGCTGTTGAGCTCGACCCATTCGTTGCCGTCAACGGTCAGCGCGGTGACCGTCTCGAAGGAAGATGCGGTCGTCTCCTCCGACGTGTCCTGCTCGGCAACCTGCTCGGCCGGCTCATCCGGCTTGTCGGCGCCTAGTTCCGGTGATTTGGCGGCTGCGTCGGTCGCCCGAACAGGGTGCTCAGGATCGGCCATATCTCCTTTGAGCGCCCTGAGCTTAATCTCGGCGTCCTCGACGCCAAGCTGCTCGGCGCGCCGATACCAGCCGCGCGCCTCTTGCGGATCGGCCTTGATGCCGTGCGCGCCGATCCTGTCGATAAACTCAGGATCGAACGTGGCACCGAGAAGCAGCGCTGCATCGCCGCTCCCGGCCTCCGCCGCGCGCTTGAAATAGGCGCGGGCGCCGGCGAGATAGCCGACGTCGACCATCTTTTGGCCGTGGGCGATGAGATCGGCAATGCGATCGCGTTCATTCGACCTCAGCACGAGGCCCGCCTTAGGATCGGGCGCGATGTCGAGCTTGGTCGTGGTGCTGGCCAGCACCGTTCCGTCGGCAGCGACCAATTCGACGCGCATGGTGGAGACACCGCTTGCCGCTGGCGGCAGGGAAAGCTTCAGATCGCCGATCTCTGACGGCGTCAGATTCCACTCGGCAGCGCCATAAGGGCGTCCTTGCGAGAGGATGGCGCCTTCGGGCAGGTCTCGAACGGCAATGATGCTGCGCGCCGGCAGGGCCTCGCTTGAGTCGATGGCGATGGTGAAGGGGATCTCCTGACCGGACTTCGCCGCGATCTGACTCGGCGCCGTGAGCGCGATCTCAGGCTCGACCTTCACCACGGGCGCAGGCGCAGGCGCGGGCGCGGGCGTAGGTGCCGGCGCGACCGCGGCTTGCTGGCTCGCAATGACGGGCGCGCGATCGGCGATTTTGGGAACGTTGCCGGACCCCGGGACGGCGATCACGCCCTGCCACAACAACACAAGAATAAGCGCGGTCGGGATCAGGGAAACGAGAATAGCGGAGATCAGCAGCCAGCTTCCGGCCGAGAACACGCGCGCCCGTTCGGCCATCAGTCCTGGCATGACATGCGGCTGAGCTGTTGGCCGGGGCGGGACGTCATCGTCATGGTGGTCGTGGTCGTGATGGCCGTCATAATCGTCTTGCGCCTCGGGAGCGAAGCGCTCGGCCATGGTGGTTGGCGTCGGCTCATGATGAGCCGGTACCTCGGTTGAATCTTGGGTCAGGGGCTCGGTCTGGTCGGCCGGCCTGACAACGATGTCGGATGGACTGAGCATGGAACCCTCCTACGCATCACATCAAGAGAGTCGTTAACGATCGATCAGTTCGGTTCGCGCCCTCTGTTCCACTCAAGAAACGCGCGAAACAAGTCGGCGCGCTCCGCTTCGGTGACCGGCTTCCCGCTGGCCGAATTCGCCTGGGCAAGAAAGGCATCGAAATCGCCGCGCGAGGCGCTTTTGATCGCGTCCGGTTCGGCGCGATCGATCCAGTTCTGCGCCAGCGGCGAACGTTGCCAGCCTTCCAGAGTGGCCGCGAAATTCACGTCACGCCATTTCGGGTGGCGTGGCGCGGCAAGGAAGTCATCGAAGTTCGAAAAGAAGCTGTCGACGAACTTGCCGATTTTCTTGTAGCGGACGGACGTGCTTGGCCAGTTGAACGACACAAGCACGGCGCAGGCCGAAACGGTGTCGACGCGCTCGCCCTCGGGAACAAGCGAGGGATAATCGTCATGGGTCAAGGTCGCCGGGTAGTAATCGGCCTCGAGCGCCTTGGCGTAAGGAACCGAAAGAAGCTTGAGCCCGGTCTCTTCTTTGAGCGTGGCGAAAGCCGGGGCAGGCTTGCCGGCGACGGCAACGGCAGCGTCGATCTCGCCCGACTTGAGCTTCTGGATCGCATCGGCGTCGCTGTGATTGAGACCTTGAACGTTGACGCCGAGCGCCGCGAAGATCAATCGCCCGGTGATCTCCGCCCCGCCGCCCGTCGGCCCGAAGCTGACATATTTACCGCTGAGCTCATGGATGTCGTTCACGTCGTCGCGCACGAGAACATGCAGCTCTTCATTGAACAGCTTGGCGATGTAGGCAATCCGAGTCTTGAGATTCGGTCCAAGCTCACCGGTGCGGTCGAAATGCTTCAACAAATTGGCCTGGGTAATGCCCATGTCGACACCGCGGAGAAACATCACGTCCTTGATGTTTTGCTCGGGTCCTTTGCCGACGATCGGCAGGATGCGCAAATCGTCGCCGTCGTCGAGCACGTCGGCGAGGTCCTGGATGATAGCAAGGTCGGACCCGCGCGGGCTTCCGGCCATGATCGTCACCACGTTCTCGTTCAGGCGCGCGCGGAAGGTTTCCCGCGTGTTCTGAGCGGCAACGGCCACGACGATCTCGGAATTGGTTGGGTTTTTGCCGCGTGGCTCGGCGACGGCGGTCGCGGCAATCACACAGAGTGCGCAAGCTAGGGCGATACGCATGACTGGCCCCTCGTTTCGGCGCGCTTGACTGGTGATACCGCGGACCCCGCGCCCAAGCGCGCATGGAAGAAGCGAGGCCCGCATAGCCCGGGATTTGCGCGCTGTCAGGGGTTAGGGTCGCGGGCGACATCCCGCCGTCAATGCGCCGATCCCGTACTCGGTGGCGATCAAACGTGATATTTTTACTATAGTCAAGTAATTATTAACCATCCACACGACAAAATCACGTTATTGTCGCGGATGTGTCTCATTTTGACTTCGGAATAACAACAAGAGCGCTGCGTTATACATCGACTAACGCAACGAAAACTTAAGCGTTACAGCATGTAAGCTGTACCGCTTAAAGAGATATATTATAGGCCGAGCCGCATCTCGGAGCCGGCCCGCTTAAGTCGAATCCCATAACGCCGCCGCTGGCGCGTGGGTTCCCGCGGACACGGAATTTCAGTATACGAAGTAACTTAGTCGGCGTCCATCTTTAGCGCCGCGATAAAGGCCTGTTGCGGGATCTCGACGCGGCCAAAGCTTCGCATCTTCTTTTTCCCGGCCTTCTGCTTTTCCAGCAGCTTTCGTTTGCGCGTGATGTCGCCGCCGTAGCACTTGGCGGTCACGTCTTTGCGCAAGGCGCTGATGGTTTCGCGCGCGATCACCTTGCCGCCGATTGCCGCCTGGATCGGAATTTTGAACAGATGCCGCGGGATCAGATCCTTGAGCTTATCCACCATGGCGCGCCCCCTCATCTCGGCCCGGGAGCGATTGACGATCACCGACAGAGCGTCGACCGGCTCGTTGTTGACGAGCAAGGCCATCTTGACCAAGTCGCCTTCCTCGTAGCCGGTGATGCGATAGTCGAACGAGGCGTAACCGCGTGAAACCGATTTCAGCCGGTCGTAGAAGTCGAATACCACTTCGTTGAGCGGCAGCTCGTAGACCAGCATGGCGCGCGACCCGGCATAGCTCAGGGTCTTCTGCCGCCCGCGCCGGTCCTCGCACAACTTGAGCACGGCACCGAGATGTTCGTCCGGCACGAGGATGGTGGCCTCGATCCACGGCTCTTCGATCTTGGCGATCTTCTGCGGCTCGGGCATGTCGGCGGGATTGTGCAGCTCCTTCATCGCGCCGTCGGTCAGGTAGACGCGGTAGATCACCGACGGCGCGGTGGTGATGAGGTCGATATCGAACTCGCGCTCGAGCCGCTCGCGCACGATCTCAAGATGAAGCAGGCCGAGAAAACCGCACCGGAAGCCGAAGCCAAGCGCAGCCGAAGTCTCCATCTCATAGTTGAAGCTCGCATCGTTGAGGCGGAGCTTGCCGACGGCCTCGCGCAAATCCTCAAATTCGCTGGCATCGACCGGAAACAGACCGCAAAACACCACGGGCTGGGCCGGCTGGAAACCCGACAGCGGCGTAGCGGCCGGTTTCCTTTCGTCGGTGACGGTGTCGCCGACGCGGGTGTCGGCGACCTGCCTGATCGAGGCGGTGAAGAAGCCGATCTCGCCGGGACCGAGCTGGTCGCGCATTTCCTGCTTCGGCCGGAAGATGCCGACCCGGTCGACCTGATAGGCCGCGCCCGTCGACATCAGCCTGATGCGCTGGTTCTTACGAAGCACGCCGTCGATGATGCGGACCAGCACCACCACGCCGAGATAGGAATCGTACCAGCTGTCGACCAGAAGCGCTTTCAGCGGCGCATGCGCCTCGCCCTTGGGCGGCGGCAAGCGGTGCACGATCGCTTCGAGCACCTCCTCGACGCCCTTTCCCGTCTTTGCCGAGATCTCGACCGCGTCATGCGCGTCGAGCCCGATCACGTCGGCGATCTGCTGACGAATGCGCTCGGGCTCGGCGGCAGGCAGATCGATCTTGTTGAGGACCGTGACGATTTCGTGGTTGTTGTCGAGCGCTTGATAGACGTTGGCGAGCGTCTGCGCCTCGACGCCTTGGGTCGCATCGACCACGAGCAGGGAGCCTTCGCAAGCGGCCAAGCTCCGGTTCACCTCGTAGGCGAAATCGACATGACCCGGGGTATCGATCAGGTTCAGCTCGTACACTTCCCCGTCGCGCGCACGATAGTCGAGGCGCACGGTCTGCGCCTTGATGGTGATGCCGCGCTCGCGCTCGAGATCCATCGAATCGAGCACTTGCGCCTTCATCTCCCGCGCCGTCAGGCCGCCGCATAGCTGGATCAGGCGGTCGGCTAGCGTCGACTTGCCATGGTCGATATGGGCGATAATCGAAAAGTTGCGGATGCGGGAAAGCGGCGTCGATTCGGGTTTGGTCATGCGCGGCTTGGTACGGGAGCAAGCCCTTAAGGGTCAAGCAATTGCGGCAAAATGTGGGGTGGCTTTGCCCTAATCTGGCCGCCGGTTCCGGTCTAGGGAGTCCCGGTGCATAAAACCAAACGGAGAATCTAATGCTCAAGAAAATGATCCTGGCCGCAGTCGCGACCGCCTTTGTTGCCGCCACCGCACTCCCGATCCAGGTGGCGCCGGCCGCTGCCGAGGGCATGAGCTGCAGGCAGGCCGCCAAGGCAAAGTTTGCCAAGGACCGCAAGGCCCGTCACGCCTACAAGAAAGAGTGCAAAGCGGCCGCCAAGACTGAAAAGTCCTAAACCCGGCTAGAGCCAATAATGCGTTACCTGAAAGGGGCCGGTTCCGGCCCCTTTCTTTATGGGCGCCTCGCAGAAGGCCATGGGGTGCAATTTTGCGGGAGCGCCTAGCTCGGCTTGCCCCAGATCTGTTCGAGGCGCTGAGCCCGGCCGCAGCCCCATTTGTAGTACTTGTAACTCACAGGATTCTCTTCGTGGTAATCCTGGTGATAGTCCTCGGCGGCGGTGAAGGTGGTCGCCGGCCTGATCTCGGTCACCACCTTTTTGTGAAGCTCGTTGGCGACCTCGGCCTTGGACTTTTCGGCCAGGGTCTTCTCCTGGTCGTTGGCGACGAATATCACGGTGCGATAGGCGGGCCCCTCGTCGCAGAATTGTCCTTCCGGGTTGAACGGATCGATGTTGTGCCAGAACTTATCGAGCAGGGTGGCGTAACTCACCTTGGCGGGGTCGTAAGTGACCTTGACCGCCTCGACGTAACCATGATGTTGCCCGTAAGTGGGGTTCGGCTTGGTGCCACCGGCATAGCCCGAAATCGTCTCGGTGACGCCGTCGACCTTGTCGAAGGCATCCTCGACGCACCAGAAGCAACCACCGGCGAAGATCGCGGTCTTGGTCTCACCGGCGCGCGCCTCAGGCCAACCGCAGGCGAGAATGAGAGCTGCGAGAAAGGCAGCAGTGAGCGTGGCACAGACCGTTCTTGCCATCATCGAGGTCTCTCCGGGGATGAGCGCGTCCGCCCATAAACTATTAAGTGCGGCAAGCGCGGCAAAGTGGTTCTCGCGCGACCGTGATGTGAATTGAAGCGGTCGCCGATAAGCGCTTGGGCCCGCTCTGTCATCTGGGCTATTGAGGGCCGATGCAACAGCGCCTGTCGTCTCGTTTAAGCCAACTTGAGCGCGCCTATGACGTGGTCGTGGTCGGCTCGGGCTATGGCGGCGGGGTCGCCGCCTCAAGGCTTGCGAGGGCGGGCCAGCGCGTCTGCGTCATCGAGAGGGGCAAGGAATTTCTGACCGGCGAGTTTCCGGCCCGTCTGCCCGAGCTCCGCCGCGAGCTTCAGCTGAATGGCGGGACTTTACGGTCGGGCTCCCGCACCGGGCTGTTCGATTTCAGGCTTGGCGCCGACATTCATGTCCTGACGGGCTGCGGTCTGGGTGGCGGCTCTCTGATCAATGCCGGCGTGGCCCTCAAGCCCGACGCCCGCGTCCTTGCCGATTCCGCCTGGCCTGAGGCGGTGAGGAGCGACGGGCTGCTCGATCTTGGTTTCGAACGGGCCTCGTCGATGTTGCGGCCGGCGCGCTATCGCGACGCCGAAGCGCTGACCAAATATCGCGCGCTCGAAGCGGCAAGCGCCGCCTTTAACGTGCCGCCAGTGGCGGCGCCGGTGGTGGTGAGCTTCGACGATGTCGTCAATCCGGCGGGCGTGTCGCAGCCTGCCTGCACGCTGTGCGGCGATTGCTGCTCGGGCTGCAATGTCGGCGCCAAGAATACCGTCGCCATGACCTATCTTCCGGACGCGAAGGCGCATGGCGCGGCAATCTTCACCGAACTCAGCGTCACTCACGTCGCGAAGGAAGAGGGGGGCTGGCGCGTCCATGTCGTTCCGTCAAACGGAAAGGACGCTGAGGCAGGCTTCGTCGATGCCAAGACCGTGGTGCTTGCCGCCGGCACGCTCGGCTCGACCGAGATTTTATTGCGCTCGCGCGAACATGGCCTCGGGCTTTCGGACAGGCTCGGAGAAAAGTTCTCCGCCAATGGCGACATCATCGCCTTTGCCCTTGGCGGCAAGGAGAAAGTGAATGGCGTCGGCGTGGGCCATCCGCCGAAATTCGTGAGCGAGGCCATCGGCGCCTGTGTCGCCGGGCAGATCGAACTCCCCGATGGTGAAGTTCTTGACCGCAGCATGATTATCCAAGAAGGCGTCATGCCGTCGGCGCTCGCGCCGCTCCTTCCGGTGTTCTTCATCGCCGGCGGAAGGCTGCTCGGTGCCGCACAGAGCCTGATCAAGGGCGTCTACCAAGGCCCGCTGTCTCATCTTCACACGTTCTTTGTCGTATCCCATGACGATGCCGCCGGGCGCATCACGCTCGACAATGGCAGCGCGCAGATTCATTGGCCGGGTGTGGCCGGCCAGCCGGTCTATGCCCGCGTCGATGCCGCCCTGACCAAAGCCGCCGAAGCTGTCGGCGCGCGCTACATCAAGAGCCCGCTGGCGGCGACCAGCATGGGGACCAAGCCGGCGACGGCGCATCCGCTCGGCGGCTGCGGCATGGGCGATAATGCGAAGGGCGGCGTGGTGAATCACAAAT
>Ga0307442_1001301_pt1 | contig 12397 bp, 14 predicted proteins | sample SalMarWE160430MG_FD_202143 | JGI IMG/M metagenome (GOLD analysis project Ga0307442, IMG submission 202143) | Salt marsh sediment microbial communities from the Plum Island Ecosystem LTER, Massachusetts, United States - WE1604-30 | ecosystem: Environmental > Aquatic > Marine > Intertidal zone >... | reverse complement strand
AACCTATAACCTGGATATTAGATGTTGAACTTTCCGGACATATAAGTATGTAACCACCGTTAGATTCGGCTGCGGTAATATCAAAAACGTAGTATCCATTTTCAAGTTCGGTAGGATTCGTATCATCGACAGCATTAGCCTCCCCCCCATCTATTCTAAGATTTGCTGTTATATTTGCTGCGTCACCTGTCTTAGGGGTATTATCAGTTTCATCGAAAGCAAACACATACCATTTTTGATCTGCTATATTCTTGAACATTAGAGTCCACTCCCCTGCATTAATTTAGAATAAAAATGAGGTACTAATATTCCTCCCACACTACTACTATAAGTTCTCCATGTCATATCATAATTAGATGGAGCCCAATTCTCCCCAGTAGAGGCATAATACTTTCCCCCATCCGCGTAATTGTCCAATCCTGTTTGTTGTAGCCACCTGAACCGGTTAGAAGCATCCGTCCAACCATCTCCGACAACTATTCCATATTTAGTAGCATTAGATAACGCGACCGGCACGGTTAAAATACATTGGACCCATTCTCCAGCAGAATTAGTTGTTATTCCGGAGATATCTACTGAGCAAGTTGCAATAGAAGAATTATCGGGATATTCCGATATATCTACTCCGTGAATCTCTAATGTAATATTAGGAGGAGTCCCCTCCCGGTACATTAACAATTCCACCATCGATAGTGTATAGGCCGACGTAGTTAGAAATGTACTTGCTAACCGGTAATCAGCAGAGCCCAATGCTGCTGCTGCGTTGCTTGTCTCATGGGATTCTTCTAAGTTATAAGCCATACTAAAGTCTTTTTATTAAAAGATAAACTATAATGGGAATAGCACCGCCAATAATGCCCCAGATGCCACTTTTGACTTTCAACTTAGCAATTTCCACCAGAATTTTAATCTGTTGGTCTCGGAGTTTTGTAAAGTGTCCCTCTATCCAAGTTCTTTCCTGTTCCGTAAGCATTACGATAAAGCTCCATATTTCTTTTTCCTCTTTTTGGAAGCTATGGTTTTGGCTATAGCCATCCCGTATTTTCGCTTCCATCTTTTGTATATCTCAGGCTCGTTATGCTTGAGATACGCCATTTGTTCATAACTTTTGAAGGGCATTTAATATCCCATATTAATCTGAATTGGCGTCTCTTTTTCTGTTTTATATTTATCGAAAGTAAACATCATTTTAATACTTTCAATATCTTGCATAAATAAATCAGAAGGCATACTACAATTAAGAACAGGACTAAACCCGCCAACGAGTAATCCTCTCACAATCCCATCCATACTAAACACAGGACCTCCACTATTCCCAGGATGGGCAGCACTATCGGACGTGAAGGCCACCTCCCAACCATAAGGTTCTCCATATCTTGAAAGGCTATCCCAATCTCGATCAAGCCCACTTACGATACCAAGTGTAACAGAATTGAAGTTGATTTTACCATAGGGACTACCAATGATGAACACAGGCTGACCTAACACACAGTCTTTGATACTCCCAAACTTGGCTGGTTTCAAAACCGGCTTATCAACCTTGATAAACCCTACATCATAATCCTTATGGGATATGGCCTGGATACCCTTGATCTTAGTACCATCGTTCAGAATAATCTCATAATGAGTACCATCCACAACGTGCCTGGCCGTTACAACGATGTCCTCAGTAATAGCCACGCCGGAACCTTGCCACTTGTCACACATGATGTGGACTACGGATGGCAGTACTTCCTGTATTCTGTTCGGGAACTGGGTGGTTACGGCTGGTTTTATATTACTCTTCAAAAAACACAAACCCAAACACCCCAAACATAATGCAAATACAAATATAGCACACAACAGATCAATTCTAATATAATCCCATAATTTGTTGATCTTCATATTTTATTCTCCTCGTGCTACTAATGCCTGTCTTTCCGTTTCTTCTGCATCTTCATCCTGTAGGCCATGAAGATAATCACTGTCCTTGCCGGATATAAATTGCATTGTCTCCTCGGCTGTCACGGGAGAAAACAACCGATGCCGTAGTTCCTCCGCCTTTTCACGTCCAAAGTTAGACAGTGATTTCCCTATATTAAGTACGTCTACAAATACATCTTTTGGTCTTCCAAGCCATTCGGCTATAACGAATGAGCCAATTTTATTATATCTGACTAAGAAAACCTTGCCCCTACGTTCACGGTCATTTTCTACAAGCCGGTCAAGCCACCGGGCCAATTCTCCGCCAATTATTGTATGCTCATTGGTATTATAATTTGACACCATTCCCAACATAACATTCCTCGCTAAGGTTTTTCATTTTCTTTTTTTTCAGCCACTTGTTTTGGATAAGGAGGACCTATTAATTTAAGCCCACAAAGAACAGTGGACACACCAGGAAGATTTCTAATTCCGTTAGCCTTAAGAGCAATATCACATAAGCCTGTTATTAACTCTTTGCCTTCTACATCGACTTCTATTTTTACTATCATTTTTTCCCTTTCAACTTATTAATTTGTGCAGTAGAAATTCCGGCTTTCCGAAGACGTTCCTCGATGGTAGGTCTCTCGAAAGCTTTGCCATTGAAATACGTTGGTTCAGTTGTTTTAGGTTCAGTTGTTTTCTTTTTCTTCTTTAGGCTCTGAAGATATCTATATCCAGCAGGACTATGCCCACCTCTTTTTTTGATATTAGCCAAAGCCTTAGCTAATCTTTCGCTTGACATTACTCGTTCCTTTTAATATGAATCTTTGAATCCGTAAATCTCCAATCCGAATGACCCATCCGTCTCTGCTATCCTGATTGGATTATTACGTCCAATCTTCAAAGCATGAGGAAGATTCACTACATTTGTAGGAATTACTCCATTAGTATTCAAAGCCCCTGTTTTATATGTAATTGTTTTCTTTAACGTATGAGGATCAATAGGGAAACCCACCCCATTGGTCCAGGATGTATTTGCGGAGGTTCCATCATTACTCCCCACTAAGTCACTGTGGGCTGTTCCCGTACCCTCATCTATATTCCAGGCAGCAGAAATATTAGTCTCTGTTCCTATAAACTTACTACCCGCACCGTTGGCCCACAAAGTATCCATAACCGTTGAAGAAAGAACTCCACCTTTATACAAAGCAAAGGAACTAATATAGAAGGTCTTAGATGCTCCGCCTGTTATCACCAAATCAGTTGATCCACCGTCGATACTATCGACATCAGATATATCTACCGCAGTAGCCGCCGAAATATTATCAATATACATTGTTAATCCGGTTTCGGAACCGGCGTCGATGTTGATTACGACCCAATGCCACCGATTATCATTAACTACATTACGGCTTGTAATTGTGGCTGTATCCGACCCGTCACCTACCGTGCAAAATAGCTTCCCGTTGGCATCAATGCCAACCAACCAGCCATCATCTGCCCCATCATGCTTGTTAATCATTGTTGCCAAGGAAATAGCAGTAGATTCTACCTTAATCCCAAACACTATAGCGAAATCACCCGTTCCCGGCTCAAGAGCGGCATTGTCACCAACTGTAAAAGTATTATTCGCAGCGGAAAATTTCAGGGATGACCTCCGCAAGAAGCTAAAACCATCCGAGTCTTCACCTCCTGTTAGAACAAACCCTGTGACGTAGTAGCTCATGTTAGCTCCTGGAGCGTCAGCAAGTTTAGTGAACGCAGCAGAACCAGCATTTGTATGAGGAATCGGAAATCCGTCATCTGGTTTCATTACGCGAATTTCTTGAGACATAGTTATTTCTCCAAATAAGAAAAATCGTGTCCCCTCATATCCTCAAGGGGACACGCGATTAAGTGCAAACTAATCTTAGGTTATTGCCCCGGCTACCGGAACCAAGAATCCACTTGTGTCGATAGCGTCGGTAGTCTTACAATTGTAGCTTCGGCAGGAGCCTGGGTCAACTGCTGTTGCGTCAACATCGGTTACATAGATGTTGTCAATCAGGTATCCTAACGCAGCCGCACTAAACTGTAGTGCATGGTCTCCAGCTTGGTCGTTCTTGAGAGTACAGCCTTTGACCTTTACTCTTGTAAGGACAGCATCAGAATTAACTGCTGCTTCGGCAAAGTCACCATCGATATCGCAATCGATAATTTTTACGTTGTCCTGTACTTCATCCAGGAAGATACCGGCAGAACATCCGGCTGCGGTCCCGGCGTAGATGTTGACGTTCTTGATTGTCAAGTCGTCACAGGAATTTGCAGCCGAGTCCTCGATGACGTTGACGGCCTCATAACTGGTAATCGTGGCAGTAATGTCCAGATTCTCCAGGGTAACACCAGTGGCATTAACCAGGATGACTCTCGTGACATCGACAGCCGTGATTGCGATGTTGAAATTCTTGAGTGTAGTATTAGCACCTGATACAGTGATAACACAACCTGCGGTAGCAGCCAATCCAACTGTAAGAGTCGGACGCCTTGCACCTTCACCTAAGCCAATAACCTTAGTACTTGCTACGTCGAGTGCAAAAGCCGTAGCGGAGTTTATGGTTTCAGTGTGACCAGGACCTACAAGAATAACATCGTCGGCGTTAGCCGTAGTTAGACCGATAGCGTAATCGATTGTAGCAAGGGGCTTATCGAGTGAGTGCCCGTGCTCACCGTCGTCAGCGTCCAAAGCGTTTGCAGTATTTGAACTATCTACAAACAGGACAGCAGAATTAGTGAGCATTGACAGGCCCAAGGTACTGAGGTAAGGCATAATTTGCCAACCGTATTTGGAAATTAAGTCACTTACCTTGAACGGGGTTGTTGCAGCCATTTTGAAATCTCCTAAACTAAACTAAACTATTGATTCAAAATAAACCAGGGAGCCTAAAACACCAAACCGACAGTTGAGAAAGGAAGAAAAATGACGGCTCCCTGGTTAAAAACTTATTTACTTGTCTATTCTTAGAGCATTGTTGCTTCCGTGAGGCCCGTTAATTTAACTCCGCGAGGATCAACGGGGCAAATTAAACAGTAGTACCAGAACGGAGACTCCAGTAAATCCTGGGGCTGACCGCTGGACGAATGTGAAACCATGAACACGCCTGAATGTCCACCGAGCGGAGCAAGGAACTCAATCTCCTGGCCCATACTGGCCTCGGTTCCACCTAATTTCGGGGGACTATATCTCTTGATATTGTCGCCCCCGAACTTCAAGGCGTACAAGGTCTTACTCAAACACATCGGACTCATAACCCACTCGTAGACCCGACCACCAAATTCGTAGGATATCTGAGACCAACCACCTTTAACCTTTAGTGACTTACCTGTTCTATCGTAGTTTTGTCTGTTATTATAGAGACCGGGTTGTTCGAGCCACTTCAACTGAACACCTTGTGTCGTGATAATTGTGTCCAAAGTCTCGCCAGGATAAGCATCCAGGTATCCACCGATGTAACCATTAATTACATTATCGGTAAGAGGACCATTGATAGCCTTCACCTGAGATTTGAACTGTGGGTAAAGAGCTAAGTCAAGAGCGGCTGAACCAGATGCTCCACCCATAATATACCCAGATGATTTTACCCAACTGTTAATCCCCCAACTAAATTGAGGTCGTGTGGCAGTTGTATAACGAGTTGTCTTTGCGAATACAATCCAATCGTCAGCAGCCGCAGCCTGTCCAGCTTGGAACACGTCACCACTGGAGCCAGAACCGTAGTTCGGCAGACCACCATCGACTGAATCGATAGGACGGAGGATTATTTTCTTGCCGAGGTAATCGACAGAGACAATAATCAGATGCACATAATTAGCCGTAGTGTGCTCGTAGTTTCGTACATCTGTGCCGTCAGTAGCAACACCGTCCTGGAGTGTACCAGAACTGTCAGCTACAAGGTCAAGCCGCATACCTTGACGGAAATTGGCGATACGACCATACTGCTCATTGATTGTAATGTCAATGTAGTCCGTCCAAGTTGAGTTCTCAGCGATAGCTGAGATCCGACCTAAAACCTGATTCTCATTGCCGGAAGCATTTGTCACGACATGAGAGAAAAAGCTCGAAGCCTCATAGATTGCTTTCAACTTGGCTACAGCCTTCATATCCCTACCGACCTTTTTGATCTGAGCCGCGTTAAGCAGGTCAGCCTGTTTCCAGGCAGCAGGTATACTAAAATTACCTACAACCTTATGCAGCGTAAGTTCCCTTTTGATATCACCAGTATGAGGAACCTCAGAAGCTGCCGGAAAGATAGAAAGATTCGATGCGGAAGTGCCCTCAGCTAACAACTGAGCCTGATTACCAGAAATGGTAGTCATGCCCGGACCGAGCGGATCGCCCGATTCCATTAAACCAGCTACGCCGGTCTCATAAAGGTGAATAACTTTATAACCTCGACCGAGTCCCTCTTGACTCTTTACCCCAAAAGCCGTCCTCTTAATCTTATCGAAGACCGGGGCTATAGCGGGGCCCATCTCGTGAATTATCTGTGGAAGCTCCTCACTAACGAGATTATCTAATGAATCCATCGCTTGTGCCATTTTACTAACCCTTAATAAATACCATAAACATTATTTACGTTTTTAACTGGTAAATATCTTAGGATTTCAATCTCGCGTGATTATCGCTGCTTTCTTAGCTGTTGAACAGCCTTTTGCATATACCTTTGGACAAGGTTGCTTTCATCCTTATCGTCCACCGAAGAAACACGCTCAATTGGCTCGTCGGCTTGGATTTCAGATGGGAGTCCTGCACCCGGTCCCAGGCCCAAGATGATGGGTTGCTGGTTGGATTTCTTTGGGATACCAAGTTCGGTCAATTGCTTTCGTACCATCTGTACGCTCGCAGTAATCGTCTCGGCCCCAAACGGTTCGCCATTCTGAATCTTCCTCAGAACATCCTTACTTACCATATCTTTGACAGTTGACAATACTTTATCACTGTCTTCACCTACTATCATTTTACCAATTATCGCATCTTTGTCAACCGCTAAATCGCAAGAATTTGTAATTTCTTTTCGGGCATCCTCAATGTGTCTATTGGTCGAATGAGTAAGTATTGCTCTGGCCTCCGCAGGTTTCATCCCCATGAATTGTTCAAATTGCTTGTCAAAATCAGAGGTAGTCTGCTGTTTGTCAGTATTCTTGTTAGCATTAGAATTATTGTTGCTGTTATCAGCATTTGAGTCTTCATTCATATAGGCCATAAATTCCTCCGAATCAACCTTTAACAATCCGGATAATTCTTTTACATCGGCTTCGGTTGGTTCACCTTCTGAAATAGTATCCACGAGTGTCTGAATTCTTATCCCACGTTCAGCTTCTTTTTTTGCGGCTGCGGCTTCTTGGAATCTCTTATCGGCCCCGCCAGATTTCGTTGCAAGGGTAATTAGTTCATCGGTAGTGAGTGTTCTTTTCTCGCCATCAATGGTTACTTCGTGAGTATCCGAACTGGAAGTTTTATTACCAGTATCGCCATCCCCACCTCCACCACCTTGGCCGGTCGCAGTTCCAGTATCCCCCCCATCGACATTGGCGTTATTTGCGTCCCCGGCTCCACCGTCGTTATCGTAGACCATAAAAGGACTACTGAATAGTGTAGTTAGAAATCTTTTCATCTTTGTTCCTTTCAACTAAATTAAAATATAACAAAACCTTTTACTTTTTTTCATTGGTTTTTGCTCCGGAATTTGGCAATCTTTCATAATGACGAGGAGCACAATCGCCATTTCTATCTATTGTTAGCATAGCCGATATACATAAACAAGCTGCTTTCTTTAGATTTTTTCTGAATTTTTCTGGGGTATATTCTTCATTCCTACCTGCGTAGGCTCCAGCAGCAACATAATTACAAATATAAGAGCACCAATCATTTGCGGTATTCTTATCATCAAAATCAAATCCCCATAGTTTTATTTGACGAGATACTTCTTTATCTATTTCCTCCAGAATAGTAATTAATAAATTATTTGTATCTTCATCGAAATCGAACATTTCGGTATTTTCATTTAGTACTTCGCTCATCTTTGTTCCCTTCTCTTAAATTAAAATTGAGGTTGGATACCTTCTTGTGGAGGCATCATTTCTTGTTCTGCCGCATCTTCGACATTTGGCATTCCTTCTGGAAGTTCACCTAAATTAATAGTGTGTTCATCATAGTGCTTTATAAAAGCATCGCGTACTTCTGCGGAGGCCGCGTAGAATTCAGGACGAGCCATAAAAGCATCGAGAACTTCTTTGTGAATAACGTGCATATCACGTTCACTTACAATAACTTTTCCGGGTTTTTCACCATCTCCGAACAAAGCTATATTTTCCATTTTAGCTCTACGATAGTTCTGCCAGGAAACGATGTCACCTACAGGGATATCCAATCCCTTCTCGCGTACCATGAAATTGAACTCATTCATGGTAAGGCGACCCTCTTTGAAAGCTTCCTTTAACTCCATCTTCTGTTGTTCCTTAGAGATAGGAATTTCGGAGGCCACATTAATATTGACTTCATTAGGGGAGGGAATAGCATTCTGAGCTAAACTAATATTTCCGGTTTCTACATCGAGGTTTATTCCAGCTAAATCATCGTCGAGATTACTAACGCTAATGACCTTAGTACTTGGCCATATATCCCTACATATTCCAAGCATTGCACGATAAACACCAGCTATGGCTTCGGCCACGTTCTTAGCAGTGGGAGATAGTGGAATACCACTTGTCTCGTATAGGAAACCTAAACCCGATGCAGAGTCAACACGACCCGGAGAATCGCCTTTCATTAAATCGGTAGGTTGATTGGAGAGTTTATCCATTAAATTACTGGCTATCATGGCCGCATCTATTTGAGGTTTTGACATTTTTGCAGGTTGCCACTGGAAAGGTTTCAGATCAGGGGAAGTATAATCTGGCTCATACGCAATTCGCTTGATACCATCTTTCCCCCGAAAAGCATCGGTGGGGGTCCCCAGAGAAGTAGGCCATAATGTCACACCGTACAAATCATAATCTGCAACAGATTGAAATAAGCTGCTTAAACTGTACTCGGCCTCGGTATTCAAAGGAATAAGCTGGTCAACAAAAGAACGGCCATAAAATCCACCGACGATAATGTCTCTTGCTACCTGCACAGGCATGTAGTATTTCTGAGCAGAATGGTCATGGCGGTATAATTGTACTAATTTACTTTCACTTCCGGCAAAGATAAAATACTCTGCCAGATGTCCATCGGATGTTTCAGTCCAGGCTTCGACCAGTAAAGTAACATCCATCTGAGTCTTATCCTTCTTGGAGCCCTTGCCTTTCCATTGAGTTTCTACCTGACTATTGCTGGCTCTAACGTAGAAGCCTCCTCCGGTAGAAGCAATAGAAGCCGAACCTTGGAACTTAGATGTTACATCGGCGGGTAAGTCACCTGTCGGAACCTTGACTTCATCTAATCCTTTCCAAACTTTCTTGCCTTCTGCCGGAGTTATAGCGAGATTCTTGACCCATTGAGTGGGGACATGACGGATTCTCATTAAACCTCTTTTATCAGTTGGAGAGGAAACATCGATTGGAATTGGAATTAGTTCCCAAGGGGGAATCACTTCTATTCCAACACTATCCGGACCTTCTACCCACAAACCAAATCCTATTGTACCATAATGCAATAGAGGAGGGAAGGCACTCAAAGCCAAACTGGAAACTTTAGCTTGTGGAAATATGGAATCCAGAACAACTTGAGCGGTACTCGCTTTCCGTAATCCATCAAGGCTTTGTCCCTTCCGGGTAACAGCAGGGGCCAGATTAATTGTTAAGAGCCTGCCAAGTTGAGCCTGATATTTAGAAAGAATTTCTTCGTACTTGAATTTTAGAGTCCCCGAACCATCCAGATAGGAAGCGTTGAGAGTTCCACCCCCATAGTTGATATTAGTAAAATTCCGAATCCCTCTCATATAGAAATGATTAATCCACCAATTAATAGAGATAGGATTCATTCTGGACCTGCCAGTAGAAACAAGATATTGAAAAATTTCCTGTACTTGCTTTGTATTGGCGGGGGTGTCCTTTGGCAATGAAAAAGTGAAAGCCACTATTTACCTCCTACGGATATTACATAATCTTGATTCTTCGATTTTTCTTCCTTCTTACCTTTCACTATTCCAGCGGCGACACCTGCAAGAGGTTTTGACGGTTGACGATCTTGTGCGACTAAGGCCCTTAGCGTTTCCGGTTTCTCATCCTTACCAGCTATAAGCAAAAGAAGCTGACTGTTGACTTTGTTGACATGGTCTATCGATTTAAGTAAAGCTGCTGTGAGTACATATATCAATAAGACAATCGCCATAATGAATACCACAGCAATGACACAGACTACAGGTATCAGAATATTCATTTTGCCTCCTTACAATCAATAAAAGTATAGTTTGATAGGTGCATATTTAATCTTTTGCCATCAAATTTTTCTTCAAATTTCCCTGTGTAATCTTCATAGTCAGCTTCTAACAACTTATCGAATAATTTGCGGTCTTTTTCTTTGATTAGATACCAGTGACCATCTTCGTCACTCTCGAAACATTGCCGTTCAGGTTCCATTTTTTCTTCCTTTCTATTTCTGTTCTATTTCTGTTTAGGAGCAGTAGTTCCCATATTCTCTATTATAGCATGGGTTTAATGATTGTCAAGCTCTTTTCTCCATCGAATATGATTTTCTATAATATGGCCAATCCTCCGCAAAATTAGGAAACTTACCCCAATGAACAGGATGGATTTTAGGATCATCATTAAAAACCTACATGTCTTTGTAGAACTTAAATCCGCTTAATCTATTGACTTCTCGTTTGATTTTGTTTCGTCGGCCTTTGCAGTATCGACAATTGCAGTACTTATGTTTGGCCTTATTATTGTGAAAATTCTGAGTTGTAAACAATTCAGCGTTAAGATATCCAATCTTATTATATGGTTTTTGAAATTCGCTCATTTTTCTACCCTACAATATTGGTTTGACCCCGTTGTATACGGCGGTCATTTGGATTTATAATACTTTGTCTTGCTCTTTGGCTCAGGAGATTCATCATCTCATCTGTTATCTGGCTGGATGGAATACCGGACAGCAATGGAGTGCCTTTTACTATAGGCATATTTCGTCTTATTCTTTCAAGAAGACCGGGTTTTCCTCTTTCCCTTACAAACTCCCTTCCTCGGTTCTTAACAACATAACCACTCATCGCTATTGTGTCGATTGCGTCATCGTGAGGAAGTAAAGCTAAATCAAGAGTGAAATCTTCGGTCTGTTGGTATAACTGATTAAATGGCCATTTATCGGCAAGATGAGCCGGGTACTTAATCCGGCCAGGACGGAATCTCCATTCAAGACTTGCTATTCTCTGTGGTTTAGAGACTTTGGAGGGATATGTCACCGGAAAGACTTTGGCTCTCCAAGGCTGTTCCTGTTGTGTCTCCATCTCAGTCACGTATTCTTGGACGGCTTCAGCAAAACTCATTTGAATACTAACAGCCTCGATACCGAGAACACGAGGTCTCCAGGCTAATCCCTTCTCATAAATTAAATTCATCAAGATATCATCTTTAGCCCGGCCAAGCCACATATCTAAAATCCATAGAGTATTCATGGTGTCAAATCCCAGGATGGCTATGCAGGAGTAGTCATTATACTGAGAGAGCCCTCCGCCATAATCGAATGTAAGAATCCTAAACATAGGACGAACAAGCTCAGTAAATGGTTTCTCGTTTTCGACATAAACACGTCTGCCTGGCTCCAGTATTCGTTCGTTCCACTTTATAATACCTGTATGATTCAGAGGATTTTTCCAATCAAACTCCCCATCAACCGTATATTCATTCTTGCGGGGGTCAATAATTAAAATTCTATCCTGACTCGATACCGGCTCGTTACAATACTCAGAGGCAAAAGAGGAAGACCCTATCTCTTCGCGTCGGGCTTCGAGGACATCTTGTGGCCACTTTTCTGGCCATAGTACATAAGCCTTATTCTTATCGTGTTCATCGTAGGCGATAGCCTTGTAAACTTTACGATTCCAGAAATCAAATCGAGGGTCGTCTCCGGTTGTAGCATGATATAAAAAGGAACGACGATTGATAAGAGTCCCAACCCAATAAATAGAGGAGCCGGACTCAAGCATCGGTATGATCTGACGAAACAAGATCATCTCGAACTTCTCTATAAGGTTCTGGGCAGCTGCTTGTGAATCCGAATCTGGGTCGTTCTCCGGGTCATCAAGGATAAATAATCTGGGACGTCCACCACGCTTTTTGCCCATAACAGATAAACCTCGAATGACAGCCCCATTCAATAAAGACAGTTGATGGTGATTCCAGATCTTCTGTCCTCTTGGGGGCTTCATCTCTCCGAAGTCCTCGATGATTAATTGATTCTCCGTAAATTGCTGAATCAGCTTGTCGAACCGATCTTCTACGAGCCTATCAGTAGCAAGTCCAAGAGTCA
>Ga0307442_1001300_pt1 | contig 12398 bp, 9 predicted proteins | sample SalMarWE160430MG_FD_202143 | JGI IMG/M metagenome (GOLD analysis project Ga0307442, IMG submission 202143) | Salt marsh sediment microbial communities from the Plum Island Ecosystem LTER, Massachusetts, United States - WE1604-30 | ecosystem: Environmental > Aquatic > Marine > Intertidal zone >... | reverse complement strand
TGGCGATGCCGGCGTGGTCGGCGCCGGGGATCCACAGGGCGTCGTCGCCCTTCATGCGGCGCCAGCGGATCAGGACGTCCTGCAGGGTGTTGTTGAGGGCGTGGCCCATGTGCAGGCTGCCCGTGACGTTGGGGGGCGGGATGACGATGGCGTAGGCGGGCGCCTCGGGCCGGCCCCCGGCGGTGAACCAGCCCCGCTCCTCCCACAGGGGGTACCACTTGGCCTCCACCCGGTGGGGCTCGTACTGTTTGTCGATCTTCCCTTGCTCCGCGCGCGTCTCGGCGGTCGCGGTGGAGTCGTCCGGTGGTTCGGTGGGCGCGTTCACGTCGGGTGCGCGTTCGTGGCGGGACGGCGGGTCACACGGGCCGTCCGGTTCGGTGCGTCGATCGGTCCAGTTTACCGGGCCGGGGGGGCGCCGCGCACCTGGACCCCTTCAGGCCTCGCCGCCCTCGCTGATGCGCCGGATCTCGGTGCGTACCTGGCTCTCGGCGATCTCGGGCACGGTTTCCCACACCACGCGCTCGACCAGCTGGGTGAAGAGCCGCTCCTGCTCGTCGCGGTTCTGGGAGATGTAGCGCGCCACCATGGACGGCACGGTCTCCCACACCACCCGCTCCACCGCCTCCCGGGCGATTTCGGCCACGATCAGCGCCACCTGCTCCGGCGGCATCCCGGCGATGGGAGCCGCGGGCTGGGGCCGCACCTTGCTGGCGGGGCCCTTGGGGGCGGGCTTGGCGTCCTCCGCCCGGGCGGCTTCCAGGGCCTCCTCGGCCGTCTCCTCCCCTTGGGCCGCCTCCGCGGCCTCCGGCGTCTCCCCGGCCTCGGACGGCTCCGGCTCGGCCGAGGGGCGGGCGCCCTGGACCTCGTCCTCGGTGAAGATGCCCAGGGAGACCGGGTCCTGCCCCTCGGCCAGGGCGGCGGCCTCGGCCCCGGCGCCGGGGGCCGGAGCGGGCCCGCCGGGCCAGCCCAGGAGGCGCTCCATGTCGGCGATCTCGTCCGAGGCCTCGCGCAGGGCGTCCGGCAGCCAGGCCAGGTTGCCGGTCGGCTCCGGGGCCCCCACCTGGGTGCGGACCTGGGCCACCAGGTCGTCGGCGTCGATGGGCGTGGGGACGTGGCCGGCGGCGGGCACCACGTCCCCGGTGCCCTCCCCCAGGACCAGGATCGGCGTGTGCTTCAGGGCGTCGCCGGCGCCCTCCCGCCACCACCCCTCCAGGCGCTCGGGCTCGGCGGCGCCGGAGAGCAGCACCAGGTCGGCGGGCATCTCGTTGAAGCGGCTGAGCCCCTCGTCCAGGGAGGCGGCGGTGGCGACCTCGTACCCCTCGCGCCCCAGGGTCTCGTTCACCAGGGTGCTGGCGGCGGCGTTGGGATCGATCACGAGCACTCGGAGCGGCATGGGTCACGACCCCCAATGACGTGGGAGAGAGAGATGGGATACGGGGCGCCCCGGCGTCCCGGCCTTAGGCCGCCGGCGGGCCCGCGCAAGCTAGCACTTCCCCGCGCGGGGGGTCAAGGCGCGGGCGCCGCGGCATCGGGGGCGGCGGGCGGGTCTGTCGGCTCGGTGGACGGTGCGTGCGGCGCGTCCGGGGCGTCGGACCCGGGAGCGGGCTGGGGTGCGATGCGGGAGAGCACCGTGCGGGCCTGCTCGGCCTGCTCCTTCTCCGGCTCGCGCAGGAGGAAGCGGCGCAGCAGCTCCACCGCGCGGTCCGGGCGGCCCAGGCGGGCGTCCAGGAGCCCCAGGTTGAACAGCACCACCGCGTCCACCGGCTCGCCGCGGTGCTCGGCCTCCTCCTTCAGCCACACGTACTCCGCGCTGGCGCCGTAGAGCTCGCCGTCCTGCACCAGGGCGTGGGCCAAGAAGCGGTGCGCCTGGGTGAAGTCCGGGTCCAGGCGCAGGGCCTCGACCAGCTCGGCCCGCTCCCGGGGGCGCAGGCCGGCCTGGTAGTAGACGCGGGCCAGGGCGAAGTGGACCTTGGGGTCGTCCGGGGCGAGGACCCGCAGGGTCTGGAGGGTCGAGAAGGCCTCCCGGGTGCGGCCCTCGTCCAGGTAGGCGACGCCGAGCAGGCGCATGGCCTCCTGGTTGCGCGGGTCGCGGTCGAGCACCTCCTGGAAGGCCGCCTCGGCGGCCGGCAGGTCGCCCTCGGTCAGGGCCGTGAAGCCGCTCTCCAGGGAGGCGTGGGCCACACCCCCCCAGGTCAGCCACACGGCCGCGGCCAATGCCCTCGGGAAGACCAAGGGCAGGGCGCGCCGGGCGTGGCCGGTCACGGTGTCCCCTCCGGGGCCGGTGCCTGCGCCGGCGCCCCGTGGGTGGCGGCGTCCTTGAGCATGGCATACTCCTCGCCGGCGGCCCGGCGCTCCAGGACCGCGGCCTCGCCCAGGAGCCGCACCTGGGCCAGGCGGCGGGCGCCGATCTCGCCCTGGACCTCCTTCAGGTGGGCGTCCAGGCGGGCGAGCACGTCGGCGCGGGCCTCGGACGGCGGCGGCGCCAGGTCCAGGAGCCCCGCGACGGTGCCGCGCTCGGCCCGCAGGCGCCGGAGGACCCCGGACCACAGCTCGGCGTTGTAGGCCGAGCGGTTCGCCGCGTCGCGCAGGATGAGGGCAAGCGTCCGCAGCTCGTCCGGACTCTCGTCGCCCCGGGGGCGCAGGTCCACGTTGGGGGCGGCCTTTTCCGCCGGCATCTGGGTGGTCTGGCGGGGCACCTCCACGGGCAGGGTGAGATCGTCGTAGGCGGCCTCGAACCGGTGCCGGGCGGTCTCCAGGTCGCCGGCCAACACCAGGGACTCGCCCATGGCCATCAGGCGGTCGGCGTCGGCCCCGGACTCCCGGGCCAGGTTCAGGCGCTGGATGCGCAGGCCGATGGCGAGGCTGGCGGCCACGCCGCGCAGGCGCCGCTCCTCGGCGATGGCGCCGCGCAGGTCCTTGAGGGCGTCCTGGAGCTGGGCGTCGCGCATGACGCCCGAGGGGCTCTTCTTCAGGGCCTCCACCCGCCGGGCCAGGCGCGTGCCGTTCTCCCGGTTCTTGCGCAGGGCCTCGTCGTTCTGCTCCAGCCGCCGGGCGGCGTCGAGCACGTCCTGGTAGCGCTGCCCGATCACCTGGGCCGGAGTGGGCTCCGGGGCGGCCTCCTGGGCCCGCGCCGGTCCGGCGCCCATCGGCACGACCGGCAGCAGGGCGAGTGTGGCCAGCGCCAGGGCGAGGCGGGGCCCCCGGGTCACTTGGCCTCCTCGCCCGAGAGGCCGTGCTTCTTCATCTTGTATTGCAGGGAGCTGCGCTTGAGCCCCAGGGCGGCGGCCACCTTGGTCTGGTTCCAGCGGAACTTCTGCAGGGCCTCCAGGATGATCGCCTTCTCCAGGGCGTCCAGGCGCGCGGTCAGGTCCGTGGGGTGCTCGGGGGAGCCCGCCTCCGTGGCCTCCACCAGGGCGGCGGAGGGGGCGGGCTCGGGGGCGGGCGTGCCGGCGGGCTCCAGGATCTCCCGGGGCAGGTCGGCCACGGTGAGCTGCTCGCCCTCGCACAGGACCACGGCCCGCTCCAGGACGTTCTGCAATTCGCGGATGTTGCCCGGCCAGCGGTAGTGGATCAGGCGGTCGAGCACCTCGGCCGACATGCGGGCGGGCTTGGCCAGCTCGCGCGCGTAGCGGGCCAGGAAGTGCTCCGCCAGGGCCGGGATGTCCTCGCGCCGGTCGCGCAGCGGCGGCAGCTCGATGGAGATGACGTTCAGACGGTAGTAGAGGTCCTCGCGGAACTCCCCCTTGGGGATCGCCTTCTTGAGGTCCTTGTGGGTGGCGGCGACGATGCGGGTGTCCACGCGGATCGTCTTGTTGCCGCCCACGCGCTCGAACTCCGTGTCCTGCAGCACCCGCAGGAGCTTGACCTGCACCGCCGCCGGCAGCTCGCCGATCTCGTCCAGAAAGAGCGTGCCGCCGTCGGCCAGCTCGAAGCGCCCCTTGCGGCCGGTCATGGCGCCGGTGAAGGCCCCCTTCTCGTGGCCGAACAGCTCGCTCTCCAGCACCCCCTCCGACAGGGCGGCGCAATTGACCGCCACGAAGGGGCCGCCCGAGCGCGCGCTGCGCCGGTGGATCTCCCGCGCGACCAGCTCCTTGCCCGTGCCCGACTCGCCCAGGACGAGCACCGGGCTGGCGCTCGCCGCCACCTTGTCGATGAGCTTCTGCACCGCCCGCATGACCTCGCCCTCGCCGATCATGGGGCCGGCGCGGCGGGCGTCCTCCTCCTTGAGGTACTGGACCTCGGAGGCGAGGCGGCCGCGGTCCAGGGCGCGGTCGACCTTGAGCTCCAGCTCGTCGATGGAGAAGGGCTTCAGGATGTAGTCGAACGCCCCCAGGCGCATGGCCTCGACCGCGTTCTCCACGGTGCCGAAGGCGGTCATGACGATGACCTCGGTCTCGGGCGAGATGCGCTTGACGCCGCTCAGGACCTCGACCCCGTCCTTGCCCGGCATGCGCAGGTCGGTGATGACCAGGTCCACGCCGGCCTCGGCCTGCTCCAGGGCGGCGTTGCCGTCGGGCACGGCCACCACGTCGAAGCCCTTGGCCTCCATGGCCTGCGTGAGCATCTCCCGCATGGAGGCCTTGTCGTCCGCGATCAGGATGCGCTTCATGCCTGCTCCCCTGCGTGGGTGCGGCTCGCCACGGGGGTCGCGCCGACCGCCCGCGGGAACCAGAGGGTGAATACCGCCCCGCCGTGCTCGCCGTTCTCGACGTGGATGTGGCCGCCGTGGCCCTCTACCACCTTGTTGGCGATGGGCAAACCCAGCCCCGTGCCCTCGGGGCGGGTGGTGAAGAACGGGTTGAAGATCCGGTCGCGCACCTCCGGCGCGATGCCGGGGCCCGTGTCGCTGATGCGAAAGGCCACGCCGTCGTCCGCCGTCAGGGCCTCCGCGGTCAGGGTGCCGCCGGCCGTGCCCATGGCGTTGGCGCCGTTCTGCATGATGTTCACCAGGGCCTTCTTGACCGCCGCCGGGTCCACCAGGACGTTGGGCAGGTCCGCGCCCACCGAGATGCGCGTCTCGACGCCGCCCCGGTCCTCCGGCGGCAGGGCCATGGACAGGGCCTCCTCCAACAGGAGCCCCGGGGCCGTCTCCACCGGCTGGATGGCGGGCTCGCGGGCGAAGGCGAGGAAGTCGGTGACGATCTGGTCGAGGGAGAGGATCTCCTTGAGGATGCTCTCCAGGGTGCGGCGCGACTCGGGCTTCTCCATCCGCCGCCCGAGCAGCTCCACGAAGCCCCGGATGGCGGCCAGGGGGTTGCGGATCTCGTGCGCGATGCCGGCCGACAGCTCGCCCAAAGAGGCCAGGCGGTCCTTGATCTTGATCTGCTCCTGCAGGCGCGCGACCTCGGTCAGGTCGGAGAAGATCGCGATGGCGCCGAACGGGCGGTCCTCCCGGTCGGCCAGGGGGAAGGCGCTGATGCCGAGCACCCGCTCGTGCCCGTCGCCGGCGCGCCAGCGCACGTCCTCGCGCAGGTACTCCTTCTTCTCCGTGAGGCTGCTCATCAGGCAGCGGGTGAGCGGGCTGTCCACCCCGAGCACGTCCCCCACCCGGGGCGGGATGCCGGTGCCCGGCAGGGGGTCGGACTCCAGGGCCAGGATGCGGGACGCGGCCCGGTTGCACAGGAGCACCCGTGCCAGGCGGTCCACGGCGATCACGCCGTTGGGCACGCCTTCCAGGATCAGGTCCGACATGCCCTGGATGCGCTCCGCCCGGTCGCGCTCGCGCTCGTACAGGCGCTGGAGCTCGGTGTCCTTCTCCTTCAGGCGCCCGATCATGGCGTTGAAGGACTGGGCCAGGTACCCCAGCTCGTCGTGGGTGGTCACGGCCACCTCCGGGTACTCCCCCTCGCGCCGCACCCGGCCGAAGGCGGCCACCAGGGTCTTGAGAGGCCCCACGATGGAGCGCGAGACGCCCACGCTCACCACCACCGTCATGACGATGGCCGCCACCACCAGCAGGGCGATGTTGCTGCGCAGGCGGTCGATGGCGGACAGGAACTCGGCCCCGGCCTCCACGCCCACCGCCGCGATCACCCTCCCGTCCTCGTCCCGCACCGGGGCGTAGCCGCTCTTGTAGAGGGAGCCGCTGTCGTCGTGGTAGAGGGTGGAGGCGACCGCCTCGCCGTCCCACACGCGGTCCAGCTCCACCTTGTCCACCTTCATGAACAGGTAGGGCTCGCCGATGTGGATGTCGTTCTTGGCGTCCAGGAGCACGCGCCCCTCGCGGTCGATCACGAACACGTCGTCCACCCCCGACTCCTTGCGGAAGGCCGTGACCTCGCCCGTCAGGTAGTGGTAGAGCTGGGTGGACTCGTCGCCCGGGCCCAGCACCTTCAGGTAGATCGGCTTGATCTTGCCCGCCATGACCTGGGCGTGGCCCACCAGGCGGGTGGAGAGGGACTCGTCCAGGGTGGAGGCGGCGGTGCGGTAGATCAGCCAGCCCGCGATGGAGAAGGCGGCGACGATCAGCAGCGTATAGGGGATCAGCAGCCGGGTGAGCAGGCGGGCCGGGAACCGGCTGCGCGGGAAGGGGGCGGCGCCGCCCTCGGGGGCGGCGGGCGGGTCGCCCTCGGGCGGACGGGGGGTGCCCTCCGGGGCCGTGGGGGCGGGACCCGTGCTCATGTGCGGTTGCCGTCGTTCAAGTCGTTGTCGCGCGGGCCCTTGCGGCCCCCGGGGGACGCCCGAGGGACGCCCGAGGGACGCCGGCATCCGGCGGCCCCGCCTTCCAGGATATCGGGCCGGGGCGAAAGGTGCCAGAATTTCGGCGTGAGGCGGGCCCCGGCGGCGCGGGGTCCCCAAGACTTCCCGCGGGTTAGACCCCGAGATTCTCTTGAAAAATGCGGATGTCGGCCCCCTTGCGCAGGTAGGCCGTGTAGGCTGCCAGCACCTGCCGCCGCTTGCGGTTCAGGAGGCTCCGGCGCTGGTCGGCCTGCTGCTTGGCCGCGTCCTCCGGGGTCGCGTCCTTGTCCGGGGGCGGCAGGTCCTTCAGGTCGGCGTCGGTCAGGTGCGCGGCGCTGCCCACGATGTCCTGCGCCTGCCGGACCACCAGGTCGTCCCGCAGGCTGTTCTCGAAGGCCTCGGGGCTCGAGTTGTTGCGGTCGAGGATCCGCTGGTAGCGGCGGCTGTTGAAGCGGCCGTTCTCCTGGAAGGCCGGGAACGACAGGAGCGCCTTGCGCACCTCGTCGTCGGAGGCGGCGAGCCCCAGGTCGTGGCCCAGGGAGAGCCAGAGCTTGCGGTCCACCATCTGCATGACCACCTGGAGCGGCAGGTTGAGGGACTTCATCAGCTCCGGGTCGAACTTGTCGCCCAGCATCTGCTCGTAGTTGCGGTAGGTGTTGCGGTACGCCTCCTGGAAGTCCGTCAGGAGCACCACCTCGCCGTTCACCTTGGCGGCGTAGGCCCCGGACGGGCCGGACATGCCCATCCACCCCATGGTGCCGACGAAGGTCACGGTCACGATCCCGAGCACGAGCCCGAAGACCCACCGCTTCTCCACCCCCAGCCTGCGTATCGCCTCCAGCATCGCCGGTCCGTTTCTCCCGTGGGCTCCCGCCGCCTCCCGTCTCCGGCATCCCCGATGGACCCCGGGCGCCCCGATTTTAGCGGAAATCCGCGCTGCCACAAAAAAACCGCCCCGCCGGGTTGACGCCCCTCCCCCCGTGATTAAATACCGCTCCGGAAACGGGGGCCGCAGACACGCGACAAGGCCTGGGCGGCCGGGGAGAGCCCGGCGGCCGGAGGGTCCCCATGCGTGGGCGGCCATTTTGGTGCCGACGTGAGGACATACGAAGACTGGGAACCATGACGTCCGAAGGAAAGCCCGAGCCGCCCCCCATGCCGCCAAGAGACGCGGAGGAAGACCTCGCGGAAGAGGTTCCGGTCCCCGTATCGGAGGCCGGGGCCGGGGAAGCCCCGGACCCCGAGGCGGATTCGGCGGCCCGGCTGCGCGAGGCGGAGGACCGCTACGTGCGCCTGTACGCCGAGTTCGAGAACTACAAGAAGCGGACGGCGCGCGAGAACGAGGACTACCGCCGCTACGCCAACGAGGGTGTGCTCAAGGACATGCTGCCCGTGCTCGACAACTTCGAGCGCGCCGTGTCGCACGCCAAGGAGGCGTCCGGGGCCGCGGAGGCCAAGGGCGCCGGCGGCCTGCTGGAGGGCGTCGAGTTGATCCGCAAGCAGTTTCTGGACGTCCTGGGCAAGCTGGGGGTCAGCCCCATCGAGGCGATGGGCAAGCCGTTCGACCCCCAGGTGCACCAGGCCGTCTCGCAGCGGGAGGCCGCGGACGCCGCGCCCGGCACCGTGGTGGACGAGTTGCAGCGTGGCTTCCATTTCCGGGAGCGCGTGCTGCGCCCCGCGATGGTCGTGGTCGCCCGGGCCCCGGAAGGCGCGGACGCCCCAGCCGAAGGGTTTTTGGGAGATGAAGTGAAATGAGCAAGGTGATCGGAATCGACCTGGGGACCACGAACTCGTGCGTCGCCATCATGGAGGGTGGCGAGCCGAAGGTGCTGACCAACGCCGAGGGCTCGCGCACGACCCCGTCGGTGGTGGCCATCACCGCCGAGGGCGAGCGCCTGGTGGGCCAGATCGCCAAGCGGCAGGCCATCACGAACCCCGAGAACACGATCTTCTCGGTCAAGCGCCTGATCGGCCGGCGGTTCGACTCGCCGGAGGTCAAGGACGCCACGACCAAGCTGCCCTACAGGATCGTCAAGGCCGACAACAACGACGCCCACGTGGAGATCCGCGGCAAGGCCTACTCGCCCCAGGAGATCTCCGCGATGGTCCTGCAGAAGATGAAGGCCACCGCCGAGGACTACCTGGGCGAGAAGGTGACCGACGCCGTCGTCACCGTCCCGGCCTACTTCGACGACTCGGAGCGCCAGGCCACCAAGGACGCCGGCAAGATCGCGGGCCTGAACGTCCTGCGCATCATCAACGAGCCGACGGCCGCGGCCCTCGCCTACGGGCTCGACCGCAAGAAGGACGAGCACATCGCCGTGTTCGACTTAGGGGGAGGCACGTTCGACGTGTCGATCCTGGAGATCGGCGACGGCGTGTTCGAGGTGAAGTCCACCAACGGCAACACCTATCTGGGCGGCGACGACTTCGACCTGCGGGTCATCGACTGGCTCGTGGCCGAGTTCAAGAAGCAGGAGGGGATCGACCTCAAGAACGACAAGATGGCCCTCCAGCGCCTCAAGGAGGCCGCGGAGAAGGCCAAGATCGAGCTGTCGTCGTCCCAGGAGACGGACGTCAACCTGCCGTTCATCACGGCCGACCAGTCGGGCCCCAAGCACCTCCAGATGAAGCTCACCCGGGCCAAGCTGGAGCAGCTGGTGGACGACCTCGTCGAGAAGACCGTCGGCCCCTGCGAGAAGGCCCTGGGCGACGCCGGGCTCACCCGCGACAAGATCGACGAGGTGGTCCTCGTGGGCGGCATGACCCGCATGCCGGCGGTGGTCAAGCGGGTCAAGGAGTTCTTCGGCAAGGAGCCCCACAAGGGCGTCAACCCGGACGAGGTGGTGGCCATCGGCGCCGCGATCCAGGGCGGCGTGCTCAAGGGCGAGGTCAAGGACGTGCTGCTCCTCGACGTCACCCCCCTGTCCCTCGGGATCGAGACCCTGGGCGGCGTGTTCACCAAGCTGATCGACCGCAACACGACCATCCCCACCAAGAAGGGCCAGATCTTCTCGACCGCGGCCGACAGCCAGACCGCCGTGTCCATCCACGTGCTCCAGGGCGAGCGCGAGATGGCCGCGGGCAACAAGACCCTGGGCAAGTTCGACCTGGTGGGCATCCCGACCGCCCCGCGCGGCGTGCCGCAGATCGAGGTGACGTTCGACATCGACGCCAACGGCATCGTGCACGTCTCGGCCAAGGACCTGGCCACGGGCAAGGAGCAGTCCATCCAGATCACCGCGTCGTCCGGGCTCTCCGAGTCCGAGATCGACCAGATGGTCAAGGACGCCCAGAGCCACGAGGCCGACGACCACAAGAAGCGCGAGCTGGCCGAGGCCCGCAACCAGGCCGACAGCCTGGTCTATTCGGTCGAGAAGTCCCTCACCGAGCTGGGCGACAAGGTGTCCGAGGGCGAGCGCAACGACATCCAGGCCAAGATCGGCGCGGTCCGCGCCGCCATGGAGGGCGAGGACGTCGCCGCCATCAACGACGCGTCCCAGGCCCTGACCCAGGTCTCCCACAAGCTGGCCGAGGAGGTCTACCGCCAGACCGCCGACAAGGGCGAGGGCGGCGGCCCGGGCGGCCCCGGTGGTGCCGCGGGCGGCGGGGAGGCGGGCGGCAAGGGGCCCGAGGGGGCGGCCGAGGGCGAGGAGGACGTGGTGGACGCCGACTTCGAGGAGGTGGGCGACGAGAAGAAGGGGTGACGGCGCGGTCATCTCTGCTTCCCTCCCACGCGGCCGGCACGTGACCGGCCGGACAGCCCATCCGTGTCCTTCGCAGGCGGACCCGCCGGCCGGGTCCGCCTGATGCATTAAGGGGAACGTGGCCAAGCGCGACTACTACGAGGTGCTGGGGGTCGCCCGCGACGCCAGCGAGGCCGACATCAAGAAGGCCTACCGCAAGCTGGCGATGAAGTACCACCCGGACAAGAACCCGGGGGACAAGGAGGCCGAGGCCCGCTTCAAGGAGGTGGGCGAGGCCTACGCGGTCCTCTCGGACGCGCAGAAGCGCGAGGCCTACAACAACTTCGGCCACGCCGGCGTGGGGGCGGGGGCCGAGGGCATGGGCGGCATGGGGGGCTTCGGCGGCCCGGGGGGGATGGGCGACATCTTCTCCGACATCTTCGAGGACTTCTTCGGCGGCGCCGCGGGCCCGGGCCGTGCCCGCACCCGCGCCTCGCGCGGGGCCGACCTGCGCTACGACCTGGAGATCGACTTCTCCCAGGCCTTCTTCGGCGACGAGCTCAACCTCAAGGTCCCCCGCTACGAGACCTGCACCGCCTGCTCCGGCAGCGGCGCCAAGGCCGGCACCGGCCTCAAGACCTGCCCCACCTGCCGGGGCTCGGGCCAGGTGCGCTTCCAGCAGGGCTTCTTCACCGTGGCCAGGACCTGCACCGAGTGCCAGGGGGCCGGCCAGATCGTGGCCGAGCCGTGCCCCGAGTGCCACGGCGCCGGCAAGCTCCACGCCCGCAAGACCCTGCACGTGAAGATCCCCGCCGGGGTGGAGACCGGCAACCGCCTGCGCCTCTCCGGCGAGGGCGAGGCCGGCGAGCGCGGCGGGCCGCCGGGGGACCTCTACGTGGTCATCTCCGTCCGGCCGCACGAGCGCTTCACCCGTGAGGGCCGCAACCTCCACGTGGAGATGCCCATCGCCTTCACCCAGGCGGCCCTGGGGGCCCAGGTGGAGGTGCCCACCATGACCGAGCCGGTGCTCCTCAAGATCCCCCCCGGCACCCAGAACGGCCGCAAGTTCCGCTTGAAGGGCAAGGGGTTCCACGACCTCTCGGGGCACGGGCACGGCACCGGCGACGAGATCGTCACCGTCCACGTGAAGGTCCCGCACCGCCTCTCCCCCCGCCAGCGCGAGCTCCTGGAGGCCTTCGCCAAGGAGTCGGGCGAGGACGTGGGGGCCGGCGATTCCGGCATCCTGGACAAGGTCAAGGGCCTGTTCGAGGGCTGACGCCGCCCCCGGCCTTTTGTGCCGGCCGGGGCGGGGGTGTATCCTTTTCGGTTATCGGTGCGCGGCGCCCCGGGGATGGCCGGAGCGCGGGCGTTCCACTTTCGGCATAGGAGTCGGCACCGGGCGATGGTCATCGTGATGAAGGCGGGCGCCAGCCAGCGCGAGATCGACGCGGTGGTCAAGCGGATCGAGGAGCTGGAGTACAACCCCCACGTCATCTCGGGCGTGGAGCGGACCGTCATCGGCGCGGTCGGGGACGAGCGCCGCAAGGGCCAGCTCCAGACCCTGGAGACCCTGGACGGCGTCGAGTCCGTCGTCCCGATCCTGAAACCCTACAAGCTGGCCTCCTCCGAGATGAAGAAGGAGCACACGGTGATCCGCGTGGGGGACGTGGAGATCGGCGGCGACCGGGTGTGCGTCATGGCCGGCCCGTGCTCGGTGGAGGGCGAGGGCCAGATGCTGGAGATCGCCCACTCCGTCAAGGCGTCGGGCGCCCAGATCCTGCGCGGCGGCGCCTACAAGCCCCGCACCAGTCCCTACACCTTCCAGGGCATGGAGGAGGCGGGCCTGAAGCTCCTCGCCAAGGCCCGCGAGGAGACCGGGCTGCCGTTCATCACCGAGGTGATGGACACCAGCCAGGTCGAGATGGTGGACGACTACGCCGACATCGTGCAGATCGGCACCCGCAACGTGCAGAACTTCGCCCTGCTCAAGCGCGTGGGCAAGTGCAAGAAGCCGGTGTTCTTGAAGCGCGGCCT
>Ga0307442_1001299_pt1 | contig 12409 bp, 12 predicted proteins | sample SalMarWE160430MG_FD_202143 | JGI IMG/M metagenome (GOLD analysis project Ga0307442, IMG submission 202143) | Salt marsh sediment microbial communities from the Plum Island Ecosystem LTER, Massachusetts, United States - WE1604-30 | ecosystem: Environmental > Aquatic > Marine > Intertidal zone >... | reverse complement strand
GGCGTCGGCCACAAGATCGACTACATCAATCCCCACGGCACCGGCACGCCCGTCGGCGACTTGCGCGAGATCGAGGCGATCCGCGCGGTTTTCGACGGCGAGGTGCCCAAGATCTCCGCCACCAAATCGCTGACGGGCCACTCGCTCGGTGCCATCGGGGTGCAGGAGGCGATCTTCTCGCTGTTGATGATGAACAACGGATTCATCTGCGAAAGCGCCAACATAGACGAGCTCGACCCCGCCTTCGCCGACATGCCCATCGTGCGCGAGCGGCTCGACGGGGTTAGCCTTAACTGTGTGATGTCCAACAGCTTCGGATTTGGTGGAACAAATGCCACGCTCGTGTTTCGCCGTCTGAGCAGTTAAAGAACTGTCATGTTGCGGCGGCAAGGAGTTCGGCAAGTGAACTCCTTGAGGCGCCCCCCCAGCATGAGACTTTATAAGAACGGCAGCGGCTGGTTCGAAATACACGGACGCGCATTCGGCGCAACGATGGTGACACCCATGACCGAGATCGACATCGCAAAACCGGGACCCTTGATGGCTGGCAAACGCGGCCTGGTGATGGGGGTCGCAAACGAGCGATCGATTGCCTGGGGCATTGCTCGCATTCTCGCCGGCCAGGGCGCCAAGCTGGCGTTCAGCTATCAGGACGGCGCCTTCGGCCGTCGCGCGCTCCCGCTGGCACAATCGCTCGGCTCGGAGGTCATCGAGCCCTGCAACGTTCTCGACTTGCAGAGCGTCGACAACGTATTCGCCCGCATCAAGGAGGCGTGGGGTGGCCTCGACTTCGTCGTCCACGCGCTCGCCTACTCTGACCCGCGCGAATTGTCCGGTCGCTACGTCAACACCACGCGCGAGAACTTCACCAACACGATGGTGATCTCCTGCTTCTCCTTCACCGAGATCGCCAAGCGCGCGATTCCGCTCATGTCCAGCGGCGGCTCGCTGCTCACCCTGACCTATGGCGGCGCCACGCGCTCGGTGCCCTGCTACAACGTCATGGGCGTCGCCAAGGCGGCACTCGAAGCGTCCGTGCGCTACCTCGCCGCCGATCTCGGGTCGCAGGGCATCCGCGTCAATGCGCTGTCGGCAGGGCCCATGCGCACGCTGTCCGGAGCCGGCATCTCGGATGCGCGGATCCTCTTCAACTTCCAGAAGGACAGCTCCCCGCTGAAGCGGACGCCGACCCTCACCGAGGTGGGCGGATCGGCGCTCTATCTCTTGTCGGATCTGTCCGGCGCCGTGACCGGCGAGGTGCACTTCGTCGACTGCGGCTACTCGACGGTCGCCATGCCGAGCCTCGAAACTTTGAAGGCGCTCGAGCCCGAAGCCCCATCCTCCACTCCGGGTGGAAGCCCGCCGTCGGAAGCTGCCGAATAACAGCATTTCCTCTGTGCAAAAGGCTTTGCGGCTGGTGGCAACTCAGCTAGGGTCACGCCGCCTAAGGTCATACAACTCTACCACAGGGAGAGTGCAATGAAGTACGGCTTGTTTGCTGCAATTGCGTTCGCATTTGTTGCTTTGGTTGGCGGAGCGGCCTCCGCCGGCGTCGCCACCAGCGGGCTCACCACGCCGAGCGTGGCTCCGGCTGCTTCGATCGTCGAGAAGGCCGGCTGGCGCCACCGTTGCTATCGCCGTTGCCGTCGTCACGGCCACAGCCGTCGGCGCTGCCGTCACAGGTGCCATTGGCATTGGTTCTAAGGCGCGCGGCACCGCATGGCATTGAACTTTCTTGCTGTGCGGCCGTGAGAGCCTAGACCTCTCAAAGCGCCCGGCCGAGGTCTTGGATCAGATCTCGGCCGGGCCTTTTCACGTCTTGACGGGCCTACGACGGCATCGCACACACGCGCATGATCGGCGTCTTCGATTCCGGCCTCGGCGGTCTCACAGTCTTGCGCGCGCTCGTTAAGCGCTTTCCGCACCTGCCCTTCATCTATCTCGGCGACCACGCTCATGTCCCCTATGGGGACCGCAGCTCCGATGAGGTCATCGAGCTGACGCGGCAGGGGACGGCGGCGCTGTTCGGGGCCGGCTGCAAGCTGGTGCTGCTCGGCTGCAATACCGCAACCGCCGTCGCGGCCCGTCGCCTGCAGCAGGAGTGGCTGCCGTCGAGCCCATGGCGCGGGCACAACGTGCTCGGCATCGTCGCCCCGACGGTAGAGGCCGCCACGCAGACGCCGTGGGCCGTCTCCTCGCCGCAATACCCGCAGAAGTACAACACCGACCTGATCGCCGTGTTCGGCACCACGCGCACCATCTCCTCCGGCGTCTACCCGGAGGAGATCCGCAAGCGCTGCCCCAAGGTCACGGTCGTGCAGCAGGTCTGCGCGCGGCTTGCCGGCGCCATCGAGGAGCAAGCTGCGGAAGCCGAGCTCGACCGCCTGGTCGAGGAGGGCATCCGCGGCGTGCTGGAGCAGACCGGCGGCGTGCCCCCGCACCGCGCCATCTTGGGTTGCACACACTTCCCGCTCGTCGAGCATCTGTTCCGCCGCCACCTGCCCCCCTTCACGCGCATCCTCTCTCAGCCCGAGGTGGTCGCCGACAGCTTTGAGGATTATCTCGCGCGCCATCCACGCTACGTGGCCGGCGACCGCGGCGGCTCGCTGCTGCTCCTGACGACCGGCAGCCCGGCGGAGATCAGCGCGCGTGCGCGCATATTTTGGCCGGAGGTGGGGGCGTTCGAGCGCTCCGCAGCCTGAGAGCCCGCCACTCAACGCTCGGCGCGCGCGAACACCTCCATCAGCTCTGCCACCTTCTGCCGCTGCTCTTCCACATTGCCGCCAGCGATAGCGTGCTCGACACAATGGGCGACGTGATCGCGCAGCACCACGTCCTCGACCCGGCGCAACGCGGCGCGGATCGCCGATAGCTGCGTGAGGATGTCGATGCAGTAGCGATCCTCGGTCACCATGCGGGAGACGCCCCGCACTTGCCCCTCGATGCGGCCGAGGCGTTTCAGACACGATGATTTGGCTTCCTTTTGCATGCTTGACGTATACCCCCCAGGGGTATATCTGGTCAAGCAAGAGAGCCGATGGAGCCATCGTATGCCACAGCATTTGCACCAGGCGTCGGGCGACGCACAGGGAGACAGCTGCGGCCACCACTCGCAAGCCGACAAGCCGGAGATGGCCAAAGACCCGGTGTGCGGCATGAGCGTCGATCCGCACAAGACGCAGCACCGCGCCGAGCGCGCCGGGCGCCCCTACTATTTCTGCTCCGCTGGCTGCCGCACAAAGTTCCTGGCCGACCCCGAGCGCTATCTATCGCCGGCGGAAGCCAAGGCCGAGCCGGTGCGCCCGGACGCCATCTACACCTGCCCAATGCATCCCGAGATCCGCCAGGTGGGTCCCGGCTCCTGCCCCATCTGCGGCATGGCGCTCGAGCCCTTGGATGTCACGGCGGAGCAAGGGCCGAACGCCGAGCTGATCGACATGCAGCGCCGCTTCTGGATCGGCCTGGCGCTGGCGCTGCCCGTCTTCGCCCTGGAGATGAGCAGCCACGTCTTTGGCCCGCTCCTGGCGCCGCAAACCTCGAACTGGGTGCAGCTCGCTCTGGCGACACCGGTGGTGGTGTGGGCGGGCGCGCCGTTCTTCGTGCGCGCCTGGCAGTCGATCGTGACGCGCAATCTCAACATGTTCACGCTGATCGCGCTCGGCACCGGCGCCGCCTGGATCTACAGCGTCATCGCCACGCTTCTTCCCGGCATCTTTCCCGCTGCTTTCCGCGGCCCCGACGGCACGGTCGCGGTCTACTTCGAGGCGGCCGCCGTCATCACAGTTCTGGTGCTGCTGGGCCAGGTGCTGGAGCTTCGCGCGCGCGAGTCGACGGGCGGCGCCATCCGCGCCCTCCTCGATCTTGCGCCCAAGACGGCGCGCCTCATCGCCGCCGACGGAGCCGAGCGCGAGGTGCCGTTGGAAGACGTCGCCATCGGCGACCGCCTGCGCGTGCGCCCCGGCGAGAAGATCCCCGTCGACGCCAAGGTCGTCGAGGGCCGCAGCGCGGTGGACGAGTCGATGGTGACGGGCGAATCCATGCCGGTGACCAAGGAGGTCGGCGACGCCGTTATCGGCGGCACGCTCAACGCCAGCGGCGCCCTCGTCATCGAGGCCGAGCGTGTCGGCCGTGACACCATGCTCGCGCGCATCGTGCAGCTGGTGGCAGAGGCGCAGAGAAGCCGCGCGCCGATCCAGCGCCTCGCCGACGCGGTCGCTGGCTGGTTCGTCCCGGCCGTGATTCTGGTCTCGATCCTTGCCTTCGCAGCCTGGGCCACGTGGGGCCCCGAGCCGCGCTTGTCATACGCCCTCGTCGCCGCCGTCGCCGTGTTGATCATCGCCTGCCCCTGCGCACTCGGACTCGCCACGCCCATGTCGATCATGGTCGGCGTGGGGCGCGGCGCGGAAGCCGGCGTGCTCATCAAGAACGCAGAGGCGCTGGAGCGCATGGAGAAGGTCGATACGCTGGTGGTCGACAAGACCGGCACGTTGACCGAGGGCAAGCCGGCCGTGACCGCAATCGTGCCGGCGTTCGGCTTTCAAGAGGATGAGCTGTTGCGGCTCGCCGCCAGCGTGGAGCGGGCAAGCGAGCATCCGCTGGCGGCCGCGGTCGTGGCAGCCGCCGAGCTGCGCAAGTTGTCGCTCACAAGCGCCTCTGATTTTGACGCCCCCACCGGCAAGGGCGCCCTCGGGACGGTCGAGGGGCGGCGCGTCCTCATCGGCAACGCCCGCTTCCTCGACGAGCAGGGCGTGGACGTGTCCGCGCTCAAGGACGCGGCGGAGGCGGCGCGCAAGGACGGCGCCACCGCCATCTTCGTTGCCGTCGACGGCAAGGCCGCTGGCCTCGTCGCCATCGCCGACCCCGTCAAAGGCTCGACCCCCGCCGCGCTTAAGGCGCTGAGGGACGACGGCATCCGCGTCGTCATGCTGACTGGCGACAACCGCACCACCGCCAGCGCCATCGCGCATCAACTCGGCATCGCAGAGGTCGAGGCCGAGGTGCTGCCCGACCAGAAGAGCGCCGTCGTCGACAAGCTGAGACGCGAGGGCCGCGTCGTCGCCATGGCGGGCGACGGCGTCAACGACGCACCGGCGCTGGCATCGGCCGACGTCGGCATCGCCATGGGCTCAGGGACGGACGTGGCGATCGAAAGCGCCGGCGTGACGCTACTCAAAGGCGATCTGACCGGCATCGTGCGCGCACGCCGCCTGTCGGAGGCCGTGATGGGCAACATCCGCCAGAACCTGTTCTTCGCCTTCATCTACAATGCCGCCGGCGTGCCGATCGCGGCGGGCGTGCTCTATCCCGCCTTCGGCATCCTGTTGTCGCCGATCATTGCGGCGGCTGCCATGTCGCTGTCGTCGGTGAGCGTCATCAGCAATGCCTTGCGCCTGCGCAGCGTGAAGCTCGGGTGAGGCGAATGAAGTCCTGGCCAGACATTCCCTATGAGCCCTGGAAAGAGTCGTGCACAACGCTGCACCTCTGGACCCAGATCGTCGGCAAGTACCGGCTGGCCAGGGCGCCGTGGATCAACCACTCGTGGCATGCGACCTTCTATGTGACCGCGCGCGGGCTGACCACGTCCTTGATCCCGGCGGGCGACGAAAGCGTGCAGTTCGACTTCGATCTCATCGATCACACCCTGATCGGCGGCGTGAGCGATGGCGCCATGGGATCGTTCTTGCTGGAACCGATAACGGTGGCCGCATTCCACCAGCGCTTTCTCGCATTGACCGACGAGCTCGGCGTGCGCATCGATTTCAACGGAACACCCAACGAGGTCGCCGATCCCATCCCCTTCAGCAAGGACACGACACATGCGTCCTATGACGCGGAGGCCGTGAACAGATTTTGGCAAGCCCTCGTCCAGGTCGATCGTGTGCTCAAGCTTTTTCGCACCGGCTTCCTGGGCAAGGTCAGCCCCGTCCATCTCTTCTGGGGCAGCTTCGATCTTGCGGTCACGCGCTTTTCGGGGCGCACCGCGCCCATGCATCCGGGCGGCATACCGGGCCTGCCCGACGCGGTAACGCGTGAAGCCTATTCGCACGAGGTCAGCTCCGCCGGGTTCTGGCCAGGCGGCGGCCCGGTCGACTATCCGGCGTTTTATTCCTACGCCTATCCGGCGCCGGAGGGGTTCTCCTCACAAAGGGGCGAACCGAGCGAAGCCTTTTTCGATCAGAGCGCAGGCGAGTTCATTCTGCCCTACAGCGCGGTACGCAGCGCGGCAGATCCCGAGCAATGCCTGCTGAGCTTCTTGCAGTCCACCTATGACGCGGCCGCGCGACTGGGCAACTGGGACCGCGCAGCCCTTGAATGCCCCCGCGGCCACGCCGGCTCGCCGCGCGTGCTATGACAGGACGCAATGGAAAGGAGCGCGCGAACGCGCGCGCCGATACGTCACCAAATCATCAGATGGAGACATAAGCGCCCATTGGCGCTCGAACACACCAACGGAGAATGACCATGAAACGCACGACAGTCTTCGCCATCGCACTCGCGACTCTCGCCTCTACTGCCGTCGTCGGGCTGAGCCACGCGCCGGCCCTGGCACAAGCAAGCAACGATAAGGCCCCCGGCATGGGGCCAGGCACGGGCATGCCAGGCATGGGGCCGGGCACGAGCATGCCGGGCATGGGCCAAGGCATGATGGGAGCCGGCAAGAACGGGAAGGGCATGATGAGCGGGGGAGGAATGATGGGCGGCGGCATGATGGGCGGCCGCGGCGGTATGATGGGCCGCGGCGGTATGATGGGAATGATGGGCCGCGGCTGCATGATGATGGGCCGCGGCGGCGACATGCCGATGTATCGCGAGGGCCGCGTCGCCTTCCTCAAGGCCGAGCTGGCGATCACCGACGCGCAAGCCAACGTGTGGGATGCCTATGCCGACGCGCTCAAGCAGAACATGCAAAGCATGCACGACATGGGCAAGAGCATGATGGCGGCGCGGACAGGGAAGACGCCGGTGGAGCGGCTCGATGCCCGCGTCACGGCCATGGAGGGCCGGCTCAAGGCGCTGCAGGACATCAAGCCGAAGCTCGCCGCGCTCTACGACGCGCTCTCCGATGAGCAGAAGAAGAAAGCCGACCAGCTGCTCACCAGCATGGGCTGCATGATGTAGCTCAGCAGCATTGCGAGGCAGCACGTTCAATACGGACGCGCGCCTCGCTTCGTTTGCACCGAAAAGCCCGACAAACCAAGGAGACCTGAGATGAAGCTCAACGTCGGAGCCTTCGCACTCGCCTTCGGCATCTGGTGGGGCGTGGGCCTGTTTATCGCAACCTGGTGGCTCATCGCCGCGGGCGCGGAGCCCGGCGCAGAGATATTTATCGATCGCTTTTACGCCGGATACAGCATCACCCCGCTCGGCAGCTTGGTTGGGCTCGCATGGGCCTTCCTCTGCGGCCTAATCTGCGGAGGAATTCTGGCGTGGCTCTACAATTTTTTCTGCACGCGAATGGGCTCGCCAGCTTAGCCGACGGCCAGCCGGACCACCTGCCACAACTCAGATTGAACGCACATTGCGGCGAAAGACCATGAAAACCTTCACCACACTCGGGCTCTCAGCCATCGCACTTGCCGCCATTCTGGCACTCGGCTCAGCGCATGCGCAGGGCAATGGCATGGGCAACGGCATGGGGAATGGGATGAGCGGCTCGGGCCATCATGACGGGATGATGGGATCAGATGACGATCACGGAATGACGGGATCGGGCCACCATCATGGAAACATGGGATCCGACGACGACGACGACAACAATCACGGCATGAGCGGTTCCGACCACGATCAGGGAATGATGGACGATGACGACCATCACGGCATGATGGGATCGGGGCACCACGGCATGATGTCGGGCCACTGACGCGCCGCCCGATTTCCGCGTTGCGCACGTTCGCGGATGTGACCGTGCAAACGCGGGGGGCTCACGTGTCGCTGCAATGGGCAGCAACGCGATCACATGGCGTCGCAGCGGGCATCTGATCGAGCGTTGACATCTGCAAGCAGCCTTCTGCGAGGCTTCCCCGCCCCGCGCTGTGTTAGCGCGGCGCGATACCCGCTCGGTAAAGCCGGCACATGCAATTTGCCGAAAGATTGACGCTGCAAGCGTTGCATTCGGCCGTCTCGCTCGCTATGGCGGCCCGGTAGGCGCTTGCCCTTGGGTCCCAGGGCACGCCTCCCAATATCTGTCTCCCCAACGCGCGGCTGGGGCGCTATCAAGCCGCGGACACTCTTGGGAAGGGATGCAATGGGCGTGAGCCTGACCAGAACCGCGATCGCCGTCCCGGCCGAGTGGGCGCCGCAAAAGGCCGTGTGGACGGCCTGGCCCGCAGACGCGGTCGAATGGAACGGCGACCTTGAGGCGCCGCGCCGCGACGTGGCGGCGCTCGTGCGCGCGCTCGGGCCCGCCAATAGGGTGCGCCTGCTCGTCAACGGGCCCGAGGCGGAAGCATCCGCGCGAGCAGCGCTCGACGGTGTCGCCGAGCTTGTCCCTGCGCGCTACGGCGACATCTGGCTGCGCGACACCGGACCCATCTTCGCGCGCGGGCCCGAAGGCCGCCTCGCGTTGCGCTTCAAGTTCAACAGCTGGGGCTGCAAGTACGAGCTGCCGGACGATGCCACCGTCGGCGATGACATCGCGCGCTTAGCGGGAACGCCCGTGCGCCGTTTCGATTTCGTGCTGGAGGGCGGTGCCATCGACCACGACGGAGAGGGCACCATCCTGACGACGCGCCAGACGTTGCTCAACCCCAACCGCAACGGCTGGACCAAAGACGAGGCGGAGCATGCGCTGCGCGAGGCCTTCGGCGCCGAGAAACTCATCTGGATCGACGAAGGTCTCAAGAACGACCACACCGACGGCCACATTGACAACATTGCGCGCTTCGTCGGGCCAGGCCGCGTCGCTTGCCAGTCGCCGGCCGGCGCCGACGACCCCAACGCGGCCACGCTCGATCAGATCGCGCGCAGCTTGGAGAACGCGACCGACGCCTCTGGCCGCAAGCTGGAGGTTATTCGCATCCCCGGCGTCGGGCTCTATCGCAATGCTCTCGGAGAGATCGCGCCTGCCTCGCACATGAACTTCATCATTGCCAATGACGTGGTGGTCGTTCCCGTCTACGGCACGCCGACGCAGGATGCGGCGCTTGCCGCCTTGCAGGCCGTGTTCCCCGACCGCAAAGTGATCGGCGTCCCCGCGCGCGGCCTGTTGGGTGCCGGCGATGCGGGCGGCGGCTCCTTCCACTGCATCACCCAGCAGGAACCCCTCTAGATGACGAAGCGCACGATCTCGGTGGCCGCCATCCAGACCTCCTATGGTCACGACATGGCCGCCAACATCGCCAAGACGGAAGCGCTCGTGCGCGCGGCGGCGCGGGCGGGCGCTGAGGTCGTGCTGCCGCCGGAACTCTTCCAGGGCATCTACTTCTGCACCAAGCAGGACCCCAAGTGGTTCGAGACGGCCTACCCGGCCGCCGAGCACCCGTGCGTGCGCGCCATGCAGACGCTTGCTGCCGAGCTCGGCGTCGTGATCCCGGTCTCATTCTTCGAGAAGGATGGCCCCCGCTACTACAACAGCGTGGCGATCGCAGACGCCGACGGCGCCATCCTCGGCGTCTACCGCAAGAGCCACATCCCCGACGGCCCCGGCTATCAGGAGAAGTACTACTTCCGTCCGGGCGACACCGGCTTCAAGGCGTGGAAAACGAAGGCCGGCAGCATCGGCGTCGGCATCTGCTGGGACCAGTGGTACCCGGAATCGGCGCGCGCCATGGTGCTCGCTGGCGCCGAGGTGCTGTTCTATCCCACGGCCATCGGCTCTGAGCCTTATGATGCATCGCTCGACACGCACTTGCAGTGGCAGCGCGCCATGCAGGGGCATGCGGTGGCGAACGCGGTGCCCATCGTCGCCGCCAACCGCATCGGGCTCGAGGACAACGACGGCGTGCGCCAGAAGTACTACGGCCACTCCTTCATCGCCGATCACCGCGGCGAGCTGGTGGAAAGCCTGGGCGAAGCGGACGAGGGCGTGCTCGTGCACACCTTCGATCTCGATGCCATCGAGAGCTACCGCGCCGACTGGGGCTTTTTCCGCGACCGCCGCCCTGACCTCTACACCAAGAGCATCATTTGAGATGACCTCAGCCGCAGATCCCCTGAACGATCCCGCTGCGGCGACGCTTGTCGCCGGCGACTTGGAGGCGCGCTTTCTGCCGAGCTTCGGCATGCTCGGCGTCTCGCTGCGCCACAAGGGCGTCGAGATCTTGAGGCGGCTCGACGATCTCGAGACGGCCGCCGCCAAGGGCAGCACCGCCGGCATCCCCTTTCTCTATCCTTGGGCCAACCGGCTCGCCGCGCCGCGCTACAAGAAGGCTGGCCCCGAGGTGGTGCTCGATCCGAGATCGCCGCTTCTGCATTTCGACGCCAACGGCTTGCCAATCCACGGCGTGCCCTGGTCGCGCCTCAAGTGGACCGTCGTCAAAACGGCGCCGGACAGTCTGACCGCCGGCCTCGACTGGTCGAGCGCAGACCTGCTCGCCATCTTTCCCTACCGCCACCAGCTGTCGATGCGGGCGAGCCTGCAATCCGACGGCCTCACCATCGAAACGGCCGTGCATGCCGGCGAGAAGCCCGTGCCTGTCAGCTTCGGCTTTCATCCCTACATTGGCGTGCCGGGCCTGCCGCGCGCCGACTGGCGCCTGCACCTGCCGCCAATGCATCGGCTCGTCCTTGACGCGCACGGGATCCCCACCGGAAGCGAGGAGCCCTTCGGCGGCATCGATGCCCCGCTCGGCGCCCGCGACTTTGATGACGGGTTCGTCCTGCTCGGCCATACCGCCGTGCTTACGATTGCCGGCGGCGGCCGCCGCATCTCGGTGGAGCTCATCGAAGGCTTCACGCACACGCAGGTCTACGCGCCCGCAGACAAGGACTTCATTGCGCTGGAGCCGATGACGGCGCCGACCAACGCCCTCATCAGCGGCGACGGCCTGCGGCTCGTGGTGCCGGGCGCCAGCTTCCCTGCAACCTTCCGCATCCGCGTCGGCGCAGAAGCGTGACGCAGGCAGCGCGCACCTCAGTCGCGCTCCCTAAAAATAGTGGGCGCGCTCGGCGCCGTCATAGCGTTTGGACTTGAGGCAGCAGCGCTTGAAACCTGCGCCTGGAGCCGCACGGGCACAGGTCGTTGCGCCCGAGCTTCTCATGAAGCTCCACGTCGCCGTGCACGACGCGATGGCCGCGTTTGACGTTCGTCTCTGAAGGATAGGATTTACGCCGCTTGCTCATCACCTCGAAAGGAGGCGAGCTGGTCGGGATTGCGATACTTCGGCATGGCTCCCTCCTTCGGTCGCGGCGGTTGCAGGAGGCGGTCGCGATAGCCACCATCTGTGGCCGCAATTCGGCGGGCCGCGGCGCCAGCGTGGCATGAGCGCCGCGATCCGCCTGCCGCACGCGCGCGTCATCAGCGTGCGTTCGCCCCTTTCAGTTTGTTGGATGCACGTCCTGCTGCTCGGCCCCCCGCTTGAGCGCCGCGACCATGTAGTCCGCGGCCCGCGTCCAGGCCCTCTGGTTGTCGCCGCGGAAGTCGAAGGCGTGGGCATAGAGAACCTTCCCGGTGGCGACGTCCTTCACCACCACGTGCAGACTGAGGACGAGCGAGCTCATCTTGAAGATCCATCCGATCATCACGCGCTCGGCGCCGACGCTGCGCGCGATGTCGCGCTCGCAGCCGTTGCACTGGCGCAAGAAGGTGCCGGGGTTTGCCGCCGCGACCGCCTCGGCGACACGCGCCGGAGGCACAACGTCGTAGAGCTTGTCCGCCTCGATCTTCTGGGCGACCTCGCGCGTTATGCTTGCCAACATCGTGTTGTGGCGCGTCTGTGCGCCAGCTTCGCCGGAGTTGTCGTCGATCTCGAAGGGCAGCACTGCGAGACGATGGGGCTGCGGCGTGTCGGCGCGGCCGGCCTCTCCCCAGATCGAGAGGCCTAGGAAGGCGGCGGTCAACAGGGCCGCGGTGCCGAGTGCACGCCTTGAGATCCGTCTCGACCTGCCGCCGTAAGCGTTGCCACCGTTTTCCAAAATGCCCATTTCCCTTTGCCCTGTAGCCAGATGATGGGCGACGCTAGGCAACGGGACGGCGGGGCGAAACGGAGGCTTGCCCGAGAATCGTCGGGCAAATTGCCCGAGCTTTCTCTGCTACCCTCCAGAATTCAGCCGGGCCCGGATGACGTTGGCACCATGCGCAATCTTGCCCACACGAGCCCGCAGCCTCGGCACGCGCGCCCCATCGATCTGAAGACGTCGCTGGTTCTGCACATCGGCATAGTGGCGATCTCCTGCTTTGCCGTGGTGACCGCGGCGGTCGTCTGGGATTCTGAGCGGGAGGCGCGACGGCACGCCGCGGCGACGGCCGCGC
>Ga0307442_1001297_pt1 | contig 12439 bp, 15 predicted proteins | sample SalMarWE160430MG_FD_202143 | JGI IMG/M metagenome (GOLD analysis project Ga0307442, IMG submission 202143) | Salt marsh sediment microbial communities from the Plum Island Ecosystem LTER, Massachusetts, United States - WE1604-30 | ecosystem: Environmental > Aquatic > Marine > Intertidal zone >... | reverse complement strand
GGAACATTTCCCTGCCCGACCACAGCCCTTGCGTTGCTTCTGCTGACCACGGCCTTGCCCCGCGTGGACAAAATCATGTACGTCATCCTTCTATTCTGGGCCATTCCATTTCCGCCCTTCATCCAGATTCCTAAGTATGGTGTCTATGAAGATACCATTATGTTTATCGTCGGTATCTATAGCCTCATCATGTTGGTGCGGAATTGGAAAAAACGATAGTGCGGTCCAGACGTTGGACCGTGACGTCGGAAATGATAAAAAGAGTTGGTGCGAAGCAATAGATCATAGAGGAGAAACATAACAATGGAGGCTTTCATTCTCGGATTAAGTAACGGTGCCACCTGCATGGCCTACTGCGCCCCGGTGCTTGTCCCGTATCTCCTCGGAGAAGGGAAAGGTATATTCCGTAACTCGGTGCTCACTGTTCAATTTCTCTTGGGTAGGCTCTTAGGGTATCTTTTGTTTGCCGTTTTTGCCTGGGGGATCAACAGATCGATTCTGCAAGGGGTGAGTAGGCCCGACCTCGTTATTGGCACGGCCTATGTTATATTTTCACTACTCTTGATCTATTACGGTTTTTTCAAAACCAGAACTTCCTGTGAAACGACGTGCACACATGGACTCCGTCACAAATTAATGACGATATTGCCGGTTTCCATCCCTATGATTGCAGGATTTGTTACGGGCCTGAGTCTTTGTCCTCCCTTTCTTCTTGCCTTTACCGGCGCCGTGGAGAAGACGACTGTATTACAAAGTATGTTTTTCTTTTTTGCGTTTTTCCTCGGGACTTCGATCTTTTTCATTCCTCTGCCTTTTTCCGGATTATTCCGGGGCTTCGCTGCCCTGCGAATTATAGGTAGAATGGCTGCCGGATTAATAGGGGTTTATTATCTGTATTCAGGCTTAGTAATGTTGATAGGAGGGAATACGATATGAAAAAAGATGCCGCAGATGCTTCTGCAATAAAAAAACGGAGTTTGTTCAAGACAGTTCTCCTTTGTCTTCCCATGATGCTTTTAACGTTCATGATGCTTACACAAGGGTCCATACCAACGGACGGAGAGCGTTTATTCGCCTTGATAGCAACCTTTCTCTTTTTCAATATCCTCTTCTTCCTCATGGTGCGCACGGGAAAGACAGATCGATTCAGATCAATACTTTTTATCACCCTTGCAGTGTGTTTTGTTTTTTCCTTCATTTCCAACCTTATCGCAGTGAGGGGAAGCATGGCACTGAGCCGAGCCACCATGATTGAAGGGGGAGCCCCTTTTTGCCATCTCGTGATCCCTATGACCATCATCCCGGCAGCTCTCACGAAAACAATCATTTTCCCGGGAAAGATACTGGGACGATATTCTATTGCAGGTATGTTTGTCCTCTGGATAGGGGTTTCTTTGGCGCTGGGACGCGGTTTGTGTAGCTGGTTTTGCTTTTTCGGTGGATTGGAAGACGGGTTCTCACGGATCCTCAAAAAGCCTATCATAAAGAACATGAACAAAAAATGGACGTATCTCCCGTATGCAGTCCTTCTCGGGATCGTTCTGTTGTCAGCCCTCACACTCTCACCCACCTATTGTAAATGGCTATGCCCTTTCAAAGCAGTCACTGAGTATGTGGAAATTACTTCCATGCAAGTTCTTATTCAGACAATCATCTTTGTCTCGCTTTTTATCGGTCTCGTCGTTGTACTGCCTATTCTGACAAAACGGAGGACCCAATGCGGGCTCTTCTGTCCATTGGGCGCGTTTCAGTCCGTTACCAACAAGACAAATGTCTTTGAGATACGCCTCGACCAGGATAAATGCATTAAATGCAATAAGTGCATCAAGGCTTGCCCAACATTTTCCATCGACGAAGAGAGCCTCGGCCGGGGAAGAGTCAAGACCTCTTGCACAAAATGCGGTAAATGCGTAGATGCCTGCCCCCAACAGGCCCTGTTCTATCATGTGAAAGGTACGCCTTTAGTAAGTAAACTCGATAGGTACCGACTGCTTTTCCTCTATCCAGCCTTTCTCGTCCTTGCAATTATTTCGAGCCGTTTTGTGCAGGACGCCATTGTAAAAACAATCAATCTGATTACTACAGGAACCACGATTTAATGTGAAGAAAGGAGAAAGCATGAAAACACTAAAGGGAATTCTGGGCTATAGTTGGGCCTTTCTCACCATCTTCATCGTACTCGCTACATTTATAGGAAATGATTACTTCAGCGGGAAATTAGCTTCTGCAACAGACATTAAAATTTCCCCCTGGTTTTCCGGCGGAGAGATCATAAAGACAATCGATCATGGGGCGTACAAGACATATATACATCGCCCCGTGTTTGATGCCCTCATTGGTGAAAGAAGAAAAGGGTTCATACAGCTCAACTGGGAACCCTATGCGGGGTTACCACCTGTGGTTCAGGAAACGATTGATTACAACGACGACAACAGGGCTGATTTTCTCATCATCCTGAATACCCAAACAGGAGATACAACCCTAAGCGCAAATTGTTCCACTGTTCTCTCAACCGAAAGATCGTATAGGCTGAAAAAAGGGTGGGCCGTGAGGGTCATACTGAAGAAATAATCTTCTGTAAATGTTGTGACTAGTTCAAAGCAGATAAATATGACATGAAAGGGGAATTCCCATGAGAAAGCGATTCTATATTAACCCGTTTCTACTGGCGATCGTGAACTTTGGGTGTCTGGTGACACTCGGGTTTGTAGTGAGAGTACCGCAGAGTACCCTTATCAGGTTTTCAGAAAGAGTGATAGGATGTATTCTCTTTGCCGTAGCTATCGCCATTGTGATAGCGGCTCACGGCGTACAGAAACAGGCGCATCGCAAAGCGGAAGAGATTACACGATTGATAACCACGGACATCTATTCCAGATGCAGACACCCGATCTATCTCGCGTTTATCGTGATGAACATAGCCACTGTTTTCGTATGGGCCAATCTTTGGCTGATGATTGTTGCTCTGCCTTTTATGCTCTTGTGGCATTTCGAGGCACGGCAAGAAGAAAAATTTCTATTGGATAAATTCGGGGATGGATATAAAATATACATGAGGAATGTTCCTATGTGGAACGTGTTTGGGCCGTCACGAAGATGATCGGTGAATTGCCTGATGAAATTGGGGCCATTCCTGAAAAGCTATGAAGATGGTTGAAAGAAGGTAAGCTCAGTAGTCAAAGAATATGGATATAAGCCCATCAGAGATAAGCCCGAAGAAGCACCTTAGATCACTTTTCATCACTGTGGTCTTCTGTGCCTTAGTTGCTTTATTTTTGACCAGCGTAAAATTTGGGGGCGAAACTTTCCTCGAAAACCTCACCGTTTCCCTCTGTATTGGAATCTCAACTTTTTTATGCGTCTTTACAGTTCGTCATCTCCTCAAACCTACCACTCCGCTCATGCAGTTTATAGCCATCGTAATTGCCATGACCATCGGATCAATTAGTGGCAGTCTGGTGGGTCTTGTTATCATTGGAGTAAAGCCTTCCCTGTTTGTCCGCGAGTACGCTTTTTTTATCCATATAGTAATCGTCGGCCTCCTGTTTGGATCGATAATAATCTACTACTTCTTCTCCAGAGAGCGAATCCGTTCTACGGAAGCCCAGATGCAGGAAGAAAAGATCAAGCGGTTGACCAGTGAGAAAAAAGCTATTGAGACCAATCTGAGGCTTCTCCAGGCACAGATCGAGCCCCATTTTTTGTTCAACACTCTGTCCAATATCCTCAGCCTGCTCGACACCGATCTGAACAAAGGGAAATCCATGCTGATGGATCTCATCCACTATTTACGGACTTCCCTCGCCAAGACACGTGAGGAGGCAACCACCCTCGGACAAGAAATGGAGATGATCAAGGCCTATCTCAACATCTTTAAGGTCCGGATGGAAGGTAGACTTCGCTACAGAATTGATGTACCAAAGAGCTTCGAGAATATTCCATTCCCCCCCATGCTGGTCCAGCCATTAGTGGAAAACGCCATCAGGCACGGGATCGAACCGAAGATCGAGGGAGGCGAGGTAAACATACTAGCGAAGAAAAATGGAGATGTGATGAGCGTGGAAATTGCCGATACCGGTACCGGTCTCTATAAAGACGGCGATATGGGTTTTGGGATTTCCAACGTCAGGGAACGTCTCCAATCCCTGTATGGTGACAAAGGGCGGTTGATCCTCGAAGAGAATCACCCTTCCGGACTCAAAGCAATTATTGAGGTGCCCTATGGAACAGACCAAGGCGATCATCGCCGATGACGAAGAACAATTACGCAGGTACCTCATATCGCAGCTCTCTGAGGTGTGGCCCAATCTCATCATATGCGGCGAGGCCAGAAACGGCAAGGAGGCCCTGGAGCTGATCGATCAATGCCGACCTGAGATCGCCTTCCTCGATATCAGAATGCCGGGCCTATCCGGCCTTGAAGTAGCCAAAGAGATCGCTGGGTCATGCTGGGTCGTCTTTGTCACCGCTTATGACAAGTACGCAGTGGAGGCCTTCGAGCACGAGGCCATTGACTACCTCTTAAAGCCGGTAACCCCTGAGCGCCTTGAAAAAACCGTTAAGCGCTTAAAAAACCAAATTATCTCCTCCCAGAAACCCCCCCGGGAGATCGCGGAAATTGTAGAGCGATTGATGACCAGCTTGCCAAAGAGACAAGCACCGGCGTATTTGCAGTTTGTGCGAGTCCAGAAGGGGGATGGTATCCGGCTCATTCCTGTAGAGGAGGTATATTACTTCAAGGCCAGCGATAAATATACCATGGTCATAACGAAGGAGGGTGAATCTCTCATCAGGACGCCTATCAAGGAACTGGCCGATGAACTGGACCCCCAGCAGTTCTGGCGTATCCACCGGGGAACGATAGTCAACGTACAGTGCGTTGATCAGGTGAGCCGTTCCGTGACCGGCAGGGGGGTTGTCAGGCTCAAAGGCCGGCCTGAATCGCTCTCGGTCAGCAGACAGTATATCCATCTCTTCAAACAGATGTAGCGATATCTACCCGGCATCATGTAACAAGATACCTTATTCAGATGTCTTCCCTTTGACAAGGGCATGGGCCCAGTCTAGGATGCGTGTCAGCCGTGGAACAAGAAGCTCACGGGCTTCCTCATAGCTTAGCCAGCGATATTCATGGTGCTCCGGTCTGCCCAGTTCCTGACTGACCGGCAGGACTACTTCGCTCTGGCGGGTCTCTGCTACATAGTAGCGGGCCACCTTGCCCTGTCCGTACGGTTCGGTCTCCCGGTAGCCATAGCCCCAAGAAAAGACCAGGTCCGTCAGGCCGGTCTCCTCCTCAACTTCACGACAGGCTGCCTCAAGGGGGTCCTCGCCGGCCTCCACAACACCCTTGGGAAAGTCCCAGTAGTTGTAGGCGCGTAACAAGAGATACCGCCAGGTATCCCCCTCGCGCCGCACCACGATCACCCCTGCCGACAAGGTCTTTTGCTCCATCTCAGCGCTCAAGAAGAGGATGCCTCACGATGGTCTCTAGATCTTTTATGCACTGATTATTGTTGAATGGGAAAACTCACGATTTTTAAAGCAATAAGAAAGGCAGGCATAATTGCCTGCCTTTCTTATTTAGCTGGTTATATATTACCTGCGTTTACTACGTTTCGTACGTTTACTTGGTTTCGCACGTTTAGCACGTGGAGTAGAAAAAGTAGGAAACGGCTCAACTCCTGCTTTCCTTTCCAGGAACCTCGATGCGGCAATCGCTTCTGCAATCATCCAGAGCATGAGCACGAAGATAAGAATGGCCATGACAAGGAGAAAGGTCTTTCCGGTCGAAGAAAAACTCCTGATATTTATCAGCATCGCCCACCCATCCATAACCACCATAAATATGAAGGGAATAAAAGCGATCCAGATCGGAAGTTTTTTCCTGAGGAGGTAGATCGTGAGAACTAACAGGGCAAGCCCCGCGAGAAGCTGATTGACCGTTCCGAACAGAGGCCAAAGGGTCATGGCACCCTTGCCATCGCCGCTGTAAAAGGCGAGAACCATCGCAGTAATAACTGCGAAGAAAGTTGCCACATACCTGCCCGTTATGGGCTTTGCGCCCCAGCTCGTTCCCAGCTCAGAAATGACGTATCGCTGAATCCTGGTGGCCGTATCCAGGGTAGTGGCAGCAAAGGAGACCACGAACACCCCCATGATAGTTATGGCTATTTTCATGGGAATACCGTAACTCTCCAGAAGGTTGGCCGAACCTATTACAAAGGCATCGAGCTTTGACTTAAGACCTGCTGCTGCGGCCCACGATGCATAGTGTTGCGTAAATGCAGCAGTACCGGTCAAAATCTCGCCTCCTTTGAGAGTATAGCCGAGGCCGATACCAGCGCCACAGGCGACGATCACCAGAACCGAGAGGCCCCCCTCCATCAACATTCCCCCATATCCCACAAATTTGGCATTGGTCTCGAGGTCACACTGTTTGGAAGAGGTACCTGAACTGACCAGGGAGTGAAATCCGGAAATGGCCCCACAGGCGACGACCACAAAGATCATGGGGATCATCAATGGAGCCCCTGCGGGAGACGCATTAAGGGTTGGCGCCACAAAGGTTGGATGAGCTACGATTACCCCAAGACAAAGGAGTGCCAAAGCGATAATAAGCTGGTGTCCATTGATATAATCTCTCGGCTGCAACAGCTGTTGGACCGGAAGTGTGGAGGCTATAAAGGCATAGATGAAGAGGAGGACCATCCAGACCATTATTGGGGACAGGCCGAACATGCCGGGCATATTTAACGGCTGGTAAGCGCCTATGACCACGGTTATGTACATGATAATCACAGCCACAATGCCCAATGCAACAGGATTCTTCCCCCTCTTGTACACCATATAGCCCAGCCACACAGCGATCGGTATCTCAAGCCACACAGGAATTACGGCCTGTGGATAAAGAGTGAACAAGATAGCGATAATCAGGGCAAAGATCGCCACAACTATCCAGAGTTCAAAAAATATGATCCACAGGAAGAGCTGTCTCACCCGGGGGTTAATGAGATCGCTGACCAAATCACCGATCGAGCGTCCCTTTGCCCGCATAGACACCACCAAAGATCCGAAGTCGTGCACTGCGCCCATAAAAATGGCGCCAAACACGACCCATAAGACGGCGGGGACCCACCCCCAGATAATGGCAATCGCTGGCCCTACAATGGGTCCGGTGCCGGCAATGGAGGTGAAATGGTGCCCGAACAGCACTTCCTTTTTTGCAGGGATGAAGTCGACGTCATCCCGCAACTCTGTAGATGGGCACTTGGCAACAGGGCTCAGTTTAAATATCTTTTTCCCCAGATATCTTCCATAGGTGTGATAGGCAATAAGATAACCTGCAAAACAAATGGCAGCCAAAAGTAAAGAGTTCATATTGTCCTCCTTGTTGAGGGTTATGTTATTCTACCGTAAGCTATCCTTCTCGCCATAGAAATAACAGAAATCCAGTCTCACCTCCCTTCTCACCATATCACCCAACATCCATCATCGTTGCCCTCAGATCCTCGAGGTTTTTCACGATAACCTCATAGGTATCTTTGCTGAATCTTTTGTGAATATTTTTAATTTCTTGGCGGGGATCAGGAGATTCTATAAGTTCTACGTTTTTTTCGCTGGAGAGCTTTATGACATTTTTGTGCGGTCTTTCGTGATAAAACATAAGTGCGCGCTGTGCCTTCAGTCGATGAGCTGTGTCGGCCATATAGTCAACATCCATAACTCCGATCTTTTGTGCAAAAGAAACGATTATCTTCTGCTTGGACGCCATCTACTCACCGCTTCGCTCACATTTTTTTACTAAATCATCTCCACTGAGGTTTCCTTCACTTTTATCTATCAGTGCTGGCCAATTCTATAGTATAAATCAATGATATTGTCAAGTATCTTCTGTATGCTCGCCCCGCGTGGGCAAGGAGAGCGGTATCCCCGTGACGGTGCTGTGATGGATGAGCCAGAGGAGATATGGAAGGTCTTTTGTTCCATCTCAGGACTCAGGAAGGGGATGCCCCACCACGATGCTCTCGATCTCTTTTATGCACTGATCCTCATCCAGAAACACCAGCGCCTTGATTCCCCGCGAACGCGCCCGCCCCACATTGCCCGGATCGTCGTCCACAAATACGACCTCCTGGGGGGCAAGTCCGAGGTCTGCCACGACATCGTCGAATATGGAGGGGTCGCGTTTGCCCTTGCCCAGGTGGTAGCTGTTGTAGACTTTGTCAAAATCTTGGGAGAGGTGCAGTTGTGCATCCAGGTAATCGAGCCACTCGGTTTGATCGCTGAGGATGGCAGTAATATACCCCTGCCGGCGCAGGCTGCGGACCAGGGCAAGCATGCGGGGGCGCGGTGCGAACCGCGATGCAATAGCACGGACAAGGGAGTCTAAATCGCCGGCAATGCCGGTTTTGCCGCGCAGGATTCGCCAGAAGTCTTCCGCGGTACCCTGACCGATGATATAACCGGATTCGTAGATCGCATCATAGGCCGCTTGATGGACGCTCTGCGGATCGAGCCCTTGTCGGCGGGCGAGATCATAGAGCCCTTCGCGAAACCCCTCTTCCACCAGGACACCACCGAAGTCAAACAGAACCGCACGGATGGGGCCTTCTTTCATGACGTTGTTGTTATAGTTCAAAAACACAAAAAACTCAACCCCGAACCGTCATTCCCTTATGTTACCGAGCGTGGTAGAATAAAGCGTTCCGCAATAAACAGGAGTAGCGTAGTAAACATCTGTTGCCCTTAGTTTTTAGGCTTTAGAAAGGAGTTGTACGATGCCATCCATCGAGAGAGTTTCAGTAATCGGTGCCGGGGCTATGGGGGCCTTCTATGCCAGCAAACTGTTCGATATGGATAAAGAATGTGTAACCGTGATAGCTGACGGCGAGCGCTACGATCGCCTCACAGAAAAAGGGCTCATCATCAACAAAAAACACTATCTCATCCCGATAGTGAGACCGGAAGATACAGGCCCCCCATCTCACCTCATCATCGTGGCTGTAAAACATCACCATCTCCCCCAGGCCATTAAGGATATGAAACATGTAGTAGACGAGAACAGCATTATCATATCCGTCATGAACGGCATAACGAGTGAGGAACAAATCGGCGCAGTCTACGGGATGGACAAGGTGTTGTACGCCGTCGCCCTCGGTATTGATGCACTCAGACAGGGGAACAGCGTAACCTACACCACCCAGGGAAGGCTGCTCTTCGGTGAGGCAAAGAATCCCGTTGTTACCGAGCGTGTCAAGCGAGTGCAATCTCTCTTCGATAGAGCAGGGATTATCTACGAGACGCCGGAGGATATGATTCGCATCCTCTGGTTGAAGTTTATGATTAATGTGGGGATTAATCAGGTCTCAGCCGTATTGCGAGCGCCCTATGGCGTCTTCCAGACCTCTCAAGAGGCCACGGCAATCATGGAAGAGGCCATGAGAGAGGTCGTGACCATTGCCAAGGCAACCAATGTACATCTGTCCGAGGAAGACATACAACAGTGGTATTCTGTTTTGTCAACGCTGGCGCCCCAGGGGAAGACCTCCATGCTCCAGGACGTAGAGGCAAAAAGGAAGACGGAAGTGGAGATGTTCGCCGGCAAGGTGACCGAACTCGGCAAAACGTATGACATCCCAACGCCGGCAAATCAAATCCTCTTGAGAATGCTCAAGGTTATAGAACAACAATATGGAGATTGAGCTCGTTAAGAGGGACCTCCTTTACAAAAGGGCCGTGCGATGGTAGCATAGACCCCACAAAAATCGTTCTTAGCGGGGACTCATCCATGCAAAAACAAAAGAAGCGGGCGATACTCTGCCCCAACTGTAACAGCCTGATCAGCAAAAACGAATCTCGGTGTCCCTACTGTGGGATAACCCGTCCTGGATCGTGGTGGAAGAATAACATCTGGACCCGGGCATTTCGCGGTACCGATCAACTCCTCAAGGCCATTATCTACACCAACATCGGCATGTACGTGCTTTCTCTCCTGCTGTATCCTCGGGGATCCAGCCTCTCCATCAATCCCTTTACCCTGTTATCACCTGACAGTAGAAGCCTCTTGGTTTTAGGTGCGGCAGGAACGTATCCCATTGCCCACTTCGGTCGATGGTGGACCCTTGTCTCCGCCAACTATCTCCACGGGGGCGTCCTTCATATACTGTTCAATATGTTTGCGTTGAGATATGTGGGCCTTCTCGTCATTGAAGAATATGGAACCTATCGCATGTTCATCATCTACACCCTCGGCGGTGTCTTCGGTTTCCTGGTCTCTTATCTCTTCGGGGTACCCCTTACCATCGGTGCCTCTGCCGCCGTCTGTGGCCTGATCGGCGCAGTCCTCTACTACGGCAAGAGCCGGGGAGGCGCCTATGGCCAGATCATCTTTCGACAGATCGGCGGCTGGGCAATAGGAATATTTATCTTCGGTTTTGTGGTGCCGGGGATCGACAACTGGGGGCACGGAGGGGGGATGCTCGGGGGTGTCATCCTCGGCTTCCTGCTGGGATATCAAGAGCGCAAGAAGGAGACCCTCTTTCACAAGCTCCTCGGCGGCGTGTGTGTGATCGTGACGGTCGGGGTCCTGCTTTGGGCGATCGTCTCCGGCGTCTATCTGCGCATAGTGGGATAAGAGGGAGACGCGCCGTGCAAGAAACGATGGAGCAAACGGTCCGAGAAGCCATTTATCGCGCAGTGCAGCAGGAGCCCTTTGCGCAGGCCCTCAACATGGAACTGGTCGTCCTGGAACACGGCTATTCCGCGGTGGAGATGACGTATGAGCCTGCAGCCATGGACAATATCTACGCACGGGCCCACGGCGGTGCCATCTTCGCCCTCATCGACGAGGCCTTTGAGACGGCCAGCCAGACGCACGGGACCATCGCCGTGGCCTTAAACGTAAATGTCAACTATATATCCAGCCCTCAAGCGGGGGCGCGGTTGCGGGCCGAGGCGCAGGAGGTCAGCCGGACCAAAAAGACGGCCACCTACGACATCAAGGTCACTGACCAGGATGGGGGGGTAATCGCCACCTGCCACGCCCTGGCCTTTTGCACCGGCAAACCCATACCCTTTGTATAAAGGGAATTTTCTATGAGGATTGCACTGTGAAGGGTGAAAAACGTTCCTATCCCATTACGGAGTGGCCGGAGGGTGACCGCCCGCGGGAGAAGCTCTTGGCGCAAGGACCGGAGTCCCTCTCCGATGCGGAGTTGCTGGCCATAGTCCTCAGGACAGGGGACGGCACGAGCGGCAAGACCGCCCTCGATCATGCCCGTCAGCTCATAAAAAAATTTGAGACCTTTCGAGGCATCGCCTCCGCAACCACCGCCGAGCTGTGTGACCTCAAGGGGGTCGGCCCGGCCAAGGCGGCGGCCGTGAAGGCGGCCATGGAGATCTCCCGCAGGTATGCCACGGAGCGGTTCTCCCAGGGGAAGACCTTTAGTCACAGCAACGATGTCTTCGCCCATTTCCACCAGCGCTTGCGGGATAAGAAAAAGGAGTGTTTCTTCATCCTCTTGTTGGACAGCAAGAACAGGGCCATGAGAGAAGAGCGGATCTCAGAGGGAACCTTGACCAGTTCCTTGGTGCACCCCCGGGAGGCCTTTACCCCTGCCATCAGGGAGTCCGCTGCCTCGTTGATCCTGGTACACAACCATCCCAGCGGCGACCCCACCCCCAGTCGCGAGGATGAAGAGATCACCCATCGGCTGGTGGAAGGGGGCAAGCTGCTCGGCATCGGCGTCTTGGACCATATCATCGTCGGTCAGGGGAGGTACTACAGCTTCGCCGATGAGGGGCGACTGGGAGAAACGGCACGATGAAAGAAGATGCCTCTTTGCTGAGGACGCGCACGGAGGGGCGTTGTGATCCAGAGGCCCCCATCAAGGCCGAGTTGGACATCATGCGGGAAAAGGCCGAGGCCCTAGGGCAAGCCGGGAGAAAGGTGGATGAAAGCCTGCAGCGCCTGAAGGTCTTGGAGGAACGGATAGGGGTGTTGGTGAAGGAGGGGAACAGGACAGCCGAGATAAACGCCCTTATCAGGGAGTTCAACCAGGTGCGTGAGACGGCCCGCCAGCGCCTCCATCACCTCATCATCCACCGTGAGGCCATCGGGTTTCGCAGGCATGCACACGTGAAAAAGATGTATAGCATCCCCCTTAAAAAACAACCACTTTCTGATGGCGAAGTACGAGAGGATCATCACCCATAACGACATGGATGGAGTGGTAAGCGCCGCCCTTTGCTCTTATTGCTTCCAGATCGATGACGTTCGGTTCACGGGGCCCAATGCCATTATCAGAGGGGAAATCTCCGCCACTGAACGGGATATTGTGTGCGACTTGCCCTACCCCCTGCACTGTGGCCTGTGGTTCGATCACCACGAAGGAAACGCCGTGGATGTGGGGTATAGAAATATCGACCTGGAGGAAATTCC
>Ga0307442_1001293_pt1 | contig 12460 bp, 22 predicted proteins | sample SalMarWE160430MG_FD_202143 | JGI IMG/M metagenome (GOLD analysis project Ga0307442, IMG submission 202143) | Salt marsh sediment microbial communities from the Plum Island Ecosystem LTER, Massachusetts, United States - WE1604-30 | ecosystem: Environmental > Aquatic > Marine > Intertidal zone >... | reverse complement strand
GGCGTCGAGATGTTCCGCAAGCTGCTCGACCAGGGCGAGGCCGGCGACAATGTCGGCTGCCTGCTGCGCGGCACCAAGCGCGAGGAAGTCGAGCGCGGTCAGGTGCTGTGCAAGCCCGGCTCGGTCAAGCCGCACACCAAGTTCAAGGCGGAAGCCTACATCCTCACCAAGGAAGAGGGCGGCCGTCACACCCCGTTCTTCACCAACTACCGCCCGCAGTTCTACTTCCGCACCACCGACGTGACCGGCGTGGTGCACCTGCCGCAGGGCACCGAGATGGTGATGCCGGGCGACAACGTGGCGATGGAAGTGCACCTGATCGTGCCGATCGCCATGGAGGAGAAACTTCGCTTCGCCATTCGCGAGGGCGGCCGCACCGTCGGCGCCGGCGTGGTGGCGAGCATTATCGAGTAAGTCTGAGCTGTCGTGGCCCGCGCAAGCGGGCCACACGGTCGAAAGAGAAGAGAAAATGAACGGCCAGAATATCCGGATCCGGCTCAAGGCGTTCGATCACCGCATCCTCGATGCGTCGACGCGCGAGATCGTTGCCACGGCCAAGCGCACCGGCGCGCAGGTCCGTGGGCCGATCCCGCTGCCGACGCGCATCGAGAAGTTCACGGTGAACCGCTCGCCGCATGTCGACAAGAAGAGCCGCGAGCAGTTCGAGATGCGCACGCACAAGCGCCTCTTGGACATCGTCGATCCGACGCCGCAGACGGTGGACGCGCTGATGAAGCTCGATCTTGCCGCCGGCGTCGACGTCGAGATCAAGCTGTAAAGGCCGGGTGGGGACTTAAAATGCGTTCCGGGGTGGTTGCGCAGAAAATGGGGATGACCCGGTTGTTCACCGAGGCCGGTGAGCACGTGCCGGTCACCGTGCTGCGCTTGGCGCAGTGCCAGGTGATCGCCCATCGCAGCAAGGACAAGAACGGCTATGTCGCGCTCCAGCTTGGCGCCGGCGAACGCCGCACCAACAACATGATCAAGGCCGACCGCGGCTATTTCGCCAAGGCCAAGGTCGAGCCCAAGCGCAAACTGGCCGAGTTCCGCGTCAGCGAGGACGCGCTGATCCCGGTCGGCGCCGAGATCACCGCCGATCATTTCATCCCCGGCCAGTTCGTCGACGTCTGCGGCACCTCGATCGGCAAGGGCTTTGCCGGCGCGATGAAGCGCTGGAATTTCGGCGGCTTGCGCGCCTCGCACGGCGTGTCGGTCTCTCACCGCTCGCACGGCTCCACCGGCGGCCGCCAGGACCCGGGCAAGGTGTTCAAGAACAAGAAGATGGCCGGCCATCTCGGCAGCGAGCGGGTCACCACCCTCAATCTCAAAGTCGTTTCGACCGACGTCGAACGCGGCCTCATCCTGGTCGAGGGCGCGGTGCCGGGTGCCAAGGGCGGCTGGATCACCGTGCGCGACGCCGTCAAGAAAGCGCTGCCCAAGGATGCGCCCAAGCCCGGCAAGTTCCGCCTGAGCGAAGCGGAAGCAGCGCCGGCCGCGGCCAAATCGGATGCCGCTCCGGCCGCGGCACCGGCGCCGGACGCCGCCCCCGCCGAGCAGGAGGGCGCGTGACATGGAAATGAAGATCACTACCCTCGAAGGCAAAGAGGCGGGCTCGGTACAGCTTTCCGACGCCATCTTCGGGCTCGAGCCCCGCACCGACATCTTGCAGCGTTGCGTCAACTGGCAGCTCGCCAAGCGCCAGCGCGGCACCCACAAGACCAAGCAGCGCGGCGAGATCAACCGCACCGGCAAGAAAGTCTATGCGCAAAAGGGCACCGGCCAGGCCCGGCACGGTCCGGCCAGCGTGTCGCAATTCCGCGGCGGCGGCCGCGTCTTCGGCCCGGTGGTGCGCAGCCACGCCATCGACCTGCCCAAGAAAGTGCGCGTGCTCGCGCTCAAGCACGCGCTGTCCGCCAAGGCCAAGGATGGCGGCATCGTGGTGCTCGACAAGGCCTCCATTAAGGAGGCGAAGACGAAACTGCTCGCCAAGCAGTTCGGCAAGCTCGGGCTCGAAAACGCGCTGATCATCGACGGCGCGCAGATCGAAGACGGTTTCCGCGCCGCCGCGCGCAACATTCCGAACATCGACGTGCTGCCGGTACAGGGCATCAACGTCTACGACATCATGCGGCGCAGGACCCTGGTGCTGACCAAGGCCGCGCTCGATGCGCTGGAGGCGCGCTTCAAATGAGCACCAGCGATCCGCGCCATTACGATGTCATCGTCGCCCCGGTGATCACCGAGAAGGCGACCATGGCGTCCGAGCACAACAAGGTCGTGTTCAAGGTACGCAAAGACGCCACCAAGCCGCAGATCAAGGAAGCGGTCGAGAAGCTGTTCGACGTCAAGGTGAAGAACGTCAACACGCTGATCCGCCGCGGCAAGATCAAGACGTTCAAGAACAAAGTCGGCCAGCAGTCCGACGTGAAGCGCGCGATCGTGACGCTGGAAGAGGGTCACCGCATCGACGTGACGACGGGATTGTAAGGAATAAGTCCGATGGCATTGAAAAATTACAATCCGACCACTCCGAGCCAGCGTCAGCTGGTCAATATCGACCGCTCGAGCCTGCACAAGGGTCCGCCGGTCAAGTCATTGACCGAAGGCCAGAGCGCCAGCGGCGGCCGCAACAACAACGGCCGCACCACGGTCCGTTTCCGCGGCGGCGGCCACAAACAAGCCTACCGCAAGGTCGACTTCAAGCGCACCAAGTTCGACATGCCGGCCACCGTCGAGCGGTTGGAATACGATCCCAACCGCACCGCCTTCATCGCGCTCATCAAGTACCAGGACGGCGAGCTCGCCTATATCCTGGCGCCGCAGCGGCTCAGCCCCGGCGATAGCGTGATCGCCGCCGAGCAAGCCGATGTGAAGCCGGGCAACGCCATGCCGATCGGCAATATTCCGGTCGGCACCATCGTGCACAACATTGAAATAAAGATCGGCAAGGGCGGCCAGATCGCGCGCTCGGCCGGCTCTTACGCCCAGATCGTCGGGCGCGACCAGGATTACGTCATCCTGCGGCTGAGTTCCGCCGAGCAGCGCCTGGTGCATGGCCGTTGCATGGCCAGCATCGGGGCGGTGTCGAACCCCGACAACATGAACACCGTCATTGGCAAGGCCGGCCGCAAGCGCTGGATGGGCTGGCGTCCGCACAACCGCGGCATCTCCATGAACCCGGTCGATCACCCGCACGGCGGCCGCACCAATGGCGGCGGCAACTGGGTGACCCCCTGGGGCTTCCCGACCAAAGGCAAGAAGACGCGCAAGAACAAGCGCACCGGCAAGTTCATCGTGCTCAGCCGCCATAACCGCAAGAAGAGCTAAGGACCAACATCATGTCGCGTTCATTATGGAAGGGTCCGTTCGTCGACGGCTATTTGCTGCGCAAGGCTGAGGCCGTGCGCTCGTCGGGCCGTCACGAGATGATCCGGATCTGGAGCCGGCGCTCGACCATTCTGCCGCAGTTCGTCGGCCTGAATTTCGGTGTCTATAACGGGCAGAAGCACATCCCGGTGCTGGTCACCGAGGAAATGGTCGGCCACAAGTTCGGCGAGTTCGCGCCGACGCGGATGTTCTACGGCCACACCTCCGACCGCAAAGCCAAGCGCGCGGCAATGCCGGGAGCAGCAGCGGCGCCGGGAGCGGCGCCCGAGGCAGCGGCGCCGGCGGCCACGTAAGGGATAGATAGAGAGACGTCATGGGCAAGAGCTCACGCGGGCGAGACCTCGCCGACAACGAAGCCAAGGCGGTGGCCCGGATGATCCGGGTGTCGCCACAGAAGCTCAATCTGGTCGCGCAGATGATCCGCGGCAAGAAGGTCGCGAGCGCGCTCGCCGATCTGCAATTTTCGCGCAAGCGCATCGCCAAGGACGTGCGCAAGTGCCTGGAGTCGGCGATCGCCAACGCCGAGAACAATCACGACCTTGACGTCGACGATCTCGTCGTCGCCGAGGCCCATGTCGGCAAGGCGCTGGTGATCAAGCGCTTCACCCCGCGCGGCCGCGGCCGGGTGGGAAGCATTTTCAAGCCCTTCGCCAACCTCACCATCGTGGTGCGTGAGGTCGAGACGCCGGCCGAAGCCAAAGCTTAAGGGAGAGCGAGAGTGGGTCAGAAGGTCAATCCAATCGGGCTTCGGCTCGGCATCAACCGCACCTGGGATTCGCGCTGGTACGCCGGCAAGAGCGAATACGGCACGCTGTTGCATGAGGACATCAAGATCCGCGAAGAGCTGATGAAGCAGCTCAAGCAGGCGGCGGTGTCGCATATCGTGATCGAGCGCCCGCACAAGAAGTGCCGCGTCACCATCCACTCGGCGCGTCCGGGCGTGGTGATCGGCAAGAAAGGCGCCGACATCGAGAAGCTGCGCCGCGTTGTTGCCAAGCTCACCGATAGCGACGTGGTCATCAACATCGTCGAGATCCGCAAGCCCGAGCTCGACGCCCAGCTGGTGGCCGAATCGATTGCCCAGCAACTCGAACGCCGCGTCGCCTTCCGCCGCGCCATGAAGCGCGCGGTGCAGTCGGCCATGCGGCTTGGCGCCGAAGGCATCCGCATCAACTGCTCGGGCCGCCTGGGCGGCGCCGAAATCGCGCGCATGGAGTGGTACCGCGAAGGCCGTGTGCCGCTGCACACGTTGCGCGCCGACGTCGACTACGGCGTCGCCACCGCCTTCACAACTTACGGCACCTGCGGTGTCAAGGTCTGGATCTTCAAGGGCGAAATCCTCGAGCACGATCCGATGGCGCAGGACAAGAAGATGGCCGAGGGCGACCAGGGTCGTCCGCGCCGCGAGAGCGCGGCCTGAGAGGAATAAGAGTTAAGTCATGCTGCAACCGATCCGCACCAAGTTCCGCAAGGCGCACAAGGGCCGCATCCACGGCGTGGCCAGCAGCGGCGCCAAGCTCGCCTTCGGTCAATACGGCCTCAAGGCGCTGGAGCCCGAGCGCGTCACCGCACGCCAGATCGAGGCCGCGCGCCGCGCGCTTACCCGCTTCATGAAGCGGTCGGGGCGGGTGTGGATCCGCGTCTTCCCGGACGTGCCGGTGTCGAAGAAGCCGATCGAGGTGCGCATGGGCAAGGGCAAGGGCACGCCCGAATTCTGGGTCTGCCGCGTCAAGCCGGGCCGCATCCTGTTCGAGGTCGACGGCATTCCGGTCGGCGTCGCCAAGGAAGCACTGGCGCTGGCCGCCGCCAAGCTGCCGGTCAAGACCCGTTTCATCGAACGCATCGCCGAGTGAGTGTCATGAAAGCCGCCGACGTAAGAGCGATGACGACCGACCAGATCGAGGACGAGGTGCTCAAGCTGAAGAAGGAGCAGTTCAACCTGCGCTTCCAGCGCGCCACCGGCCAGCTCGAGAATACCGCGCGGGTGCGCGTGATCCGCCGCGACATCGCGCGGCTGAAGACCATCGGCGCGCAAAAGCGCGTCGGCGCACCGGCGCCCAAGACCGAAGCGGGAGCGCCCGTCGAAAAGAAAGCTAAGACCACACGCACACGCACCAAGGCCGCCGCCAAGCCGAAGGCGCCCGCCAAAGCGAAGACGAAGAAGTAAGGGGTTCGAAATGCCGAAACGTACGCTGTCTGGCGTCGTCGTCAGCGACAAGCAGGACAAGACGGTGATCGTGCGCGTCGATCGGCGCTTCACCCATCCGACGATGAAGAAGACCGTGCGCCGTTCCAAGAAGTACCATGCGCACGACGAGAAGAACGAGTTCGGGGTCGGCGACGTGGTGTGGATCGAGGAGCGCCGCCCGCTGTCCAAGCTCAAGTGCTGGGAAGTGATCCGCGGCGAGAAGCGAGAGAAAGTTCAGTAGGCGCCATGCAGTCTAAGACAATGAGAGCCGCATCATGATCCAGATGCAGACCAATCTCGACGTGGCGGACAATTCCGGCGCGCGCCGCGTCATGTGCATCAAGGTGCTGGGCGGCTCAAAACGCAAATACGCCACCATCGGCGACATCATTGTCGTTTCGGTAAAGGAGGCGATCCCGCGCGGCCGCGTCAAGAAAGGCGACGTGATGAAGGCCGTGGTGGTGCGCATCCGCAAGGACATCAAGCGGCCGGACGGTTCGGTGATCCGTTTCGACCGCAACGCGGCGGTGCTGATCACCCCGCAGATGGAGCCGGTGGGAACCCGCATCTTCGGGCCGGTGCCGCGCGAATTGCGCGCCAAGAACCACATGAAGATCATCTCGCTCGCCCCGGAGGTGCTGTGATGGCGGCCAAGATCCGCAAGGGCGACAAGGTGATCGTGCTCACCGGCCGCGACAAGGGCCGCACCGGCGAGGTGATCGAGGTGCGCCCGGCCGAGGCGCGCGCGCTGGTGCGCGGCGTCAACGTGGTCAAGCGCCACCAACGCCAGACCCCGCAGCAGGAAGGCGGCATCATTTCCAAGGAGAGCCCGGTGCACCTGTCGAACCTGGCGCTCGCCGATCCCAAGGACGGCAAGCCGACACGCGTCGGTTTCAAGTTCGTCGGCGTGGGCCAAGACCGCAGGAAAGTACGCGTTGCCAAGCGTTCCGGAGTCGAGATCGATGGCTGATACACAAACGGACGCCAATAAGCCGCAAGGCGGCGCGCCCCAGGGCCGCGCGCCCGAGAGCGCCAAAAAAGCCGACGCGCCGAAGGCCAAACAGCCGCGCGAGCGCTCCGATTACGTGGCGCGGCTCAAGACCCAATTCGACCAGGCCATCCGCGGCGAGCTCATCAAGCAGTTCGGCTACAAAAACAAGATGCAGGTGCCGGTGATCACCAAGGTGGTGCTTAACATGGGCATCGGCGAGGGGGTTGCCGACCGCAAGAAGGTGGACAATGCCGCCGCCGACCTGTCGCTGATCGCCGGCCAGAAGGCGGTGATTACCAAATCGCGCAAGTCGATCGCCACCTACAAGCTGCGCGATGGCCAGGCCATCGGCTGCAAGGTCACCCTGCGCAAAGCGCGCATGTACGACTTCATTGACCGGCTGATCAACATCGCGTTGCCGCGCATTCGCGATTTCCGCGGGCTCAATCCCAAGAGCTTCGACGGCCGCGGCAACTTCAGCTTGGGCATCAAGGAACATATCGTGTTCCCCGAGATCGATTTCGACAAGGCCGTCGATATCTGGGGCCTCGATATCACCGTTTGCACCAGCGCACGTTCCGACAATGAGGCGCGCGCGCTTTTGACTGCATTCAACTTCCCGTTCCGGCAGTGAGGGCGACGCCCCCAGACGCGGGACCGTAAGGAGAGACAAGAATGGCGAAGAAGAGTTCGATTGAGAAGAACAACCGACGGCGCAAGATGACGAAGAAATTCGCCGGCCGGCGCGCCAGGCTCAAGGCGATCGCGCACGACAAGAAACTGCCGACCGAGGAGCGTTTTGCCGCCACCCTCAAGCTTGCCGAATTGCCGCGCAATTCCTCGGCCACCCGCATCCGCAATCGCTGCGCGCTGTCGGGCCGGCCGCGTGCCTATTACCGCAAGCATCGCCTTTCCCGCATCGCGCTGCGCGAGCTCGGTTCCAAGGGGCTGATTCCCGGCCTCGTGAAGTCGAGCTGGTAAGGAGGATCGAATGGCAGTGAACGATCCGATCGGCGACATGATCGCGCGTATCCGTAACGCGCAGATGCGCAACAAGTCCAAGGTCTCGATGCCCGGCTCCAAGCAGCGCGAGCGCGTGGCCGAGGTGCTCAAGGCGGAAGGCTTCATCCGCGGCTATGCCAGCGTGGCGCATGCCGGCGGCCGCAGCGAGCTGGAGATCGAATTGAAGTATTTCGACGGCGAGCCGGTAATCCGCGAGATCGCGCGCGTGTCGAAGCCCGGCCGGCGCGTCTACGCCTCGGTCAGGGCGCTGCCGCGCATCAATAACGGCCTCGGGGTGGCCATCGTGTCCACCCCCAAGGGCGTGATGGCCGACCATGACGCCCGCGACGCCAATGTCGGCGGCGAAATCATCTGTACGGTGTTCTAATGTCTCGCGTTGGCTACAAACCCATCGCCATCCCCAGCGGCGTCACCGCCAACCTGGAAGGGCAGACCGTCAAGGTGAAGGGCCCCAAGGGCGCGCTCCAGCTCGTGCTGCACGACGACGTGGTGGCCAAGATGGACAAGAACGCCATCACGGTCGAGCCGCGTTTTGAGACCAAGCGCGCTCGCTCGCTGTGGGGCACCTCGCGCACGCTGGTCGCCAACCTGGTCGCCGGCGTGACCAAGGGCTTCGAGGAGAAGCTGGAGATCACCGGCGTCGGCTTCCGCGCCGCGGTGCAGGGCAAGCAGCTCAATCTGCAGCTCGGCTTTTCGCACGACGTGAACTATGCGATTCCGGACGGCATCACGATCGCGACCCCGAAGCCAACTGAGATCGTGGTGACCGGCATGGACAAGCAGAAGGTCGGTCACGTTGCCGCCGAGATCCGCGGATATCGCCCGCCCGAGCCCTACAAGGGCAAGGGCGTGAAATACGCCGGCGAATACATCTTCCGCAAGGAAGGCAAGAAGAAGTAGAGGACGAAGGCGCCATGTCGAGATTGAGTGACCGGACCGCGCGGCGGACGGCGACGGTGCGACGCAAGATCAAGCTTGCGGGCGGCGCGCGCGCGCGGCTGTCCGTGTTCCGCTCGTCCAAGCACATCTACGCCCAGCTCATCGACGATACCAAAGGCGAGACACTGGCCGCCGCTTCCTCGCTGGAAAAGACCCTGCGCGGCGACGGCAAGAAGGGCGCCGATATCGCGGCCGCCAAGGTGGTCGGCAAGCTGATCGCCGAACGCGCCAAGGGAAAGGGCATCAAGGACGTCGTGTTCGACCGCGGCGGCTATCTCTATCACGGACGCATCAAGGCGCTGGCCGATGCCGCGCGCGAGGGTGGTCTTAACTTTTAGCGCATGCGAATGGAAAACGGATTGGTCTGAATATGGCACATGAGCCCCGACGAGAGCCGCGACGCGACCGTGAACGCGGCGGCCGCGACGAGCGCGACAGCGAGTTCACCGACAAGCTGGTCCACATCAACCGCGTGGCCAAGGTGGTGAAGGGCGGCCGGCGTTTTGCCTTTGCCGCGCTGGTAATCGTCGGCGATCAGAAAGGCCGCGCCGGTTTCGGCCACGGCAAGGCGCGCGAAGTGCCGGAGGCGATCCGCAAGGCGACCGACGCCGCCAAGCGCGCGCTAACGCGCGTGCCGTTGCGCGAGGGCCGCACCCTGCATCACGACGTGCTCGGCCGCCACGGCGCCGGCAAGGTGTTCCTGCGCGCCGCGCCCGCCGGCACCGGCATCATCGCCGGCGGCCCGATGCGCGCGGTGTTCGAGACGCTGGGCATCCAGGACATCGTGGCCAAGTCGCTCGGCTCGTCCAATCCGTACAACGTGGTACGCGCGACCTTCGACGCTCTCAAGTCGCAAGATTCGCCGCGCTCGGTGGCTGCGCGCCGCAACATCAAGGTCTCCACCCTGCAGGCGCACCGCCGCGAAGGTGGCGAGGCCGAGCAGTCGGCCGACTGAACCGATAGCACGCTGGAAGGATCGCAATGGCTCAGGGAAAGACCATCAAGGTCGAACAGATCGGCAGCCCGATGCGCCGCCACCACGAACAGCGCGCCACGCTGATCGGGCTCGGCCTCAACAAGATCGGCCGCACCCGCGATCTGCCGGATACCTCCGCCACCCGCGGCATGATCCGCAAGGTGCAGCATTTGGTGCGCGTGGTCGGCGACGCGAAATGACCGCTTGGTCATGGCCGGGCTTGACCTGGCCATCGCCAAAAAGAAATGACGAGGAATGGGTACGATGAAACTCAATCAGATCGCCGACCGCCCCGGCGCCCGCAAGAACCGCATGCGGATCGGGCGCGGTATCGGCTCCGGCATGGGCAAGACCGGCGGCCGCGGCGGCAAGGGCCAGACCGCGCGTTCGGGCGTGGCCATCAAGGGCTTCGAAGGCGGCCAGATGCCGTTGCACCGGCGCCTAGCCAAGCGCGGTTTCCGCAACTCGCCGTTCGCGGTCAAGCTCAACGAGGTCAATGTCGGCAAGGTGCAGGCGGCGATCGACGCCGGTCTCATCGATGCCAAGGTCGCAATCGACGTCGATGCCATGGTCAAGGCCCGGCTGCTGCGGCGCGCCAAGGGCGGCGTCAAATTGCTGGGCGCAGGCGAAATCAAGAGCAAGGTCGATTTTTCGGTCTACCGTGCCTCGAAGACCGCGATCGCGGCGGTGGAGAAGGCCGGCGGCAGTGTCAAGATCCTGGCCGCGCCCAAAGTCGAGCCGGCCGAGCCGAAAGGCAAGAACAAGCGCATGGCGCTGGAAGCGGCCAAAGGCGGGGCGAAGGGCGAGGGCAAGCCGAAGGGCGGCAAGGGAAAGCCGGCCGCGGCCGAAGGCGAGGCGAAGCCCGAGTAGCCCGGGCGCCGGGAATCGTCCATGACGGCGGACGTTTCACGCGGGCGCCCGGCTTCAAGATGACGGCGGAGTGCCTATTTACGGCTTTGTGACTATCGCCCCGCGCCCGGTGGGGTAGAGCGCGGCAGCAGGAGCGAGTGATGGTTTCGGCAGCGGAACAACTGGCGGCCAATCTCAACTTCGGGGCCCTCGCCAAAGCCGAAGAGCTCAAGAAGCGCATCTGGTTCACGCTGGGTGCGCTGATGGTCTATCGCCTCGGCACCTATATTCCGCTGCCCGGCATTGATCCCGCCGCCTGGGAGCAGATCTTCCAGACCCAGGCCGGCGGCATTCTCGGCATGTTCAACATGTTCTCCGGCGGCGGCATCCAGCGGATGGCGATCTTTGCCCTCAACATCATGCCGTACATCTCGGCCTCGATCATCATCCAGTTGATGACCACGGTCTCGCCCACGCTCGAAGCGCTCAAGAAGGAAGGCGAGGCCGGCCGCAAGATCATGAACCAGTACACGCGGTATCTGACCGTGTTGCTGGCGGCATTCCAGGCCTACGGCATCTCGATCGGGCTGGAAGGCTCAACCAGCGTGGTCAGCGACCCCGGTTGGTTCTTCCGCATCTCCACCACCATCACGCTCACCGGCGGCACCATCTTCTTGATGTGGCTCGGCGAGCAGATCACCTCGCGCGGCATCGGCAACGGCATTTCGCTCATCATCCTGGCCGGCATCGTGGCGCGACTGCCTTCCGCCATCGCCGGCACACTGGAATTGGGCCGCCAGGGCGCGCTGTCCACCGGCCTGATCCTTGCCGTCATCGTCATGGTCGTGGCGGTGATCGCCTTCATCGTGTTCATGGAGCGCGCGCAACGGCGGCTGCTGATTCAGTACCCGAAACGACAGGTCGGCAACCGCATGTTCGAGGGCCAGTCCTCGCATCTGCCGCTCAAGCTCAACACGTCGGGCGTGATCCCGCCGATTTTCGCCTCCTCGCTGCTGCTGCTGCCGACGACGGTTGCCAATTTCAACGCTGGCAGCGGTCCCAATTGGCTCACCACCGTCACCACGCTGCTCGGCCACGGCCGGCCGCTGTTCCTGATCCTCTACATCGCGTTGATCGTGTTCTTCGCCTTCTTCTACACCGCGATCGTATTCAACCCGACCGAGACCGCCGACAACCTGAAGAAGCACGGCGGCTTCATCCCCGGCATAAGACCGGGCGAGCGCACCGCCGAATACATCGACTTTGTGCTCTCGCGCATCACCGTGGTCGGCGCTCTCTATCTCGCCATCGTCTGCCTGATCCCGGAAATCCTGATCTCATACGCGGCGGTGCCGTTCTATTTCGGCGGCACCTCGCTGCTGATCGTGGTCAGCGTGACCATGGACACCGTGGCGCAGATCCAGGGCTATCTGTTGGCGCACCAGTATGAAGGCCTGATCAAGCGTTCGAAGTTGCGGGGGCGAAATAGATGAGGTTGGTCCTGCTCGGCCCGCCGGGGGCGGGGAAGGGCACGCAAGCGCAGCGCCTGGTTGCCAAATACGGCATTGTTCACCTCTCGAGCGGCGAGATGCTGCGGGCGGCGGCCGCCGCCGGCACGCCAGTCGGTTTGCGCGCCAAGGGCCTGATCGACCGCGGCGAGCTGGTGCCGGACGAGATGGTGGTGGCGATCATCGCCGACCGCATCGACCAGCCCGACGCCGAAGCCGGTTTCATCCTTGACGGCTTTCCGCGCACAGTGCCGCAGGCCGAAGCGCTCGACCGCCTGCTGGTCGAGCGCGGGTTGCAGCTCGATGCCGTCATTGCGCTGACGGTGGACGAGGGCATCTTGCTTCAGCGCATCGAAAAGCGGGTGGCGGACATGACCGCCCGCGGCGAGACGCTGCGCGCCGACGATAATTCGGACGTGCTGAAAGGGCGGCTGGCCGCCTACCGGGCGCAGACCGCGCCGCTTGTCGACCATTACGCCGGCAAGGGCATGCTCAGGAGCGTGGACGGCATGGCGCCGATCGAGACGGTCGCCGCCGCCATTGGCCGCTTGCTGGCGCCTGCAGGCGCAGTCAAGCCGGCCGCCAAGCGGACCAAGCGG
>Ga0307442_1001292_pt1 | contig 12472 bp, 30 predicted proteins | sample SalMarWE160430MG_FD_202143 | JGI IMG/M metagenome (GOLD analysis project Ga0307442, IMG submission 202143) | Salt marsh sediment microbial communities from the Plum Island Ecosystem LTER, Massachusetts, United States - WE1604-30 | ecosystem: Environmental > Aquatic > Marine > Intertidal zone >... | reverse complement strand
CTTAATATATTGATTTTTAAAAGTGAAATATATTGCCGGGACCGTCGCCAACCCACAAATTACAAATGGCATTCGTAAGATCCATAAATCTTTAATATCAAACATTAAATTATATAATTTAAAAAAGTATACTGGCAGGAAAGCCTGTCTCGTACCATGGATTACCCAGTTGTAAAACAATACTTCATCAATCCATATAGGCTTTATCAAATATGGAATTCTAAGTAATATTCCTACACTAATCAAAATCAATATAAAAGTAAAATCTCTGTTCTTCATATCTAAACCTCATCTCTTATAACTCTCACCCTCCGGGATCCAATAATTTTCTTCCATGATCTTTTATTACATTCAGGGCACTCTATTTGATCTAAATGATACTTGCTTAGATTATTATATACATCAACATCAGTATCAGTATCGCTTACATTTGTTACTTCATATACTTTATTACATTTAGGACATAATAATAAGCCTTTTAAAGTTACTTTGTTCATTAGCTTAATCTCAAAATTTGAAATAACCTACTCAAACGTTTCCATATAAAATTAGCAAACCTGTATTTTAAATAGGTAGGTTTTCGTTGTTTTATTAATTGTGGTTTTATAGCACTATAATCAATATCTTTCGTAGATAATTCACAAAATTTCAATAATTGTTTACCATCTTTCAAAAGTCTTTCTGCCATAAAGGTCAAAACTTCATAATCACTTTTTATAATAAAATCATATATCCAAACCATCTTCTCAAAATAATAAATAAAACTTCTTTTACTCTTTTCCATAGAACTCATAATAATTTGTTCAGGATTTCTCATCACAAACACTATTTTAATTTTTCTATTAGTAAGTTGAGTAAATTCTTTACCGAAAAAAATTACATCTGGATGTTTAGCCATCACAACTTTATCTTCTGGAAGAGAATTAAAATAATCAGTTAAATCATATTTTCTAAATTTTTTCCCTTCTTTGACAAAATTGTTAATTTCTAATTCTTCATATTTAAAATAATTAATTTTTTCATTAGGACTTCCACATATTCCCTTTACATAAATTCCATTATCAATCAGAAATTTACTTACCATTGAAGTGTAAGAATGAGGCATCCCACAAACTAATATAAAGGGTTTTTTATTCATCAGTATACCCTATAGCAATAACACCGCAAAGCAACTCATGTTTTTCTAAAAAATTATACTCATAAATAATACTTTTAAACTTTTCTCTGATATTAGGATTGATAAAACAACAACCTATTCCTAACTCCGTACAGGTCAACCAAATATTATATGCCATAAATCCTGCATCTAGATACGGCATATAAAACAAATTTTCTTTATAAGCCTTCTTATCTGCTTTAAGTAACAAAAGTATTTTTGCTTGATGTAACCATCCGACTCCACCGACTAAAAGTCCACTTAATAATGATTTATAATCTCTCAATTTTATAATTTTAACCGTTACCGCTTTTCTATTGCAAGATGAAGGACAATATCGAGTATTATTCAATATTTTATCTAGATGTTCAGTTGAGATTTCTTTATCAAGAAAAACCCTATCAGAATGTCTCTCTCTCAACATCTCAGTTATTTTTATTTTTTTTTTCTTTTGATGAGCCAAATATCTTTTTTGATATTGATCCATTTTACTAAATCCTCTATATTATCTTGATATGCTTTAAAATGAATAACATCTATTTTATTTAATAAACATTCCTTTGAAATTCTGTTTAAATCATTATAGATAGTCTGACTTATTTTAATATATAAATCCACATAAGGATATACTTCTGCCATATCATAAGTTCCATCTACTACAATCCAATGACAGTCAATTCTCCGTTTTAGTATTTCAAGATATTCTTGACCATAAATCCAATCTTTATACTTTTGATTAGATTTTTCCTGACGTACAAAAAATAAAATAGTAAATTTATTATGATCCTTTTTAGAATATATAGCCATATTATGAGGAACAGGTTTCACTTCAATTTTCTTCTCTGATATCCCAAAATCAATTAATCCTTTTTTTAAATTTACAGTATTGATATAGTGCATATCAAATATATTCCAAACTAATTTCCAAAAAATACGATGTAAAATTATTCTAAATTTCCATATAAATTTCCCCGGGGGAAACATGACTAGCTTTAAAACGTCAGTCCCATACCATTGAATATACTTTTTTGGGTATTCTAATAATTTCAAATTTAATATTTTCATTTATCACCCCTTTTTTTATTATTCATAATATTACCAAATCATATCAATTTTCTTATAGTCCGGGAATGCTAATCTTTCCAGTTTTTTTCTTCTTTTTCCCCTGTCGTCCCATGCCTGAATTGGTCTTTTTACTGTAACATCAATTACTTTTAATGGCATAAACTTTTTATTACTAAGTGCTGATGGGTCTTTTGAAAATACATTAGCCATTATTATTCTCCTTTAAATTATAAATAAATCCACGACCCTGTCTTTCTCTCGTTAATTTTTTTTCATCAAATAATCTTTTCAAAACTGTACTCACATATTCTCGCCTGTAATTGTAATAATCGCTAATACCCCTGGAGGTAATTTTTGCTTTTTCATTACCCAATAATATTCTCATTATTCGCATTTCTGCAGTCCAGGTCCCCTTGTAGGTTTTACCCTGGATATGCAGGTTTATTTGACCGTTCTTTGCTATCTTTAATTTTATATCATTCATCTTATCCCCATTGTTCAGCCATAGCTTTTGCAATACCCTTAAATGTTCTGCTTCTATCCCGCCAGTTTCTTGCTGTCTTATACCATCCAGATGTATATTTAAAACCATTTTTAGTAACAACATAACTTACTTTCACTATTTTTGTTCGTTTTAATTTTGGTAATCCAATTAACCATAAACAAGTTTTTTTACTATAATCATGTCCAAATTGCCAGGGTTGAATAAGTTGTGAATAATCACCCATTTCTTGTTTTGCTATTTTATGAGGAACAGGATTCTCAATACATACTTTATTTATATTTGCATTTTTTAATTTATTAAAAAAATATACCGCCTTTTTAAATTCTATATATTTTCCATTATAAATACACTTTGCGTTATTTCTGCAAAGATAGGTACATGGCGGATGTGCAATCATTAAATCCCATCCATCATTTAAAATATTTAAAACGTCTCCCTGAATATGCTTTCCTTCTTTTCTGGTTAATTCTGATTCGGTCGGTAATAAATCACAACTCCAAGCATCATGCCCTCGCCTCGAAAAAGCATCTCTTACTATTCCAGAAAATTCGCAAGCTATTAATACTCTCATCTACCTACTCTATTTAAAAATCAACATCAATAAATAGATTGACCCCAAATTCAGTAAGATTATTACTGAAAGTGTTATCAATAATCCGGTAGGATCTTCCTGGTATTCTTCTTTAATTTTCTTGATTAGGTGTTTCATTTTATTATCTCCTAATATTCTTCCCATTCACTTAATACGAAAATTAATCTCAATGTTTTTCCGTCTTTTTCCGCTCTAAAACCACCAGTCTCAATATAAGGTTCAGGTCTTTTAATTATTTCATTTAATAATCTTCTTGCTTCATCTCTCAGGTGATAACTGGTAGGAACTTTTTCACCTGACCATGTCCAATTTAAAAAAGTCATTACTTTATGCACTTTTTCAAAATTAAAATTTTCTAAAATTTCTTCAATTTTTTCTTCATTACTTTTCATTTTATCCTCCATTATTACAGGCAAGGCACAGAAGCAGGATTTGAACCTGCATAAACATAGGTGCTTAGTCTATTTTGAGCCTCTACGATTATCTATACACCTCAAATAATCAGGATATTTTCCTCTGCTCGCGTCTGGTCGCCCTTCTTCCGCCATTCTGTGCCTGCCTATTCATAATTAATCCTCCATAACTTCAACTGTATTATTTAATATGTTTACTAATTGTTCTGAAATATTAAACCTTTCAGTATTAATCTTGATACTATTTCTAATATCCCCATCTTCATGTCTTTTTGTGGCAGCATACCAATCAACAAACATTTCTAACAAATCAAGTAAATTCATTCCGTCAATACCATCTTTAAAATGTTCTGGATGATGTCTATTAACTCTATAATGATGGTCTAAGGCTGGCTTCATTCCTTTAAGAAATAACTTATATTCATCAGATCCATAAGTAACCTTTCTTAGTTTTGGAGTATATTTTAAAAATATACTTAATTCTGGTTCTACAAGTTTACTTGAATCGTGTTCGCCGCCTCTTTCTATCAAATTAATTACTATTTTATGCAAAATATCTCGCACTAATCTAATATGCTTTTTCGTTTCGAAAACTGCTTGTCGTTTATTCATTTTCTCACCTATCTAATATATTACGTTTTTTTAATTCCCCTATTAGCCAATTATATACAGTTATTAAATCATCATCGGATAAAGACTCTATTTGTTTTATTAATTGTTCCTGCTCATATAATCCTTTATCAATCAAATCATCATAACTCATTTTCTCACCTATTTCTTCTTATATTTTTTTATAAACTTTAAGACTTTCTTTCTATTAATCTTTAATACAAATTTCAAAAATGCAACCATAATATCACTTACATATTTATAATTACCCTTATTCCATTCACGTTTATTTAATACTAAATCATCACAATCATTATCAAGTAAAAACTTTATTGCTAATTGTTTCATTGTTAATTTATTCTTACCCATTTTTTCACCTATTGCTTTAAATATCCTATTATTATTAAACACAAACAAATCATTAATAAAATTATTTTTATACCATACATTTTCTCACCTATTTATTAAATTATTTCGAGCATAATAAATTTTTAAACAATTTTTACAAGCATAACCTAATGGTACATTTATTGTCATTCTATATCCATCTTTATAATCTAAATTATCAAGTTTTCTGCCACACAAAGGCAATCCTAAATGTCCTTTTGGTACTAAATGTTGCATATCAACACCTTCTCCAGGCTCATAAACTAAATGCAATTTTTGTCCATTTTTTATTTGCATATATCTCATTTTTTCACCTATTGCTAACTTTAATTAAATAATCTATTAAAAACTTCTTAAATGGATGTTTTATTGACCTACGGCGTTTTGCTTCAATCACCAATTCATCAATGGTCATCTTTTTAAATTTATCCTTAGTCATTGCTTCACCTATTATTTATCAGGTATTTCTTGCCCGATTTTTTAAAACTTCCCATTGACCAATCTGTCCGGTATTCACCTACATATCTCCCATGCTCCTGTTCATATTTTACCCAAATAACCGTACCTTTATTAGGACTTTGGAATAATACTGCACACTCTCCGGAATCAGAGTAAGCATATTCCATTAACATAGGAAATCCGGTGTAATCTGGGTTGACTCTGGCTTCAATAAAAGAATTATTTTTCATTAAATTTGGAGTAATTATAAAAACATCCATACATACTATTGCTATCATACTTAAAATTGTTACTCCTGCAATTATTACTGTTTGTTTATTTGTCATTTTTTATTCTCCAATACTTTTTTAAATTCATATTTAAACGGCTCTCCATAAGAAAGTCTTGCATCTGAAATCACAGATCGTGAATCTAAAGTTCCCATTTTTACTTGCTCATCAATCGTCATCATCACATAATCGGCAACCTGTAATTTTAATCTTAATTCTGTTTCAACTTTCGTATTTTTCATCAATGGGAAAAAACGTTTATCACATTCCCAACAAATTGTTACCATACGTTTTCCACATTTAGGACATTTCACCTTATTCTCCATTTTACTCACCAATCTATCAGATAATGCTCCAATTCTTGATAAAATCTTTGCCGTTACCATAGCTTTTAAATCGGAATCTTCTATCGGTTCAGTCGCTTCAAGGAAATATTTCGCAATACTATTAAGCTCTTGTTTTTGTTTTTTAGTTAATTTTATCTTTTTCATTAATATCTTATCTCTGCTATGGTCATTGTACTGTTTTTCGTATAAACCTATGTTATATGCCCATAACTTCTTCATATTCATAATTCATATCGTTGCAAAAAATACGTGCGATTTCTTCGGATACTTCCCCCGTCCCATTGCATGTTTCACATTTACCGCCATTCTTAACTTTGTGTTCAGGATCATTCCCACAACATGGGCATCCATTTGCATGTCCGTTTAATCTTACCGTTCCGATTGCTGTTATAAATCCATGATCAGGATTATGACAAGTTTCTTTCCCATCCCCCAAACAATCAGGGCATATAACAAGCTTATTTTTTAATTTTTTTGACATTTCAAGTCCTTATCGTTTTTTACATTTCAGTGGAAGCGGTTCAACAAGTGAACCGCAGTGCGTTAATATCTTATCTCACAAATATAATCATCTCCGACTTTTTCTAATCGCCCAGAATGACCATTAATAAACGCTCTGCCCTGAATATCTCTGTCGGGATCAAATCCCGGATGTGTCGCCGTATTATCAATATCCATCCGCAACTCCCGATATTGTAGAGGATTTGGTAAATCAAATTCTGTACCTACTACTTTATCATTATCATATTCATTAAGTTCTTTATAAAATATAAGTGGCCTTATAACTCCTTCTGTTACCCAATCTATTACCACATTATCCACTTCAAGCCTAAAATCATCAATAGACTCTGCTGTATAATTTTCAAATTCAATATAATATTTTTTGTAATTGACATGGAGAGGAACTAATTTAACGACAAAATTTAATTTTACATCTTCTTTTATTCGGACTGTATCTAATCTAAAAGTGGTTGTATTGGGTGGGATATTATCTCCTAAAAATTCTTCTTTTGGCCATTGGCAAATATTACTTCGTTCACTTAAGGCATATTCATCTCGCTCTACATAACTGAAGACTCTTTGGAAAAAATATAAAGTATCACCATAGTATTCATGGGTGATAGTAGATTCCCTGACCTCATAGGGTATATTTTTCTCAAGCAAAATTTCCTCACCATCTTTTAATTCCCAGATGCTAAATAATACTTTGGTTTCAGAAATGTGACTTGACCGGGGAATGTATTCCCAGCTAAAATCAAATTCCCGAATTTCCTGCCCTCTCAAATCTCCACCAGTAAAAAATAGAAATAACATTATTACGATAATACTTATAATTAAACATATTGTTTTCTTCATGGCTTATTCCTTATTTATATTCATAAATTTTATCTAATCTTGGCACTTTTAATTTCAATCTATGACATTCATTTCTTATTAATTGCCATGCTTGACTTTTACTACTTGCCTCAGCAATAAATTTTGTTTCAGGGTCAATATATTTTTTTTTCTTCATGGTTTTACTCCTTGAATTTTTCTCTGATTTCCATTTTTACTATTTCCAAATCATCTCCAGAATTTTCAATATGTTTTATTGCTTCCTTATCATTTGTATATAATTCTAATACTTCTGGTGGATAATAATTTCCAAAACAAACTGCATAGACTTCTTTCTCTTCCGCTTCAACTTCTAATCCTGTTAGCATTTGATATGCAATAATTAATTTTGACTGAACTTCCTCTACCTCTTTTCTTAATTTTTTATGCTTCTGCAAAACAGGATGTTGTAAAATTAATTCACTTATCATATTTCCAATGCAATATAATCTATCACTTGCTTCATGATAATGGTATGAGTCTAAATTGTCTTTCTTCATTGGTTTTACCCCCCATCTTTTCTGAATATATTTCTTTGAATATTCCCTATTATCTCTTACTCCGTTTCTATCCCTGTCAATATCTTTTGAATCTTTATTGCAGAAATTTCCCCTGTGGTCTCTACGTTTCTTCATGGCTTTACTCCTTGATTTTTTCTTTTCAGAATTGTTATTATTATATCACGGTAAGGTATTAATATTCTCAGAAATATTATATTTGTTTTAATCGGTTTAGTTAATGTTTTGTTTGGCTCAATCATAATACCAAGTGCTAACGGCCATCTCCAGCGACACTTTCTTATTCTTATAAACATTAATTACTCCTTAAAATATTTATATTTCCAATCCAAATAATATTTGCCTTTTTTCTTTTTCAAAAATCCTAAACCCTCTAATGTTTCAAAAGCTAATTCATTAGCACTTAATCCATCGTCAAATAATCCACTGTCAAAAGAGCAATGCTGATTTACCATATCCATAAGAGCTTCAACAACTGATAAGAATAAACATCCATTTACCGATTTCTTACTTTCCTCAATAATCTTAATGGCTTCTTCAATAATATCCTCTTCTATTTGATTAATTGCTAAACCTATTGATATAGCATGATAATTTTCTTTTATTTTTCTTAATCCTTTTATTATTTCATCTTTCTTCATCTTTTCACCTTAATCATAATTATTTTATATGCTTTAATCCGGCTTCTAAATTCCTAATAATCTTATTTTTTTCATCTAAAACCAATCTTACAAGTTCTGCCGGTGGTGTCCCTAATGGCCCATGTGTCTTACTGGCTAATTCCGATAAATCTAATTCATTCACAACATCTTCAAGCATATTTTCTAATTGTTCTTTTGTCCAACAACTCATTTTCCTATCCTTTCACCTAATTTTATATTATACTTTCTTCCCAGATAGAATCATCTGGGTTTGGTTGCCGATTTTTCCCATTTTTATTTTCTTTCATTAATTGTATATTATGTTTTCTTGCTTGAACTACTGTTTTCATTTGTTGAATTTCTTGTTTCAAATTATTTTTATCTTCTTCTAACGTACAGAGATTTAATAAATACATTTTATACTTTAGTTCTTTTCTTGCCTTGATTAACCATTCATCTTCAACTTTTTTTACTATTTCCTGACCGCCTAATTTTTTATCCATTATTTTCATTGATTCTTGTAATTGTTCTCTTTCTTGTTTTACCTTTAATGATTGAATGTTTATATTAATATGATATTGCAAATAAGCATAAACATTTTCACCTATCGAATTGAAGTTGAGTTTGTTTAAATCTATTTCTTTTTTCGGCAATACCTGAATAGCATTTTCATAATTCCAACGCTTGAGAATCCAACCGGCTAATTTAAACCAATCCTGGGCAGTTACTCCGGTTCTGTTAATCTTAATCATATCTACGATTTTATCTAATTTTTTTCTGTCGTATTTTTTATTCATACTAAACTCATTTGACTCATTATTGGTTTTAATCTCTTTTCAGCCATTTTACAATATTCCTGATTTGCTTCACTTCCAATAAATCTTCTTCCTAACTTATAGGCTACCACCGCAGTAGTCCCGGATCCCATGAACGGATCATACACTATAGCATTTTTCGGCATTGTCTTTATACAGGGTATAATTAATTCTTCGGGAAAAACTGCAAAATGAGCTTCTGAATATGGTTTGGTATTTACGGTCCAGACATCTCGTTTGTTTTTTAAAGGATATTTTTTCCCAATATTATGAATATTTCCCTTGCTTAAATTGTCTGCATGTTCTGGGTCATATAATGCTATTTTATGAATATTCCGCTTTCTTCTTCCAGTATAACTTTCATTATCAATACTCTTTTCCATTATCGCTTCTGCATCATAATAATATTTCGCTGACTTTGTAATTAAAAATATATGTTCATGACTTTTTGTTGGCCGGTCTTTTACACTTTCCGGCATTGGGTTAGGCTTATGCCAGATAATATCTGAACGTATATACCAACCGTCTTTCTGTAAGGCTATCGCTACCCGGGTAGGAATTAGACATAAATCTTTATGTTTTAATCCAATATTAGTTGGTGCTTGTTGCTTGAAATTATTTCCCTTGATATTTTTTTGTATTCCCTTATATTTATTATTTCCACCATAAGTACCCGATTGCGTTGCATAACTATCACCCAAATTCAACCAGACTGTACCGTCTTTTTTTAATACTCTTTTTATTTCTCGAAAAATCTCAACTAAATGCTGGATGTATAATTCGGGAGTTTTTTCAAGCCCAATTTGTCCATCAAACCCATAATCTCGCAAGCCCCAGTAGGGAGGGCTGGTAACGATTCCATTAATAAATTCATCAGGCATACGATTTAAGGTTTCCCTACAATCTTCATTGTAAATTTTATTTATTTGTATTTTATTCATAGGCTTTGCCTATAATTATTTCTTTGTCTTTTAAGAAATAATTATCACATTTACTTTACTATTCTTTTCTTTATTTTACTTTTCTTTTCTTTTCTTTTATAGTTAAGCATTTGTTAATCATTTGTTGAACTCTTGTTCTTTCTTGCTTTTGCTGATTTTTTACCTGCATTTGATCTTATTTTGCTAATTTTTTTTCGTTTTTCAATATTTTTTTCTACTCGTTTACTACATAAATATCCATTCTTTTCATAAAATAATTTTTGTTCCAAGCCTATTTTAATTATGTTTAACACTTGTTCAACATCTGTTCGCAAATTATCGGCTATTGTTTGCATAGTTAATTTATCATTTAATAACTTCCTTTCTTTGTGCATTTCTTCAATAATAGCCCAGTAAATTCCATATCCTCTATCTTTGCAGATAATAAGAAATTTCTGCATTTTTATATCGCCTCTTGCATTATAATCATGAGGAAAATATTGATCTTTTAAGTCTATACTCACTTTCCATCCTTTGCTTTTTCTAATAAAATAACTGGAAACTTATAAGCTGAATTTTTTAATTTCACCCAACCCATCCCCTTATTCGAGATCTTATTAATTACACGAATTCCCATTTCTTGTTCTTTTTCATAGTCAGATTCTCCGATCCCAAAAACAATATTCAATTCCTTTAATGCTTTTTTTAATGGTATTAATTTTACTTTATCGCCAACTTTAAATTTCATAATTTTTCCTCCTAAATAAAAATAGGGGCAAACTTTTGAGAGGGTAAAAGGAATTAGAGTAGCTTGCCCCATATCTTACAAAATTATTATTTTTTTTATTGTTATACATGATAACTCTAATTCCTCAATTCTAATATAAACAAAATAATTATCTTTGTCAAGTATTTATAGCATAAATCTATCTTCATATTTATTAACAATATCATCAGCTTCTTTATCTGTCATATTCCATTTTTTTATAATGATATAAATTAATATGCAGACAACTATACCTATGAAAATATATAGTAACCACATTTTAGGATTCCTTTAATTATTCTGCCATTCATCAAATAATTTATCAAAAATTATCAATGTTAAATTAGCACTCATCCCAGAATGCCCTTGATTTGCAAAAACAGCTGATAATTCTTCAATCCACTTTCCAATCATTCCATTATAATCTGAATCTTTATCATATAATCCCATTTCTTTTAATCTTTCTTTGAAAAATTTATGTCTTTTACTTGTTTTTGATCTGCTCATTTTATCCCTCCTCAAAAAATTATTTTTCTTTTAACTTCGCTAATTCACATTTTAAATATAATTCTACTGCTCGTATATCTGATTTATTATTTCCTCTTAATTGATTAAGTCTATCAAAAATATTCCGGCCCCGGATCCGTTTAACCGTTTCTCTAAAAGTTTCATATCTATCTGGATTATGAGCGGTCCATTCATGCTCGCCCTTAGTAAGGCAAAATCCGTTTTCTATTTCATACCGAAGTCTATAGTTTGGTTTTCCTATTAAATGATGAGCTTGAAGATTTTCTGTTTTCCCAGACCATTCAGATTTCATTCCAGCTTTTAATTTAACTATCTGGGCCCAGAGATTATCGCAACGAACTTTAATATCTTTATGCTTTCGATGTTTCTTTTTGCCAAACTTTAATCTCGGTGGAGCTTCAATGTTTAAATCATCTATTAGCATGGTTATTCCTTTTTATGATAATAATTTTCCACCATTGACCAGTTTGAAAAATATGTTTAGGAAATTCCTTATAATCTCTAAATTGAAAAGCCATAAATCCTTCACCTTTTATAAATCTTAAATACCATCCATTACCAGAAATCCTTCTAACTGATTCTAATTCTATATTCATTTTACTTCCCTCCATTTTAGAACCGAAACAACAGGCTGACAGGAAAACTTAAATAGGAATAGGCAACTCCGCTTAGTTCTTATGAACTAAGTTTAATGTAATCCCGCAGCCCGTGTTCCGGTCTTTTCATTCTTCAATCCTTATTTTACAATACCATCCCCAATCCGCTTCTTTCCATTTATTTAGTTTAATTTTTAATTTTTTAAAAAAATTATTAATATCTTCCTTATTTTCAATATTAGTTAAATCCATAACCCAATCACTATTATCAGTAAAAATTCTTGCATTTCCCTCTCCTGCATAAAATTGAATTATCATTTTCTCACCTCTCAATTAAAGTCTAAGATTTCTAATTCTAATTCTTTCTTTTCCTTATATACCAACATAACATTTTATTCTTCTCATCAAAATAAGTAACCTGTTCACATTCTGATGGATTAATCCCGGTCTCCGCAATAAAGGCCTTTAAGATCTGATCTTTCTGTTTATTTATTTCTCTATAGATATCATTG
>Ga0307442_1001291_pt1 | contig 12473 bp, 7 predicted proteins | sample SalMarWE160430MG_FD_202143 | JGI IMG/M metagenome (GOLD analysis project Ga0307442, IMG submission 202143) | Salt marsh sediment microbial communities from the Plum Island Ecosystem LTER, Massachusetts, United States - WE1604-30 | ecosystem: Environmental > Aquatic > Marine > Intertidal zone >... | reverse complement strand
TAGTATAGCCTAGGACGTTATACGCTAACGCATAGTTTGAATCCAGAGCAATGGCTTCCTTCGCCAACTGCCGAGCTTTAATAGCGCCTTCTTTGGTGGACTGTTGACCAAGCCAATTTGCCTCCATAACCTTTAAATATGCTTCAAGATTGTCTGTGCCTCTTGCGTAAACGCGCGCTTGTTCTCCCTCTGTCAACTCTACCTGTAAGGCCGTAATGATATCCTTAGCGATCTCGTCTTGAACGGCAAGGATGTCTTTTACTGTTCGATCATACCGTTCCGCCCACAGATGATGCCCTGTGAGAGCATCAATCAGCTGAGCCGCGATGCGCAGGCGGCCCTCTGACTTGCGAACACTGCCTCCGAGCACATACTTCACGCCGAGTTCTTCTGCCACTTGCTGGACCTTTATCGGCTTATCTTTGTAAGCAAACGTGGAGTGACGGGCGATCACGAACAACTTTGATGTCTTAGAGAGGGCAGTGATGATTTCCTCGGTGATTCCATCACTGAAATATTCCTGTTCAGGATCGCCGCTCATGTTGACAAAGGGCAGCACTGCGATGGAGGGCTTTTCGGGCAATGGGAGCGGTGATTCACCGGTGGGCAAGGGTTTGGAGCCCGATGGGGGTGCACGGAAGAAAAAATGCCGGGCTACAACCAGTGCCCCTGCCATAATAAACGCCATCAGGCATGCCAGGGCCATCCACTGCCACCATCTTAGAAGGAGCCGTTTTTCAGATATGACCACAGCAGCACTGCGATCCTCACTCTCCACTTGAGCATCAATCGATTCATCTCCATTATAAATCTTCCGCCTGAGACTGCCGAAAAACTCATTCCAGGCATCCTTGTCAGATAGACCGGAATTGTCTCCGTACACTATTGCCACGTCGTCCAGTGTCACTCCCAGTTTGTCTAGCGAGAAGCGGAGCCTCACATGCTCTCGGCTACCCATGTACTCAAAAAGATTGGCCCAGAGGTCCTTTTCCTCATCGGTAAAGTGGTAGGTCTTGCCCACTGCATCCTCGTATTCCTTGCTGCGCCCAAGAACTCTAAAGAGCGGCGCATGCTCCAGGTTGGGGAGGGCATCTTTCCACTTGCGGTAGATCCGTGGCAAGAGCTGTTCGCGGTTGGATGAGCCCGCTTCTCCCCCTATTGTTTCATTGAGCAGTGCAAGTATCTGGTGATGTTCCTCCAGGGGAATAGACGTGATTCTCCCTTGTTTTTTCATTTCATGGACAACGAGGGCGATGACGGAAAGGTAGAACTTCCTGGACGGCGAGGTGAAATGAAGGCTCACGTCCAGCCGGGCTGGGATATTGATATGCAGTTTGAATTGATTCAGGTCGATTCGGATGGGTGCTCTGTCTTTTTCGACCATAGCCGTTGCTCCACGAATCTGCGGTTAAAGGCCTGCCCCTGACCTCGCCAACGAGGCCGCAATTGAAGAAATGTTGACGGTTCGAACCATCAACGGGCGTAGCGAGATCCGAATATCTTTACGAACGCCTAAGAATCATTGCCTAGGGCCGGGATGTGACCGAGGTTTTAGAGTTTCAGAAATAGCGTAGGAAAGCGTTTCAGGCCAGGTCAAGAAAAAATATGTCGGGGTCGCGTCCAGCCGAACACGAGCTTCTGCACGATTGCCATGCATGGGCTATCGGCCCCGGCCCGATTTATCCATTTCAGGCATCTGTAGCGTATAATTTAGTTAAAAATTTAAAAAATGTAAACCACTTTTGCAAAGCCTTGGGCAGTCTTTAATTGCCTCGGCGGCCTCCAGAAAAGTCCAGCAAGGATTTTTCAGAGAGGCAACTCGTTTAAACGGTCTTTATTGAGGGGTGATCGCAATGGGAAGACGGTTCCCTATGAAATTGCCTTAAGCGTGCCTCTGACTGGGCGCAGGCGCCCTTTCGGAGGCCTCCGGGTGCTGACTTAAAAGAGTTTTGCGATAAAACTCAAGGACAAAACCTTTTTTCATGCCGCTATGGCATGACATTTTACATGAAAGGGGACCAGCATGAAAAAAATATTGATTTTTTCATTCGTTTTGATGCTTTGCTTTGTCTCTGGTTTGGCCAATGCCAAAGAGATGGCAAAGGAGGGCACAGAATTAGGCACAATGAGCTATAGCGGACCAGTAAAACTCCTCACAATGGGAAAAGAGCGCATTCAGATGAATTATGAGGGGTTGGGCGTATACATCGGTGAGGGCCCCATGAACAACGCATCTTTCCGCTTTATGGGGGCGATGCAGATTGTAAAGGGTGTGTACGATAACGACTTCGGTTTACTTGTCTTTACTACCCCGGAGGGAGATAAAGCGTTTGCAACCTATGAAGCATCAGGGAGAATAGGAGCAAGCGGCAAGGGGACTTTTAAATATGTTGGAGGCACGGGGAAATTGGCAGGCTTACAGGGAGGGGGTGAATTTACCAGAATCTCCCTACGTCCTAGTGCCAAAGAAACCATTCAGGGCTATAACAAAGTAAAGGGGCATTGGAAATTGCCCGAAACTAAGAAATAATTTAATTCACCAGGAGCTATGACTAAGGCAGAGTCTCATCAGGCCCTGCCTTTCTTAAACCAGATATTGTGGTTATAGGTTCGTAGTCGGTTTTCAAGTATTCTGCTATAAAGTCTCCCATAATTCCCCTGTCTTATGATTACTATAGTGACTGTCGAAAAACCCTAAATCCGTGATTTTGGGGTTTGTAACTTGTTGATTTTATAGAAGTTATTTTTCGATAAACTCAAGAATTGGACTTTTTCGACAGTCTCATACGTAACATGAACAGGCGGGGCGCGTACTTCTAACTGAATCCTACTATCTTTAAGGCTCTCTGATTTTATCGAATACCGATTGAAACCTGCACGGTCCAGACAAAATAATCTAGCCTTATTCTCATGGGGATTATAGGTGAAGTGAAAATCAGTCCAGACTTTGCCGATCTCCACTCATTAGAATTCCCATGAGGCGTATCTTTTCGGGAGGTGCCACGGATGTGTTTTAAACTTCAGTATTTGAGTCAGAATCACACCGAGGAGAAATATTTTGTGCGATGTGGGCCTACTTCCAGCTTAATCCTATCCCGAACTTTATGTCAGGATCTTGATGTGCCAGACCTAATTTGAACTCGAAAAAGAGCTTCATTCCTTGTTTCAGCTCGGTCTCGATCCCTCCAATCGCATTCAGGGAGCCTTCAGTATCGCTACCATCTCCATGATGACCATCATCGTAGTTGACATAGGTGAGTCCCAATCCGCCGCCGAGATATGGCTTCCACGCCTGGAACTTCGAGAAGACATAATGCACCTCAGCCAACATCTGCACGACTGTCTGGTCATCACCGAACCCGACCTCCACGCTGGGCCTAAAGCGGACATCCTTAGTCAACTGTCCCAGGTTGAAGTGAACACCACCGTATACCTGATCAGGGTCACTGCTCAGACCAGCCCGAATTCCCCATCCGTCAAAGCGGATTTCCGGCGTCTCCTGAGCCATTGCCTTTGGTGCAAACCCTGCAAGGATGAGCATGATGATGGCGACTGTTAGATAGATAAATTTTTTGTTGCTCATAGATCCCCCATTTATTTATATTGTGGTTAGCAGTGTCAAAGAAGAAACTGCACTATGTTTATGATATGATCCTATCATCCTGGAATATCAAAAACCACTTCTTTTATTGAAAAAAGTGGGACATTCCCAATGAATGATGTCTCATATCTCTATCCATTTTTCATTGTCAATATTGATTGTGATGTACGATTTCTAACTGAACTAATCAATTTCAGATAGCCTCTATCTATTGCATATTTCAATTAGAATTCATCGCCTAGTGAAAAAATCTGCAAAGATGCAGTAAGCACATCTCAAGCGCGCATAACCTTATTAAGAGATTGAATTTTAGATATCACATATATTTTTTACTAAATTATAGTTAAGATTATTCCTTATAATTTGTAACCAAATTGTAACCGCCAGCATCAAAATTAAGCTAATTCATTCAAACTCTATCAAAAGTTTAGGAATGAGTCAAACCCTTGACAGATAAAAGAGAAAGCCCTATTAACAGGGCTCTCCCCTAAATGTTACAAATAATTACTTTTCGATTCCTAATCCCTGTGCCGTGTGTTCGAGTCACGCCGGGGGCACCAGTAATATCAAGGGGTTAATCCCGCCGTTGTCGGCGGGATTAACCCCTTTTTTTGTAAAGTTACTTCTATCGCATAGGAGAAAAAATTATGAATTACAAAAAGGTAGTGCTTACATTGATGCTTGGGTTAAGCTTTAGACTAATCACTTAATCCTACCACCTTTATATTACGGTAAAAAAATGCCAAACCCTTATTATACCTGTTTGTTCTCCATAATCTCATACCCATTCATTACAGCCGGAATTCAACCATTACAACATAATGTAAGCCAATACAGGTAAGTTTTTTACTATTGACGCACAATTATAATCTTTCTATAATTCCTATATGAAAAAGAGCGTACTTATCATTGTTACTATTTCGATCACCATACCTTATATACCATTATCTCAACAGGAGGTTCACTTATGAAGTTACACTTTAAGCGGCCGTTGCCTGTACTCATTACATCAGTTTTTATTTTAGCCTTTGTTTATCTTTCTCCTGCCTGGGCCATCACATGGGCTGAGCAACCCATGCTGGCATGGGAGCAAACTGCTTTGAAGTTTTTTGACAGGGATGATTACGATAAGGTCATCGACCTGGCCAAGGAGCAGGACAGGGATCCAAACAGAAACGCAGCTCTTCTTGTTTACTTCAGTCATGCTCAGAAGTATTATATGGACCGGAATCAGGCCTCAGCCATTCACTACGAACAGCAATACCATGCGTTATTAAATCGGCTTTCAGGGACAAACCTTGCAGTACTCACGCGATTGGTAGCTATGCCGCAGATGTCCTGGAACAAGAAGATTAACAGATTATTCCTTGATGCCACCTTTGAAAGAGCAGGGAGGGGTGAGCACCTGGGTGCCATCCTCTTTTACCTCGAAGGCTCAGATCCAGATATCACAAAAGGGGCAATCAAAGGATTGCATGCCATTTTGCAACGCAAGCGTAATATCGTGATGAATGGAGGCACACTGAACAAAACCGACCGAGACTGGATGAGCGATAAGCGCCTGTTACGACTTCTCATTAAAATAACAGGACAAGCCGTCAATCCTATCACAGGATTTATGTCTAAGCTTCCAGCCATTGTACGTAAGAAAACAATGGGCGGTGCCCCTGCCTGTTTGGCATTGATTGAGGATCCAGCCCTGCCCATGTTGCGCGACGCAGCCAGTTATGGTAATACGAATGCGGCTGCAACTATCCAGCTCATTCAGGATGCCAAGGGTGCTCGTCTCGCAAGGTACCCTAATAGTACATGGTACAGCGCCACAGGTAAGTGAAAAAGGTAAAGCTTCAGGGGAATGGCCTGCTAAAGGAGCATGCTCGGTCTACCACCTTGAGACTCTATTGTTATACGAGAGGGGTATATCAATTGATATGAAAAAATAGATCTATAGTGTGCATGCACTTACCAACCTCCCTTATGCCATATCATGTTGCCCTATCCAAAGATATTCCTCCAAAGAGCCTGGCTCTATCAGGAACAAAAGAAGGAAAGGCTTATGCATAGTGCCTTGGCCCTTGTGAGATTACAGGTGGTGGAACAGTTATCTTTGAAATTTCTGCTATAGACTAAATTTGTGCTTATCTAGATGTTTAAAGGATTGCATTTTATCAAAATAACCTATTTTTAGCAGATAGAAAGGGAAGGCATTGATGTTTTTCTTTATAGGGGGGATTCAGCCTAAAACTGTCCTTATTGATAGGCAGACAAGATCATGCCCTGCCTGTGGCCACTTTGAGATCAATCAAAAGAGGGTGGATCATTACCTGAGCCTGTTTTTTATACCGCTCTTTCCTGTGAAAAGAGGCACCTCATTTTTAATCTGTGAAAAGTGCAATACTATCCTGAATGAACACGGCTACAGTACAGGTGCTGAACGGCCAATGCAGGAACAAAGATGCCCCTCCTGTAGAAGAAAAGTCAATCCGGATTTTAGCTTTTGTCCTTACTGCGGAAAGGTTCTTTAAGATGAGTAATGTCCGTAGCCAGTTGTTAGTAGTTTGTTGTTCCCGTTGTGCTCATATGAGTAGAGCCACACAACCATCTTTTCTTTGTTTTCAACGGACAACGTACGACAATCAACTAAGATCCTTAAAAATTGCATCTATTTCTTCATGCTGAACATCAAAGACTACATCATTCGGGGGAAGCTTTTCGGTTTTCATGAATCCAGGTAGTCTATTTTGAACATCTGTCCAACCTGCTTCACGGTTAAATGCCAATTCGTCTTTTATGGTATTGAGGCCGATATTCATTACATCCTCTTTCTTGATATTGGTACCGTATCTGGCATTGAGTAGTTTCGCAATCACCTCATATATAAGCTTTCTTTTTGCGGGCAAGGCGAGAAAACAATACCCAGCAGAGTCAATGGTAGCACTCAGTATCTGCGCATCGCGAGATCTTTTTACTTGACCCTCGTTTGATAGCGAATCACTGTAATCAATGCCTGCCGTATGATCTGCACCCATAGGTGAAGTACAATACGTTACTCCCACTGCTTTACAGGCCCTTGGATCATGAGCGGGGAAAGCCTGGCCTTTGGAGACAGGAACTCTATTAAGGCCGAGATATTGGGCTGTGAAGGCAGTGCCCTGCCCTACAATCTTACCAATAGGTGAACCCTCTCTCAGTTCTTTTAATATCCCTAGTACCTTTTGATCATCTCCAAACTCAATAAACCCAGCCTCCATTAATTGAGCAATGGCACTTCCCACCTCGATTGTATCAACACCTAACTCGTCACACATCCTGTCCATTTTGGCTACTGCATCAAGATTCGTAATACCTAAATTGGTGCCAAGCATAGCAAGGGTTTCATATTCCAGTGCTGAGGTGAGATGCTGGCCGTCTTCTCCATTGAAGACTATAGAACATTGAACAACACAACCGGGCATGCAACCATGCATCCTTCCCCCTCTGCTTTGATTGACCTTGGAGATGGTTTCACCATAGATATTCTCTATACCCTTAACCGGCCCTCCATGATAGTTCCAGCTGGGCATACTTCCAAGCTGGCTTAAGAATTTGATTCCATTTGGTGTTCCGAACTTAGAGAATGACTGGGAGCCTTTATCCTGTTTCAGCACTTCGATGAGATCCCTTACTGTCTCTTTAAATTTCTCTTTGTGGAGAGGCTCAATAGCCTTGGTTTCTTTTGCATTGATTACAATAGCCTTTATTCCCTTTGATCCCATAACAGCACCAAGACCACCCCTTCCTGCATGGCGAGATGGCCTGCCATCCTGATCCGTAATAGCAATGGTCGATGCAGCCATTTTTGCCTCTCCTGCAGGCCCAATGGAGATAACTCCTATGTCTTTTCCATATTTATTTTGAAGTGTAGTAACGAGATCGTAATTCATTTTTCCTCTTAAATCAGGGTCTTTAATGATCTGTGCTCCTTTGGGGTCTATATAGATACTATAGGTTTGCTTTTCCTTTGGCATTCCCTGGATAATAATTGCCTTGATACCTAATCGGTCAAGCTTCTGTGCAGCAGTGCCACCGGCATTAGATTCCTTAATGGTTTTCGTCAATGGGCTTTTGGCGCCAAAGGAAATTCTCCCAAAGGATGGGGCCATAGTTCCAGCCAGAAGACCAGGCGCTACCACAAGCTTATTTTCATGGCTTAAGGGATGGGTTATGGCTGGAACCTCTGCATTTAATATCCTGGCACTCAAACCTCTTCCACCAAGCAGCTGATAGTTTGGAGGAGAATTCTCCATGGTGACTTTAAGCTCCGCCATATCAATTCGCATTATTGTATTCATTGTGACCTTTCTAAAATTTAAAATTACTTCTGAGCGAGACTGCTCAGGTACTCATCCCACTCAATAGGTAAAAGATACTTCTTTTTATTGTTACAATCCTTACACGCAGGCACAAGATTCCCTTTTGTGCTTTTTCCACCTCTAATAAGTGGTACAATATGGTCCATGGTTAATCCCCTTGGATCAAAATGCCGCCCGCAGTAATAGCAAGTACCTGAAGAGATCTTTCTTTGCCACCATGCAGATTGTCTTAGTTTCCTGGCACGTTGCTTCTCTCTATCTATTTCTCTTTTATCTATTTGAGAGTCAAAAGAGATTGGATTTACTCCTTGTTATAGAGTACGTATTACAAAAAGTGATTAAGGAATCTACGGATCGAAAATTTTTTATATCATATCTCTATTTTTTTCGCTAAATAATCTTTATTGGTTTTCAGCAACACAAATTGATATATGCTGATTACTGATACATACATCTCTCTTACCGTGCAATTTTACTTTGATAGTAATGTTTTTTTCTTAAGGATATTTTTTCATAATATAGGGGCCAAATATGAAAATCGCAATATCTTCAGAAGGTACTGATTTAAGTGCTCAAGTAGGCCATAGGTTCGGGGGTTCACCATACCTGATTATCGTTGATCTCGGCACCGGTAATTTTGAGGCAGTACCAAACCCTGGCTCTTTGAACCAGCACGGGGCAGGTGTGCAAACTATCGTGCTTATTATCAGTAAAGGTGTAAAAGTAGCACTGACGGGTTATTGTAGCCCTGTTGCCCGCAAACACCTCGAAGCCAACGGGATAGCAATATTTACCGGAGTGAGTGGAACAATCGAAGAGGTTTTGGTAAGCTACAAAAAGGGCAAAATCCAAAAAACTCAGGCAGCCACAATTGACCATGAGCCGGAAAAACACCTGGTTGACAAGGCTCGTTTGATTCACGCGATGAAACGTTCTGGTAATCAGTTTGTCTCTATGTTGCCAATATTTTTGGGTATAGTGCTACTTATAGGTTTACTCAACACCTTTGTTTCAAAGAACTTCCTTACCGCACTATTGTCAGGAAATGTAGTGTTGGATACCTTTTTAGGAGCATTCTTTGGGAGCATTCTTGCCGGGAATGCAATTAATAGCTATGTTATTGCAGGAGAGCTGTTACACTATGGAATCAGCCTTTTTGCTGTAACTGCCCTAATTATCACGTGGGTAACGGTCGGTCTTGTCCAGTTGCCTGTTGAGATAGCAGCATTAGGCAGGAGATTTGCCCTCCTTAGAAATGGCATCTGTTTTATGCTTTCAATGCCCATTGCAATCATTACTGTGTTTATCGTTAACCTTGTTACTCGGTGAGTTCTGTGAACAAGGAAAACGTCAAAGAATCCAAAGATAAAAAAGCTCTCGGGCGTATATCGATTTTTCCTGTGTGCGTGTTGGCATGCTATGGGATACTTTGTGCCATCGAACCACATAAGTCATTGATTGCTATGAGAACCAGCGGCAACCTTTTGCTCTATATTGCCCCACCACTTGTCCTCGTCTTTGTGATAATGCTTGCGTTAAATCTTTTTGTAAAACCAGCCCAGATTGTCGCGTTGTTTGGTAAAGGTTTGAGGATCAAGGGCATTGTGTTTTCTATGGTGGCTGGAATAATCTCGATGGGACCTATCTATGTATGGTACCCTTTATTAAAAAATCTAAGAGAGGAAGGAGCGGGAAATGGACCAATAGCTATATTCCTTTATAGCAGGGCTGTTAAGCCATTCCTCCTGCCAGTAATGATTGCTTACTTTGGATGGATATACGTAGTAATACTGACACTGCTTACTGTTTTTGCCTCAATCGCTATCGGATGTTTTATGAGCGTTTTTATGAAGGGGAAATAAAGTCTGCAAGGCTAATAGCACCGGGATTTCACCTTATAAAAGTCGCTCTTGGCTCTGATTAAAAAACCTATTCCCATAAGGACATTGTGATGTCTGAGATAATTCCATAGGCTTTATCAGCCTGACATCCTGCACCTTATTCATTATGTTTAAGCTTTGTAAATATGTCCCCCTAACTGCGCAATGAAAATGTCCCCATTATGAAAAAGGACATTATAGCAATGAGCCAGAAAGAGCGGCAGAGGTACCATCTCCTGAAGATGGTTTTAGAGAGTAATGAAAGTTTTAAGGAGAAAATGGAGATAAATGTTTTGCTGATTGCAAGTAGGAATGCTTTTTGCGTATTAAAACGTATGCGATCAACTATCAGTTACAATTAGTCAAAGGAGGGTATAGGTATGGAGATTAAAGATTCAGTCGCTCTCATTACAGGTGGAGGTAGAGGTATTGGTGAGGTGTGTGCAAAAGAGCTTGCCAAAGCGGGTGCAAAGGTCTCAATCTGCGATCTCGTGCAAGAAGGAGTTGATAGGGTTGTGAAGGAGATCAAAGAGGTAGGTGGCGAGGCAATAGGTGTATATGGCAATGTGGTAAGTGAGGACGATCAGAAGAGATTTTTCAAGGAAACCATCGATGCCTTTGGGAAGCTAAATATCCTCATACCTTCGGCTGGTATCATACGCGATGGAACTGTTGTAAGCACTGATAAAGAAACCGGCAAGGTTATAAAGAAGATGAGCCTTGAAAAGTGGCAGTCAGTTATTGATGTAAACCTGACAGGTACGTTCATAAGTGTACGTGATGCCATAGAAGCGATGGTCAATGGGGGATGGGAAGGAATACTATTTGTTATCTCTTCAATCAATAAGACAGGGCAAATAGGCCAGCTTAATTATTCCTCAACTAAAGTTGCTGATGCCCTCATGCCAAAGATCCTCATAGGTGAGTTCATGCTCAGAAATATCAGAAACATCCGCGCAGTGGGTATCGCGCCCGGTTATGTGGGAACTCCTATTCTTAAAGATATGGATCAGAAGGTTCTCAACACAATTCTACAGGATGTACACCTTGGAAGACTTGTTGAGCCTGAGGAAGTGGTTCGCCTCATAATGCACTGCATCGAAAATGATGCGATTAACGCCACTACCATAGAGATTACAGGAGGCGTATGTTACAGCAAAAGCATCGCGAAGTAGATGCAAATAATATACCCGTGTGGATTACAACAAGAGCATTCCTGCTCCATAGGTATAATTAATTTTTCTTTTTTTTCGGTGTTTCGGATTGAATGTGAGGGAATTAATCCGCCGAAGGCGGACAAGGGTTTACAGCCCCGCCCCTTGGGGCGATTATGGATATTCAGATTGGCACCACACTACTTTGCTACGGGGGTGGTTTATTCTTTTTTAAGTGGCAGATTATACTTCTTCATCTTTTTGTACAATAGGGATCGGTGGATTCCAAGGAAATCTGCAGCTTTGGCTTTATTATAGTTGGTCGACTCCAGGGCATAGAGGATTGCCTTTTCTTCTGCACTCCCTTGTACCTGCCTAAGGGAGGTGCGATTTGATTTGAGGGAAGCTTTTCGGCTTTGATAGAGGTGGAAGGGGAGATCACAGAGATAAATTGTGTCTCTTTCCAGATACGATGCAACCCTTTCAAGCAGGTTTGAAAGTTCTCTCACGTTTCCTGGCCAGTCATAATGCACCAAAACCTTTTCTGCCTCGGGATCTAATTTTATTTCATAGAAACCTGAATCATGGACAATCTGTTTTAATAGATGGGATGCGAGCGGGATAATATCGTCCCGACGTTCCCTAAGAGGGGGAATATGGATCGGTATCACGTTGAGGCGATAAAAGAGATCCTTGCGAAAGCTGTTTTTTTCCATCATTTCTTCAAGCATTTGATTGGTGGCAGTAAGGAGCCGAAAATCCGATCTGATCAAAGAGGTGCCACCAACCCGTTCGAATTCTTTCCCTTCCAGAACGCGCAGGAGTTTCGGTTGCATATGGAGTGGGAGATCGCCTATTTCGTCGAGGAATATGGTGCCATGATTGGCAAGCTCAAACTTACCCAGTTTGCCCTTAGGGCCTGCACCAGTAAAGGAGCCCTTCTCATAGCCGAAGAGCTCCGATTCAAATAGCTCCTTAGGAATTGCAGGGCAATTGACGCGAACAAAGGGATGGTGCCTTCTTGAGCTCCCATAGTGAATGGCCTGGGCAAAGAGCTCCTTTCCTACGCCTGACTCACCTGTAATAAATACCGGGTACTGGTTCGTGGTAGCTTTGATTGCCTTCTGCTTGGCATCAAAAATGGTCTCACTCGCTCCCACGATACTCTCAAACGTGAATCGAACAGATCGAAGAGATGCAAGCTCATTTTCGTAAAGCTTAACCTTTGACTCCAGTAACGATACTTGCTCTGCGAGCTTACTTGCTGTGGTTGCGCTGTCGAAGAGCACTAACCCCAAAACAGCAATGACCCTTCCGTTTTCCTTGATGGGGACCCGATGCACAAGAAAGGCTTTTTCCTTGAATTGGTGTGGCCAATTGATTTCTGCCTTGCCCGTCTTTGCCACAATATGTAAACGAGAGTTAACGCCAATCTCTGTTGCGTGTTTTCCAATTTGAGCCTCTTGGTCCATGTCTAAGAACCTTG
>Ga0307442_1001287_pt1 | contig 12486 bp, 21 predicted proteins | sample SalMarWE160430MG_FD_202143 | JGI IMG/M metagenome (GOLD analysis project Ga0307442, IMG submission 202143) | Salt marsh sediment microbial communities from the Plum Island Ecosystem LTER, Massachusetts, United States - WE1604-30 | ecosystem: Environmental > Aquatic > Marine > Intertidal zone >... | reverse complement strand
CTGGGCCGCATTGTCGCAACCTACGACTACACAGACGAACACGGTGCGCTGCTCTACCAGGCCACGAGGCACGATCCAAAGGATTTCAGGCAACGGCGACCAGACGGGCACGGCGGCTGGATCAACAGTCTAGGCGACGCGCGTCGCGTGCTGTACCGCCTTCCCGAGCTCGCCACGGTGCAGCCGGGGCAATGGGTTTTCGTGGTCGAGGGCGAGAAATCCGCCGACGCGCTGCGCGAGATGGGCGCCGTGGCCACGTGCAACCCGATGGGCGCCGGGAAATGGCTAGACGCGTACACCGAACAGCTCGAAGGCTGCACGGTGATCGTGCTGGCCGACAACGACGCCGCGGGCCTCAAGCATGCGTACAGTGTGGCGGCGGATCTACTCGAATCCGCCGAATCTGTGCGGGTGCTGAACCCTGGCGACGGCTGCCGGGAACATTACGACGTCGCCGACTGGCTGCAGGACGGCGGCGCGTGGGCCGAGCTCGTGCGCCTGATCGAGGCCACGCCGCAATACAGCGGCGAGCAGGCGCCGGTGATGCCGATCGGCGGCGTCCACAACACAGACATGGGCAACGCCGCGCGCCTCGTGGCGCTGCACGGCGCCGACCTGCGCTATTGTAAGCGCTGGGGCCGGTGGCTCGTGTGGGACGGCTCGCGCTGGGCCGACGATGACACAGACGAGGTGTGGCGCCGGGCGATGGACGTACCGCGGCAACTGTACCTTGAGGCCGGCAAGGCGACAGACGACGATGAACGCAAGGCAGCCGCGAAATGGGCTATCCGCTCGGAAACCGCGACGCGCATCGCGGCAATGGTTACGCTGGCGCGCGCCTGGCCGGGCGTGCCTATCGTGCCGGACGATCTGGACGGCGATCCGTGGCTGCTGAACGTGGAAAACGGCACGGTGGACCTGCGGACCGGCGAGCTGCGACCACACAGGCGCGCCGACCGCATAACCAAACTGGCGCCGGTGATCTACGACCAGGACGCGACGTGTCCACGGTTCGACGCGTTTCTAAAGCGCGTGCTGGCAGACAATGACGAGCTGATCGCGTTCGTTCGGCGTGCCGTAGGCTACAGTCTGACCGGCGACACGAGCGAGCGTGCATTGTTTATCCTGCATGGCATAGGTCGCAATGGGAAATCCACGCTGCTCGAAGCGATCCGCGACGCGCTCGGGGATTATGCGCTACGGACGCCGACGGCAACGCTGATGGCACAGCGCACGGACGGCATACCGAACGACGTGGCGCGCCTCAAGGGTGCGCGGTTCGTGTCGGCCTCAGAAACCGAGGACGGCAGGCGCCTGGCGGAAGCGATGATCAAGGATCTGACCGGCGGTGACACGATTTCGGCGCGGTTCATGCGCGCTGAGTGGTTCGAGTTTCGGCCAACGTGCAAGGTGTGGCTCGGGACGAATCACAAGCCGGTGATCCGTGGCACGGACAACGCGATCTGGGACCGGCTAAAGCTGATCCCGTTTACGGTGCGCATTCCCGACAACGAGATCGATCCCCATCTAGGCGACAAGCTACGCGAGGAACTGCCGGGCATCCTGGCCTGGGCGGTGCGCGGCTGCGTGGAATGGCAGAGCAAAAAGGGACTGAACGCGCCTGCGGCGGTGACTGTGGCCACGGACGCATACCGCGATGAAATGGATGTGTTGGCTGGATTCGTGGCCGAGTGCGTTTACCAGGACGCGAACGCCGGCGTGACCAAAGGCGCGCTATACGACGCCTATAAGCGATGGTGCGAGGACGCCGGCGAGCGGGTGCAAACCAAACGCTGGCTGGGCCGACGGCTAAACGAGCGCGGCTGGAAGGAAGGAAAGAACAGGAGCGGCGATCGCGCCTGGCTGGGCTATGGCCTGCTGAGCGACGAAACCGAACCGCCCGAGGCCGAGCCGCGACCGCTCAACTTTTGACGAAATGGACAATTTTGACGTGGTTTTTAGGTTCAGAAAAAGCTTTCGCTTTCGCATGCTAGAAACAAAGAAACTGCGTCCAATTCGTCCATTTCGTCCAAAAACGGGCGCTGGCAGGCCGGAAATGATGGGAGATCGGCCATGAGTGAATCGAGGGCGACGTTGTACTGCTGCGCGGTGTGTTCGCTGGCTGCCACGTTCGACGTGCCGGGAATGGCACGCGCTCGCGGCTGGGTGCAGGTGAACGGGCGCTGGCTGTGCAAAACGTGCGCGCGGACGGTGCGACGTGGGCGCCGGGCGCGGAAGGCGGTAGCACGCCGTGGATAGTACAGCTACGGGTGCACGCTGCCAGGCCACCAACAAACGAGGGACGCCGTGCCAGAATCCGCCGCGACCTGGCAGGCCGTTTTGTTGGTGGCACGATCCGCAAACGCAACGGGAGCGTAGCGCAGCCCGGGTGAAGGGCGGCCTGGCGCGCCACGGCAGGGAGATCGGCACGACCGGCGACCGGGACCCGGTGACGATTGACAGCCTGGGCGACGTGGTGGCGCTGCTCACAGACGAAATCAACGCCGTGCGACGCCTGGAGCGGAGCATATCGCGCTCGCGGGCGATCGGCTATCTGGCCGGTATTCTCGTGACGGTGTACGCACAATCGGAGCTGGAGGCGCGCGTGACTGCGCTTGAGACGAGGCAAGGCACACGGTGAACAAATCGCTAGAGCAGCGGATCGCGGCGCTTGAGGCCGGGACCAGGGCCAGGCGGATCCTGGTTGTGCGCGGTCGGCACACCGAGGCGACGATCGACGGCACGCCGGCGGAGGACTGGGACCGGGCGCATCCTGAGATCGAGCTCGTGATCCTGCGCGTGGTGCGCGACGGCTGGATACCCTACGGTGTTTCGCGTTCGACATCATCATCCCGGAGTGATGTTTCCCGGCGCCGGGAAACTTCCTCGCGCGAGGAAGTTGTTTGACGCTTTTGTCAACTATGATTCTCGTATGCTATTTAGACTAGGGAAGCAGGGCCATGAAGGACATCGAGCTCGAGGAGCGGATCGCGGCGCTCGAGGAAAGGCAAGGGGTACGATGAACGTATCAGAGCGATGGTTATACCGGAGCCTGTTCTATCGAGTGCAGCGCATGCCAAAGTGGAAACGGCTGCTGCTGCGCGTGGCCATGCCGGCGCTGCTTTGGTGGGCCTGGCGGCATAGGGCGCCCGAGGCCGGACCCTACCGGGTGATCGGCACCGATTCCGATTTAGCCAAATAATCGGCACAGAAACGAGGGCATCATGGCAAGCCTGGAGAAGCGCCTGGAGCGCCTAGAGCAGGCCAACGCCGAGCGGGTGCGCGTCGTCGTCGTTTGGGACGAGGACCCGGAACCGCCCGGCGAGGACGTGATCGTGATCGACTGGGAGGACGCGATCAATGGGGAGATTCCAGTTTCTACACCCAATGAAGGGCGCTGACCGCGTAGAGCAGCCCGAGCAGCGAGTGAGCGCGGGTGCGATCGATGGGAGGACGACAATGAACCTGGGCAAGAGAATCGAACGACTGGAGCAGCTCGCCGGCGACGGTGGCCAGCGGACGATCGTGATCGACGTGGACGCCGAGACGGGCGCGGCGCGGTATTACGTGAACAGCGTAGAGCAGCCGCACGAACCCGAGCAGCGACCGGGCGACGTGGTGATCCGGTTTATCGGCAACGTGAGCTGGGACGCGATATGACCAGGGACATTTTCAGCGGCGGCGAGGTGTTGCCTATGGCCGAGCACGACGGCGATCCGGAGTGGCGACCAGGCGGGGCGACCTATCGGGACACCGAGTATCATGCGCCGGGATTCTATCAGTGGAAGGCCAAGCACGGCCTATTAGCGCGCCTGCGGGCGCAATCGAAAAAGGAGCAAGACAATGGCGATTAGAACGAAAGCGGAAACCCTGGACGGGGTGATCAATCAGTGGGCGGCGGCGCGTGAGGCCATCCTTGGCAACGCCGATCTGACCAAAGAGGCCAAGGCGCGGCGCGTGGAGGCCGAGGCCGCGAGCTATGCACAGCGGGCCTTAACGTTGGCACAATCGATCTGGGGAAGCATTCCGGCACGCTGGGCCGACCTGGTGGGCGGTGAGGCGTGGACGGCGCTTGAGAGTGCAAAAGCAGCGCTGCAGCAGGCGCGCGACAAGACTGGCGACGGCTACGACTATCAACGGCTGCAGGTGAACCAGGCACGCCTGCCCAACGTCATGATGACGCACGCGACGCCAAACGATTTCCTGACCTGGTACGCCGGCGCCGATGTTCACATGCGCCGGGCGGCACAGATGTTCGCGCCGAAAACGCTGCGTGACAAGTGGGGCCTGGACGCTGGCCGGGCCGTGGCACAGCTCAAGCGCGACCTGGAGGCCGCCGAGAACACGCCCGAGGTGCAGCGGGCACAACTGCGGCTCGATACTCTGATGGTCGACCTGCGCGACGCCTACGTGGTGACGCGGCGGGCGGCCAACGAATTCGACGCGCAACGGGGCGGCGCGTTGTTCGCCGGCGTGGGCTCGGACGAGGGAATCAGCGGCGTTTTGTCTCGGGTGCAGCGGCCTGGGCCAGGCGATCCTTATTCCTGGCAGCGGATCAATCCGTTTCCGCAGATCGACGTGGTAGAGATCGGCGCCTGATAGGCTGCTAGAATGGGCCTTGACAAAAGCGACGGGGCGACGTGAACGGCGACCTAGGGGCCGCTCACGTCCCAACCTATCCCCTGGGGAGCGGCCTAGCCAACCGCTCCCCTACCTTTTACCAGAGGTACACCCACGCGCGCGAGGATGGAATGTCAAGAATCCTTTACATCCTGCGGGCGCTCTGGCGGGCCACGAGGGCGGAATGCTAGACATAACGCAGCCACCAGGAAGGCCGCTAAGCTTTTTTGGGCCGTTTTTTGCGAGCATATGCAGGCAATGGCACGGTGCGGCACGGTACGCGACAATACGCGTTTTCCGAGAGGCGTCCTGGTATCCACGGTTTTTCGTTCGCATATATACGTACTTTGGCGCTACAGTATGCTATATGCACAGTGTAGCGCAATGGTACAGGACGGAACCGAAATCGCCTAGGAGGGCCGCAGAGATTTTATTCGCCGGAGACGTGACCGCCGGCGGCACGAAAACGCCGCAAAAATGGGTTGACACAGCGCTAGAGGCATGATAGAATTTGTCTAGCGCAACACAGGAGGCGACCGTGACAAAGGATTTCTACACAACCCGAGAGCTGGCAGACGAGGCCGCGCGCCGTGGCCGGAAGGTGACACAGGAGTACATACGGCAACAGTGTAAGGATCGCCGCATTCCAGAGGCGGAGAAGCGAGGCCGCGATTGGCTGATTCCGCGACCTGCGGCGCTGGCCTGGCTGAACGATTGGGTGGGCGGGTGACCGCCTCTCTTTTTTGGGTGTACGTTTGGCTAGACAAATGAGGGAAGGCCGACCGTGAAATGGAGGCGGATACAACGCAAGACCCGGCGCGGCGTGCGCTGGGTGCGCGCGGTGAAACGGCGCGGGCAGCCGTGTAGGGCGGAGTTTTTCGCTGGGCCAATTCCCAAACGATGGCGAACGGTGCGCCAGGAGCGCATGCGGATTGACCGCCGACGCTGCCAACGATGCGGCGCACATTTCCCTTATGGCGACGGCCTGACCGTGCATCACATACGACCGCGCGCCGAGGGCGGCGACGAAAGCATGGGCAATCTGATCTCCCTGTGCTCGAGCTGCCACGATTGGGTGGAGGGCCGCGGCCTGCGCTCACGCGCGGCGATTGTCGGGAGCCTGGCCGCGGACGATCTGCCGACCGTGGACCACGGACCGCGACCGGCGGCGGCGCGCGCGACGTTCTACCATGCGCCGGGCCGTCATACGTTCTGGATTAACGGCGCCTGGCATGGCGTGGGGCAAGGTGCGGCGGTAGTGGAAATCTGGCGATATAGGCGCCTGGGTACGATGACGCTGCAGGATCGCCTAGACCTGGAGACGGGCGAAGGATACTGGGGCCGGCGCTGCGACGATGACACGAATACCTATTCTCGCAACGTAACCGAGCCTGGAGGTGACGCATGAGCGACCGCCGCGGCGATTCTCATTTGACCATCTATGCCTTATGGCCTGTGGTGGCTGGGCTGCTGATGGGCCTCGTGCTGGCTGTATCTGTCGGCGGCCTGGCGCTGCTCGCGACGCGCGGCGACTGGCAGACGGCTGGCGCCTGGGCAGGTGCGACGTTCTGCGTGGTCCTGGGCGTGGTGAGCGTGGCCACGTTCACCTATGCTGCTCGGGAATGGGCCGGGCCTCGTGCACGCGAGCGCCTGGCTACGGCAGGCCGGGAGATCGACACGGAACCGGCGCCCGAGCCGGCGCCTCGTTTCATTCCCATAACCACCAAGCGACCGCTACGCTACGAACCGCCAGAGCTGCCGGACCAGGACGGCGATCGCCGTGGCGTCGCTGCTGCAATCGGCCTGCTCGCCGACCGCCTCACGCGATCGACGCCGGTGCACACGTTCGACCAGGAGGCCGATAGTATCGAACCCGACGCGGCGCCGTGGGTACGGGAGATGTACGGCGTGCTGTGCGCCTCGTGGCCTGATAAGCTGACCAGGCGCGATTTCCGCGAGCTATTCCCTGAGGGCGGCGTTTCGCTGTGGCGTCGCTACATCAATGGCACTGGCGATCGGCGATCGCAACGCGGCGTGCTGCAGGTGTGGGGATGCATCGAAAAGGCCGACAATCGCGGGAGCTGGCGTTACACCCAACCGCTCGACGTGATTTTCAGTCTGGATCCTGACCTGCGGCGCTACGCCGAGACGAAATCGCGCCTGGTGCAGCGCCCCCCCAAGCGACGGGATGACCCGAAAAGCGGCGCCTCTAGCGGTCCCGTCCCGTCCCGTCCCGATTCCCGTCCCAATTCCCGAACAGGAGGCCGGTAGAATGACGCTCAAGGTATGGTTTGACGATGACGCGTGCGCGTCGCTGCTCACGGTCGGCGTGGCTGCGCTGGGCGCTGCCGTGGCCAACGGGACGCCGGACGTGAGCTATTGTCGCGGCCTGGTGGACGCGCTGCGCGCCTCGTGCGTCGCGTTCCGCGTTCCGTGGCGCCCGTTTCTCGCCGACCTGTGCGCGCTGCTGGCCACGCGCGGCGCCCTCGACGCGCTACAGGCCGCCGATAGCACGCTGCTGCAGCCAGGCGCTCGTGGGTGAAATGAATCAACTTCGCAAATTGCGAAGTTGACGGAGCGCTGCAGCCAGGCGCTCATGGGTGAGATGGGCAAAACCGGTTCCGGCCCGGAACCTGTTTCCGCTGCAGCCAGGCGCTCGTGGGTGAATACACCTTTTGGATGATGACGCAGCCTGGCAGACGTGATAGAATAGGTTATGAGAATGTCACTTGACAAAAGCTATCTATCACAGGAGGGCTAGAATGTCTGAACCGGTGGAAATTGCGACGAAAGGCCGCGACGCTGTGCGGGTGGCGTGTGACGCTGCCGTGGACGCGATCGTGACGCTTGACGACCAGGAGCGGGCCGGCTGGGCGATCTACATCCTGGAGCAGCTAGACGGTGCCGATCGCCTGGGCGTGACGCTGAGCAACGTGGCACACGACCTGGCCGAGCGCCTGCGCGCCGGGCGATGGTAGGAGGCCGCAATGAGTGAAATGGAGATCGTGACCGCCGAGGAAATGGGCCGCGAGCTGGCCGCCAGGCGCGAGAAAAACCCGGCGCTGCTGTACATCGAAAGCCTGGAAAGCGCCACGAGCAAGCGCACGATGACGCTGGCGCTCAATAGCATGGCGGCGCTGCTGATGGAAACCGACTGGGAGAGCTACAAACGCGCCAATCCAGACACGGCGAAGGCGCTGCTGACCACGTTTCCGTGGGAGCGCGTGCGCTATGGTGACGTGATGCGCCTCAAGGGACAGATGGCCGAAACCCTGAGCGCCAAAACGGGGAAACCGCTCAGCTATAAGACCATCAACAAGCGATTGAGTGCGTTGCGCCGGACGATGCACGAGGCCTGGCGCCTACACCTGATCGACGGCGAGACGAACGCGCGGATACAGGACGTGAGCAACCTGGAAGGCGAGACGCTGCCGGCGGGCCGCGATCTGTCGCCGGGCGAAATCGACGCGATTATATCGGCCTGCGCCAACGACCAGACGGCGGCGGGCGTGCGCGACTGTGCAATCGTCGGCGTCATGCGCTGTGGCCTGCGGCGCAATGCAATCGTGCGCCTGGAGCTCGCCGACGTGGATCTAGAGCACATGCGGCTGACCGTGCGTAACGGCAAGCGCAACAAAACGAGGCCTGTGCCAATCATTCCCGGCGCGGACGCTGCAATCGCCGACTGGCTGACCATCCGTGGCGACGCGCCGGGGCCGCTATTCTACGCTATCCGCAAGGGCGGTCACGTGCAGGACGGCGACGGCCTGAGCGGGCAGGCGCTATATGCGATGCTCACCAAGCGCCTCGACCAGGCCGGCGTGGACGATGCAACGCCACACGATTTCAGGAGAACGCTCGCGGGCGACCTGTTAGACGCCGGCGTGGACATTTCGACTGTGGCGGCAATCATGGGCCACGCGAGCGTGATCACGACGCAACGCTACGACCGCCGACCGGAGCGCGTAAAATCCGATGCGATGGGCCGCCTACACTTTCCTTACAGGCGCCGGACGCTAGAACAGGAGGCCGATGCAAGCTAACGCGGAATAGCAGAGGCGCGCCCGACGTGTGACCGCCAGGCGCGCCAGAGCGCTCAAACCATAGGGGCCTGAGCGCTCCCATTGTACACCGAAAAAGGGAGCTATGCAATGACACAGGAACAGCGGAACCACGTTGAACAGCGAACGGCTGAACTGGACGCGCTCATGCGCCGGATCGACAAGGCACGCCAGGAGCAGGCGGCGCACGTGATCGGCTGTGGCAAACCCGAATGCGCCGAGTGCAAGCGGCTGCAGGCCGGGCTGAACAAGCTCTATCGGGCCTACGCTCTGGCACTGGACGCCGGGCCGGACGGTGTGCCATGCCAATGATGCCACCAACGATGCGACCGGCGGAACCGCCGATCAATCGCGGCGCCGATCGCTGCACGTACACGGCGACGGTGCGTGGTAGCCTGGCGGGTGCGTATGTGATCACGATCAACGTGTTTGGCGGGCGCCTACCAGACCTGGTGGACGGATTGAGGGAGGCCACCAAGGCAATGCACGAAATGGGGGCGCGCTGACCCATGCCAACCCCAACGAACGTGATACGCGCGCGTGCTGCGGCGCTCGCGCTGCGGCGTGCGAACGACCTACTAGACGGGAGGGCTCGCGGCGAGGGTTTTGCAGCGATCGAGCTGGCAAGCGCCGAGGCGCTCGTTAGCCTGGCGCTGAGCGCCGCCGAGCTGCTGCAGGATGGCGGCTATCTAGCCGAGCTCGTGCAGGCGGCACAGAAGCTAGCACAGTGGTGACGTTGGCCGGGGGTGGCGCCAGGACGGGCCGCCCCCACTATCGAGAACGGGCATTCGCACAACCAAAAGGACACATACAATGGACTATGCAACCATAAAACGAGAGGCGCGCCGGCGTGGCCTACGTGTGGGCGACCTGATCGCGCTATCTGAAAAGAACGATCCATTTTACACCGGGCGGCCTGCTGAGATCGAGCAGGCGCAATGGTTTGCTGATCTGTGGCGCCGTTTCGGCTACGGCAAGGGCGTGCACCTACGGCGCGTCCACTATCAGGCCGTGAGCCAAGATCCGCCGCTCGTGAAACCGGACGGCACGCCGTACGCCAACACGGATCATGACTGGACGCTGCTAGTAGAGGCCGGAAAGTATGCGCGTTACCTGGGCCTGGTGGACGCTGGCGCGTTTGTGGATCGCCGCAACCCTGACCCTGATGTGTATGCGCGCTACGACCAGGACGCCACGCCGGACGTGTGGCTATCGGGTGCCTCGTGGTATGAAAGCGGTGAAATCACGTTCCCGAGCTGGCCGGGCCTGGAGGTGAGCGGCTACGACGACGCCAACCTGCAGCCGTACCATCTAGAGGTGTGGGTGGAAAAGACGACCATGAACGACGTGCTAGAACCGCTGTGCAGGCGCTACGGCGCCAACCTGGTGACGGGTGCCGGCGAAATGTCTATCACATCCACAATCGAGCTACTGGATCGCCTGGCCACGGCGGGCCGACCGTGCCGCGTTTTCTACGTGAGCGACTACGACCCGGCTGGCTACGGGATGCCCGTAAGCGTGGCGCGCAAGCTAGAATTCTGGCACCGTGAACGCGATCTGGACGTAGACATACGCCTGCAGCCGATCGCGCTCACGCGTGACCAGGTGATCGCCTATGGGCTGCCACGCCAACCCATCAAGGACAGCGAAACCCGAAAGGGCGCTTTTGAGGACGCACACGGCGAGGGCGCGGTAGAGCTGGACGCCATCGAAGCGCTGCATCCCGGCGAATTGACGGCGATTGTGGAGCGCGAAATGCTGCGCTACTACGATCCGACCGTGGCCGAGGCCGCCAGGGAGCAGCGGGCACGCCTCGCGGCGCACGTCGCCGACCTGCAGGCCGATGCACTGGCGGACATCCAACCCGAGCTCGACGCGCTACAGGAGCAGTTTACCGAAACCGTGGCGGAGCTGCAGGAGCGCATACGCGAGCTGCGCCAGGCCACCATCGAACGCCTGGAGGCCGTGGAGGTGGACACTGAGCCGTTCCCTGTACCCGAGGGCGGGCGTGCTGCGGAAACGGACAGCGTGCTGTACGCGTCGGAACGCGACTATTTCGAGCAACTGGCCTACTACAAGGCACACCAGGCGGGCGAAACGGAACCTTGTCGAGAACCGTCATTCTGACAAGCTAACTGCGAAGGGGCGCGCATTTGACAGGATCCGGATTTTGTGCTACAGTGGTGGCGCGTGCATATTGAGGGCCATCCGCTCTGCCCCGGACCGAAACCGGAACGGGTGGACCTATGCACCATTGCAGCGCTGACCAACGCGCCGCTGAGAGATGATGTGACGAGGCCGCCCCGGTTCTGTGGGCGAACTATCGCTATTCATTTTCAGCGGCGCGTTTTGTGTATCTGGAGGTGACGTTGAAACCGAAGTTGAAAGAGGAAACCGTGCACGTGCGACTGTCGGAGGCCGAACGCCAGGCGCTCGACCAGGTGGCGAGCCGGCACTACCTGAACCGGAGCGAGATGCTGCGAACGATGATCCGATCGACCGCGGCGCGCCTCGAGCTGTGGCCACCGATGCCGGAGGCGCACGCACACTAGGGAGGAAAAACCGTGAGCGGACGAAACAGAACGACCGCCCGAGCGGCTACTCGGGCGGCCAGTGAGCGGCACATAGCGCGGCGGGCGTCATATGCTATCTACCATGATAGTCAGACCGCCCGGAAAGTCAAGAGCCAATCCCCAACGAGCACACAGGAATTAGCCGACCTGCGCGCGCGTTTCGAGGCCGCCGTGTTGAACGAGTGCTGGGCCGACGCCGCACGGCTGCAGGCGGCCTATCACGTCGCCGAGCGACGCCGACGCCGTGAACTGCTGCACCAGGCGGAGGTGGGGCGTGGCTGACACCCAACGAGTGTTTGACGGTATGCTGGCGCTACTACCAGACGCCAAGCGTGGGCAAAATGGATGGTGGAATGCCTCATGCCCATGCCACGAGGATCGGCACGCCTCGTTTGGTGTGGTCCTGAACGCCGACGGCGTGATCTCGCTGAAATGCCACGCCGGGTGTGAAAAGCCGGCGCTGCTGCAGCGGTTCGGCCTGGAATGGGCCGACCTGTTCCCCGACAGGGACCGCGACAACGGCCACAAGCCGGCACGACCGGCGAAGCTGGGCCGCATTGTCGCAACCTACGACTACACAGACGAACACGGTGCGCTGCTCTACCAGGCCACGAGGCACGATCCAAAGGATTTCAGGCAACGGCGACCAGACGGGCACGGCGGCTGGATCAACAAACTGGGCGACGCGCGTCGCGTGCTATACCATCTCCCCGAGCTCGCCACGGTGCAGCCGGGGCAATGGGTTTTCGTGGTCGAGGGCGAGAAATCCGCCGATGCGCTGCGCGAGATGGGCGCCGTGGCCACGTGCAACCCGATGGGCGCCGGGAAATGGCTAGACGCGTACACCGAACAGCTCGAGGGCTGCACGGTGATCGTGCTGGCCGACAACGACGCCGCGGGCCTCAAGCATGCATACAGTGTGGCGGCGGATCTATTCGAAACCGCCGAATCTGTGCGGGTGCTGAACCCTGGCGACGGCTGCCGGGAACACTACGACGTGGTTGACTGGCTGCAGGACGGCGGCACGTGGGCCGAGCTCGTGCGCCTGATCGAGGCCACGCCGCAATACAGCGGCGAGCAGGCGCCGGTGATGCCGATCAGCGGTGTCCACAACACAGACATGGGCAACGCTGCGCGCCTCGTGGCGCTGCACGGCGCCGACCTGCGCTATTGTAAACGCTGGGGCCGGTGGCTCGTGTGGGACGGCTCGCGCTGGGCCGACGATGACACGG
>Ga0307442_1001281_pt1 | contig 12512 bp, 11 predicted proteins | sample SalMarWE160430MG_FD_202143 | JGI IMG/M metagenome (GOLD analysis project Ga0307442, IMG submission 202143) | Salt marsh sediment microbial communities from the Plum Island Ecosystem LTER, Massachusetts, United States - WE1604-30 | ecosystem: Environmental > Aquatic > Marine > Intertidal zone >... | reverse complement strand
TTGGTCGAGGGCGGCAGCTTACCCGGCTCGACGAACGCGCCGATGACGCCGCCCTCGAACAGGATGGTCAGGCCGGGACAGCGCAAGCGCTGCGCCAAAGTCGCCGCCAGCAGCGGAATGCCGACCCCGGCGAACACGACTTGACCATCCTTGAGCTGGCGACCGCTGAGAATGGCCAACAATTCGCCTGCCGTGTAATTGTTCGGCCTAGGTGTCATAGATCGCCTTTCCGTCGCGCGCGGCTTTGAGAACGGTGTCGATCCCGATCAGGTCGAGGAAGTCGGTCCACGATTTCGGCCCGTAGACGAACCGGTCGAGATAGTCCTGCATGCCCTTGACCGGGTCCGCGTTCACCAGACCCACGTAATATTCCATGTGCCGGAACATCGGCTCATAGGCGCCGTAGCACTCGTGCGGGGCACAGCCGAACGGCAGCTCGACCACGGCATCGACGGCGAAGAACGGAATCTTGGTCTGGTCCGGCGCGCGCCGGATCTGATCGTTGGAGACGATCCGCTCGGTGGTCAGGATCACCCGATTGGCGGCCAGCGCGAGATCGATATCCATGAACTGCAGACCGTCGATCTGCGCATTGCCGTAGGCGTCGCAGCGCTGCACATGAATCAGCGCCACGTCCGGATTGAGCGCGGGGACCAGCACCAGCTTCTCGCCCGTGAACGGGCATTCCATTTCCTTCGCCTCCGGCCGCTCGCGCAAAACGTCGGAACCGAGCATCGAGCGGATCGGCATGAATGGCACGCCCATCGCGCCGGCGCGGAAGCGCATGCCGATGGCCATATGGCTCCATTCGTCGAACCGGGCGCGCCCGGTCTCGACATGGTGGCGCATCACTTTCGAAATGCCCCAGAGAATGCTCTGGCTGAACCAACTGGTGATGACCTGATCGCAGGCGCCGGAGCCGAACAGAAGATCACCGTCGCTCGACATGATACAGCGTGAGCAGGAGAGGTTTTTCCGCCCGGCGCGGACGATCGCCCAGATCATTCCCATCGGGGTGCGCGACATCGTGCTGCCGCCAATGCCGACGCTGTCGCCGTCGCTGACAAACGATGCCGCTTCTTCCAGCGAAACGACCTTCTCGCGCAGGCTGCGGTCGCGCTGCGCCAAATCCGATCGCAGCCTGTCGTAGGGATGCACGGCGTTCATGTCATGTCCTTGCGCCGATTTCAGCGTTGAGCCCGTCGATCAGGCGGTCCCATGCAGGAATCGAGTTGGCCAGCGCGCGCCAGAAGGTTTGGCTGCGCCGCCGCTCAAAGTCATGGATCGACACGCCCTGCTGCTCGACCCAGGTGTAATAGCCGAGATTGAAGATGCGCTTGCGGTCGAGATGGCGCAGTTCGAGCAGATGATCGTCGACGATGCCGTCGAGGCAGCGGCCAAAAATTTCGCCGGCATGGACCTCGTCGAAGCCGCCGGGAAAACGGCGCTTGAGATAGCTGTCGCGTTCGCTGTGGTACATGGCCGCGCCGTCGGTCGCGACCGTCATGACGACGTCATTTGCGCCGTAGTCGAAATGCCTGGCGAGCTTGATCGCGGCAACGATGTTTGCCAGGCCGGAAATGCCGACATCCGCGAAGCTGCGCACGATATCCGCATCGATCTTGCGGCGGGCGGCGAGATAGCGCTGCCCGGTCTCGCTGTTGAACAGCAGATTGAGCGAGTCGGTCACGGTATCCGACACGCCGATGATGACATCGGTGTTCATCACATTGTGGATGAGCGGAATATGCTTGTCGCCAATCCCTTGAATGTTGTGCTCACCAAACCCGTTGCAGAGCATGGTCGGGCACTCGATCGCCTCCACCGCGACGACCTTGCTGCCGTGCGCTGCCTTGAGCCGATCACCGGCCGCAAGCGTGCCTGCCGAGCCGGTGGCCGAGACGAAGGCCGCCAGCCGGCAGTCGGGGTGCGCGTGCTTGAGCCAGGCGAAAACTTGGTCGAGCGCCTGCCCCGTGCAGTGATAGTGCGAGAGGTAGTTCGCGAACTCGGAAAACTGATTGAGGATGACGTTCCGGTCGTCGCGGGCGAGCTCGCCGCACTTGTCGTAGATCTCCTTGACATTGCTCTCGGTGCCGGGCGTGCGGATGATGTCGGCCGGGTCGACCACCCACGCCTTGAGCCAATCGAAGCGCTCGCGGCTCATCCCTTCCGGCAGCACGGCGACGCCGCGACAGCCGAGGATGCGGGAGATCGCAACCCCGCCGCGGCAATAGTTTCCCGTCGACGGCCACACGGCGCGATCGGAGGCGGGGTCGAACCGTCCGGTCACCAGCCGCGCCACCAGGCACGCATAGGCCGCCAACACCTTGTGGGCGCCGATCATGGGAAAGCGGTCGCCGAGCAGCACCACGATCGGCGCCGCGACGCCGGTCAGATCCGGCGGCAGCACCAGATGACCGGGCAGATCGGCCAGCGTCTTGCGCGTCGCATCGTTGAACCAATGCACCCGCCAGAGATTTGCGGCGTCGGCTGCGTCGGGGTCGACCCGTGTCAAATCGGGTGACCTGCCAGCGGCTGTCGTGGGGTCGGCCAGTTCGCTCAGCGTCGGCACGGTGCACTTGATCTGGCGCAGCCGACCAATGGCCGCGCGACGCCGCCCAGCGTCGACAATCTCCGGCTCAATGAATGGGCTCATCGCACGCTTTCTGTTCCACTGCACCGCCGCAAGTCTGCCTCATGCCATCACCGGCGGCAGGACGCACCGACAATAAAGTCATCCTATTTTTAGGACAATATGATTTCGTGACCCGGAACCCGAGAGTGCCTGCTCATATGTTCGCGGCATGCAGCTGCGCGCGCTAGGCCTGCGCGTGTGGCTGGAAGATGGAGGATTCCACGAAGACCCACATCACGATGTCTTGCTGCCGCACCAGTCATAGATGCTGAGCGCCATAACCTTGATCGCCGTCAGGTAGTCGTCGACGGACACGTATTCATCATCGGAATGCATGACCGCCGTTGAGCCGGGCCCAAAGATCACGGTCGGCGTATGTCCATAGAGATTGAGGAACCGGGTATCGGCGGCACCCTGCCGGCCGCTGATCTCGGCATCACGCCCAGTGATCTCCTTTAAGTTTTGGCACAGCAACTGAACGATGGGATGATCATGCTGGATTTCCGAGGCCTGCGCGTCGTAACCGACAAACCGCACGATCGGCGCATGGTCCTTCATCCACGGATCCTCGGCGGCCACGCGCGCCACCTGTTCGACCAAGCTGCGCTTCACGCCTTCATGATCCTCGCCGGGCACCGTCGCCATGCTGCCTTTCAACAGGCAAGTGGCAGGAAACGAGCTTGGGAAGCTGCCGGCATGAAACGCGCCGATCATGCAGGGGATCGCATCGATCGGCTTGGGGTAGAGCGGGTGCTTGACGGTCGCGACCCGCTCGGCTTCGAGCGCTTCGACCGCCTTGGTGATCTTGTAGCCAAGTTCGATGCCGCTCACCCCCTGGTAACGCCGCTGGATGCCGGCCGCCTTGCCCTGGATTTCGATTTCGAACCAGATGCGGCCGATGCAGGCCGGCTGCACCGCAAGCCCGCTGGTCTCGCCCGAAATGCCGGCGTCGGCCGTGTAGCCACGGATCACCGTATCCAGCGTACCATGGCCGCTGACTTCCTCGTCGATCACCACATTGATGAGGACGTCGCCCGCGAGCTTGACCCCGGCCGCCTTGAGGAACTCAACAGCCAGGATGTGGCTCGCGACACCGCTCTTCATGTCGCACGAGCCGCGCCCATAAAGCAGGCCATCCTTGATCTTGGCCGACCAGGGATTGTCGCTCCAGCCTTCGCCATTGCCGACCGGAATCACGTCGGTGTGGCCGTTCAGCAAGATCGAGCGGCCGCCGCCCGTTCCCTTCCAGGTGGCGACGATGTTCGGCCGCCCCTGATAACCGCGATCGACCGGGATATAGCCGGGGTGCTTTTTCAAGGCCTCCCAGTCAGATTCCCACATGTCGACGTCAAGGCCGATCGTCTTCATATAATCTGACAGGAAAGCCTGGATCCGTCCTTCGTCGCCGGTGACACTCGGAGTGGCGACCATCTGCTGCAGAAACTTCACCGCCTTGTCGCTGCTGGCATCGATCGTCTCGATCACTTTCCGGCGGGCATCCGCTGACATCTCTCGTCCCTTCCAAAAGAGTTGGCGCGGTCTTCAATCGCTGTTCAGTGCCTGATCAGATTTTGTGCGTCGGCGCGCCAAGGCCTTGGGCGAGCCGCGTGCATGTGGCCCATCTCACCTGCGGAGCAAAGCCTTTTCCTTAGGCAAAGCACGACCGATACGATTGCAGCCTCCAACCTCATCGGCATCGTTGTCGGGCCGCTGCGGAAAAATTCGTCATCCCTGCAACGGCCACCCGGGCGATCTTGGTTTTCCCAGTCATCCTATTTATAGTACTTTTCGAGTGGTGACCAGACGGAAGCCGGCGCATGACGTTAGACGCCAAGTCCCCCGACCCGGACTGCAGTCCGGGTGATGAACCCGATACGTTAGAATCACGCCCGGCCGCCGATGGCCCGTCGGCTCTGCTAAACGGCGAGCGCGCGGATTTGCTGCTGCAGGACCTGGACGATCTGCCGCTCGCCGATCTGATGGCGCAGGCGCGCGCGAAACGCGAAGCGGGACACGGGCGCAGCATCACCTATTCGCGCAAAGTTTTCATCCCGTTGACGAGGCTGTGTCGCGACTGCTGCGCCTATTGCACCTTCGCCGCAGCACCAAGCGAAGTTGCCGCACCATTCCTCTCACCCGACGAAGTTTTAGCGATCGCGCGGACGGGGCAGCGCGCCGGTTGCCGCGAGGCGCTGTTCACCCTCGGCGACAAGCCCGAGCTGCGCTACGCCGCCGCGCGCGAGGCGCTTGCCGCGCTCGGCTATGCCAACACCGTCGACTATCTCGCCGCCATGTGCCAGCGCGTGTTGAGCGAGACCGGCCTGCTGCCGCATGTGAATGCCGGGGTCATGGCGGAGCAGGACATCGCGCGGCTGCGCAGCGTCAGCGTCTCGCAAGGCATCATGCTGGAAAGCATCTCCGATCGCCTCTGCGCGCGCGGCGGCCCGCATTACGGCTCGCCGGACAAGGCGCCGGCGGTTCGCCTCGCGATGATCGCCGCCGCGGGGCGGCAGCGCGTTCCGTTCACCAGCGGCATCCTGATCGGCATCGGCGAAACCCGCCGCGAGCGCGTCGCCTCGCTGCTTGCTTTGCGCGACCTGCACGCGGAGCACGGCCACCTGCAGGAAATCATCATCCAGAATTTTCGTGCCAAGCCCGACACCCGCATGGCAGCGGCGGCGGAGCCGGATTTTGATGAGTTGCTCTGGACGGCCGCAGTCGCGCGCCTGATTTTCGGCGCCGCGATGAACATCCAGGTGCCGCCGAACCTCAGCTATGCGCGCTATCCGGGGCTGCTCGATGCCGGGATCAATGATTGGGGCGGCGTCTCGCCGGTGACGCCGGACCACGTCAATCCGGAAGCGCCGTGGCCGCAGCTCAGTCAGCTCGCACAGCAAACCGCCGGATCAGGTCATACCCTGGTCGAGCGCCTCGCCATCTATCCCGCCACTGTCCACGAGCCTGAGCGATGGATCGATCCGGCGTTGCGCGGCCTGGTGTTGCGGCATGCCGACTCAACCGGCTTTGCCCGGCCCGATGACTGGGTCACCGGCACCAATACGCCGCCGCCGCGCGCCCCAAAATCTTGCGCGAGACACGCGTCCGAACTCAGCACCATTCTCGATCGCGCCACGGCAGGCGCGGAACTCAGCGAAGACGACATCGTCCGCCTCTTTGCCGCGCGCGGGCCGGACTTCGACCTGGTGTGCCGGACGGCCGATAACTTGCGCCGGTCGGTTTGCGGCGACGAGGTCTCCTATGTCGTCACCCGCAACATCAACTACACCAATATCTGCGCGTTCAAATGCCGGTTCTGCGCCTTCTCCAAAGGCAAGATGAGCGAGCACTTGCGTGGCCGCCCGTACAATCTCGATCTGTCCGAGATCAAGCGGCGCGTGACCGAAGCGTGGCAGCGCGGCGCCACCGAAGTCTGCCTGCAGGGCGGCATTCATCCCGACTACACCGGCGAGACCTATCTCGCGATCTGCCGGGCGATCAAAGCAGTCACGCCGGCGATCCACATCCATGCCTTTTCGCCCTTGGAAGTGTGGCAGGGTGCGCAGTCGCTCGGTCTCACATTGCGCGATTTCCTGACCGCCTTGAAGGCGGCGGGGCTGGCCTCGCTGCCCGGCACCGCCGCCGAGATTCTCGATGACGCGGTCCGCGCCATCATCTGCCCCGACAAGGTGACGACCGCGCAATGGCTGCAGGTGATCGAGACGGCGCACGAGATCGGCCTCAAATCAACGGCGACCATCATGTTCGGCCATGTCGACCGGCCCGAGCATTGGGCGCGGCACATTCTGCATATTCGCCGGCTACAGGCGCGCACCGGCGGATTTACTGAATGGGTGCCGCTGCCCTTCGTGCCGGTCGAAGCCCCGATTTTTCTGCAAGGCCGCTCACGCCAGGGGCCGACCTGGCGAGAGACCGTGCTAATGCACGCCGTCGGGCGCCTGGCGCTGCATCCGCTGATCACCAACATCCAGGCGTCGTGGGTCAAGCTCGGCGCCGATGGCGTTGCCGCGTGTCTCGATGCCGGCGTGAACGATCTCGGCGGCACGCTGATGGAGGAGAGCATCAGCCGCGCCGCGGGCGCGATGCATGGACAGGAGATGGGGCCGCACCAGTTCACGCAGATCATCCGCGCGGCAGGACGCCGGCCGCGGCCGCGCACCACGCTTTATGACAACGCACCCGCAAGCCGCACCGCGGCCGCCTTCGCGGCGGGCCCACTCGCGCCTTCGGTCAACACCCCGGTGGCGAGATTCAAAGGTAATCCCGAGCCGGCATTATGCGCCGAGCCTGCGGCGATCGCGTGAACCGCCGTCAACAACAAGAATGACGTCAACAAAAAGGATAACGACATGGGCGCGCAAAATTTGTCGATTTGCGTGGTCGGCGGCACCGGTGCCGAAGGCAGCGGGCTGGCCTTGCGCTGGGCGCGCGCCGGCCATCGGGTGACGATCGGCTCTCGCGATGGCCCCAAGGCGGAGGCCACCGCGCGCGAACTCAATGCACTGCTCGGTGCCGACCGTATCGTCGGTGCGCGCAGCGACGATGGCGTTGCCGCGGCCGATGTCGTGGTTTTGACGGTTCCGTTCACTGCCCAGATGCCGACCATCCTCGGCCTGAAGGACAGGCTCGCCGGCAAGATTTTGATCGATGTCACGGTACCGCTGATGCCGCCGAAAGTGTCGCGCGTGCAGTTGCCGCCGAGCGATTCCTGCGTGCTCGCGGTGCAGGCGGCGCTCGGGCCCGAGGTGCGGGTCGTCTCGGCGTTCCAGAACGTTTCTGCACACAGCCTGAAAGATCCCGACCGCCGGATCGATTGCGACGTGCTGGTGGCGAGCGATGACAAGGAGGCGCGCAAGGTCGGCATTGCGCTTGCGGAAGCGGCGGGACTTCGCGGCGTCGATGCCGGGCCACTCGCCAATTCGGTCGTGGCGGAAAGTCTGACCTCGGCGCTGATCTGGATCAACCGCACCTACAAGATCCCCGACGCCGGGATCAGGATTACCGGGCTCGACCGCGCCGGCGGCGCGTCGGAGGGGCGATGACAGCATCCGATCTTCTCCTGCGGCCCCTGCGCGGCGTTCCGCGGGTTGTCGCAGGGGACGATCCCGCAGCCATTGCACTCGCCGCCCTCGAAGCCGGGAACGAAAGCTTGCGCGACGGCGATGTCCTTGTCTTCGCGCAGAAGATCATCTCGAAGGCGGAAGGTCGCAGCGTCGACCTCGCGGAGGTGACGCCGTCGCCGCTCGCGCTTCGGCTCGCTACCGAGACGGCGAAGGACCCGCGGCTCGTCGAACTCATTCTCCAGGAATCCTCCGAAGTGCTGCGCTATCGTCCCGGGCTGCTGATCGTCGTGCATCGGCTTGGCTTCGTCCTCGCCAATGCCGGGATCGATCGCTCGAACGTCGACGGCGATGCGCGGGTCCTGCTGCTGCCGGTCGACCCGGACGGCTCGGCCGCGCGCATCCGATCCGAGGTGAAGCGGAAAACCGGCGTCGCCATCGGTGTGCTGGTCATTGACAGCCTCGGTCGCGCATGGCGGATGGGAACCATTGGCACCGCGATCGGGATCAGCGGCCTGCCCGGGCTGATCGACCTGCGTGGACGCCCCGACCTCAACGGCCGCCCGCTCGAAACCACGGAGATCGGCTTCGCCGACGAGCTTGCGGCTGCCGCCTCGCTGATGATGGGACAAGCCGATGAAGGAACCCCGATCGTGCTGGCGCGCGGCGTTCCCTATGCGCGACGCGACGGCGGGACCTATGAATTGCTGCGGCCGAAGGAGCGCGATCTGTTCCGATGAATGAATTCTTGACGCGCCTCGCCGCTTCGACCAACGCTGCTATTGCGCATGCCGTGATGCGCGGGCGCCGGAGCGTCCGCTCCTACCGGCCGGACTATCCGCCGGATGCGGTGATCGAGCGTATTTTCGCCAGTGCCGCGACGGCGCCGTCGGCCCATAACCGCCAGCCGTGGCGCTATCTGGTGATCCGCGAGGCCGCCCTGAAGGCGAAGTTGGCGGAGGCGATGGGGGCGCAGCTTGTCGCCGACCGCCGCGCGGACGGCGATTCCGAGGATGCCATCGCGCGCGACGTCGCAAACTCGTTCCAACGGATCACCGGTGCGCCGGTCGTGATCCTGGTCGCGTTGACGATGGCCGAGATGGACCGGTATCCGGACCCGGCACGCGCGCACGCCGAGTTCCTGATGGCGGTCCAGAGCACCGCGATGGCAACGCAGAACCTGCTGCTCGCCGCCCACGCCGAAGGTTTTGGGACGTGCTGGATGTGCGCGCCCTTGTTCTGCCCGGAGACCGTGCGCGAAGCCCTGCCGATCCCGGCGGATTGGGAACCGCAGGGTCTGGTGACGCTGGGCTGGCCGGCCGATGCCGGCAAAAAGCCGAAGCGGCGCAAGGCGCTTTCCGAAATCGTGCTGTTTGCAAACGGACCCGCGGGGCCGATGCAACGGCTATGACCATATCGCGTCGTGTTCTCGCGCTCGCCGGCGGCGTCGGCGGCGCCAAGCTCGTGGCGGGTCTTGCGGCCCTGCTCGGCGAGCAGTTGACCGTGCTGGTCAATACCGGCGACGACTTCGAGCATCTCGGGCTGCATGTCTCGCCCGACCTCGATACCGTCGTCTACACGCTCGCCGGCATCGCCAATCCGGCGACCGGCTGGGGCATCGTCGACGAGACCTGGACCTTCATGGACCAGATCGAACGGCTCGGCGGGCCGACCTGGTTCCGCCTCGGTGACCGCGATCTCGCCACCCATATCGTCCGCACCGAGCGATTGCGGCGCGGCGACACGCTGAGCGCGATCACGGCCGACATCTGCCGCGCGTTCAACCTGGGTCCGACCGTGCTGCCGATGACCGATGACCCGGTGCGCACGATCATCCATTCGGGCGAAGAAACCATCGCGTTCCAGGATTATTTCGTCCGGCAGAAATGCGCGCCTCCCGTCTCCGCGCTTTCATTTGCGGGCGCCGCGGCGGCACGGGTCAATCCACGCCTCGACGGCTTGCAGCGCGACGACCCGCCGCTCGCGATTATCCTCTGTCCGTCCAATCCGTGGCTGAGCGTCGCTCCGATCCTCGCGGTGCCTGGCGTGCGGAGCCGACTGAAAGAGCTCGGGGCGCCGATCATCGCAGTATCACCGATCGTCGGCGGCCGCGCGATCAAGGGCCCGACCGCCAAGATCATGGGCGAGCTTGGGCTTGAGCCATCGGCAACCACGGTCGCCCAGCACTATGCCGGGCTGATCGACGCCCTCATCATCGATGACGCGGATGCCGCCAGCGCCGACGCCATCGCCGCGCTCGGGATCGCGGTGCGCACAGCGCAAACCGTGATGCGCACGATGGCGGACCGCGTCGCGCTCGCCCGCGCATGCCTCGACTTTGCCGGCGTGTTGGCTAACCGGACCGCGTGATGCCGACCTGCATCCTCATCCCCTGCAAGAGCTTGCGCGACGGCAAGTCGCGGCTATCCGCATGCCTTGGCCCGGCTGCGCGCTACGACCTCTGCAAACGTTTGCTCGAACGGACGCTGCGCTGTGCGGCCGAAGTCGTTCCGCCCTCCCACGTCCGGATCGCAACAGCCGACGCGGAAGCGGTGACGATCGCGCATCGGCACGCGGTCGGGGCAATCGCGGACCCCGGTTTCGGTTTGAACGCCGCGTTGGAGCATGCCAGAGCTTGCCTGCGGGCAGAGATGCCGCCCGCCGGCCCCGATCTGATGATTCTTCCGATCGATCTGCCGTTCGTCACACCGCAATCCATCGCCGATGTGTTGGCGCGCCGCGGCGACTGCGTGATCGCACCCGACCAGACCGGAACGGGCACCAACCTGCTGTATTTGCGCTCATCGGCACCGCGCGCCGTCCCCTTCGCCTATGGCGCCGGCAGTTACGCGGCGCATCTGGCACTTGCGCAATCACATGCGTGCACCGTCACGACCGTCCAGGACCGGCGCCTTGCTTTCGATCTCGACGATCCCGCCGACTATGAAAGCTGGCTGTCGTACCAATCCGCGGCGCTCACCTGCCCGGTCGATCAATGACAAGTAAACCGAGCGATAAACCGGCTAGAGCATTTTCCGGCGAAGTGGACGCCGGTTCGCCACAGAAAATGCGATCACTCAAAGAGAAATAGAGCGAATTGCGATTCCGTCAGGTCGGATTTCGCTCTAGCCGCGCAGCTCGATATTGATCCGCACGCAATCGCCGCGGTAGGTGATCTCCCCCACATAGACGACCACGCCATCGTCGTCTGTGACGACACAGCGCGCTTCGGCGGTCGGGGCATTGAGGCTGATCTCCAACAATTTTGCGGTCTCGACATCGGCGGTCCCGATCGTGAAGGTTTGGTGGGCGCGGGAGATCGCGAGGCTTTTCATCTCCGCCAGGACGACGAGCGCAGCCCGCGAGGAGAATGCTTTCGGGGCTTTGGCATAGAGATGGCGCGCGAGATGAACGCGCGCGTAACCGAAGGGCTCATTGTCACGGGTCTGCAGGCTGCGCAGATAGACGTAGGACTGGGCCGGCTTGCCCTCCCCCTCCTCGATCCGCGGCGGGCCGGCCTTCGTATTGGGCAGCTTGTGCGCGACATTCTCCCGGATCATCGAGACGAGACTTTCCCAGTCGGTCGCAAGTTGCAGCCATCGCCGGTGGTCGACCGACTTGGTGACAAACGTGCCACGCCCTTGATGCGAGCGGACCAGCCCCTCGTTCTGCAGCAGGTCGACGGCCTGTCGTACCGTCACCCGGGCGACGCCGAATTCGCGCTCCAGTTCCTCCAGCGTGGAAATGCGATCGCCCACTGCCCAGATACCATCGCGCAGCCGCCGCCGCAGAACCGCCGCGACCTGGAGATAACGCGGAACGCGGCTGTCGGCGTCCTGGTTCGCCAGTTTTCGAGTTCGGTTCACCATGGGCTTCGAGGGTAATCGGTTCGCGACATCCGCGGGATAGCTACCGGTTGCAAGACGTGCTTGGATGTGTGCCGAAGCGGTACCGCCCGGTCAAGCGTCGCGATCCATTTGCCGCTTGCCGGCGCCGGCTCTTCGGGCGGATCCGCAAATCTGTGAGGGGGAAGAAATGGATTGGCTGATCAATGACGCAGCACCCGTCATCGCTAAGATCCTTATCGTCCTGATCTTTCCGTTTAGCGGCCTGGACAAATTCATCAATCGGCAGGCCGCGCTGAAACAGGCGAATTCGGGCACTCTTCCCGGCGGCGCGGTGCTGCTCGGCCTCGCGCAGATCGTCGAATTCGTGACGCCGGTCTGCATCGTCTTCAACTGGTATGCGGGCTGGGCAGCTGTCGTCCTCGCCGGCTACTGCGCGATCACCGCGGTTCTCTATCACAATTTCTGGGTCTATCCGCGGTTCTGGTCGTCCGACAGCACGGGCTACCCCCACATCTGGGACTTCTTCAAAAACTTTGCGATCGTCGGCGGCTGCATCTTCATCATTCTCGGCAGCAATCTCGTGCCGGAGGTGGAGAAAATCATCGGCGGCGCTTAAGCGCCTCACATCAGCACCGAAGCGCGCTGCCCCGTTTTGGCCGCCGCCCTGGCAGAGCGCTGCGGCAAACATTTTCCTTCGCCTTTCCGGAAGGCCACCCGCGCTCGACCCCCGCTCGCCCCCGCTTGCCGGTTTAGTCGCGGCGCGTGGTCTGATATTTGCGTTCGCAGAGCAAAGCTGCCGCCACCGCCGCCCCGCGATTACGAGGCCGATATGAGCGAAACCGCCACTGCCGCCAGCACGAAAACCGTCCCGCCGTCACCCCCATCTTTTCTCGACAGCTATTTCGGGCTGACCGCAAACGGCACGACAGTGCGCACCGAGGTGATCGCCGG
>Ga0307442_1001280_pt1 | contig 12517 bp, 5 predicted proteins | sample SalMarWE160430MG_FD_202143 | JGI IMG/M metagenome (GOLD analysis project Ga0307442, IMG submission 202143) | Salt marsh sediment microbial communities from the Plum Island Ecosystem LTER, Massachusetts, United States - WE1604-30 | ecosystem: Environmental > Aquatic > Marine > Intertidal zone >... | reverse complement strand
GCTTCACACTTTTGACTTACTATCAGAAGAAAGTCTTGTCCACTATAAAATGCGCTTTTTTTATGCATTACAAAAGGTTACGTCCGTGGATGGACACTAACTAAACGTTGGTATTATATGCAACTGGAGCGCGAGGGTCTTTTGGTTGGTACTGCGGATTACCTTGCAGGATCACAATTGGCAGTGGGAAGAAGCTGATTGTCGATACCTTGGAAGGTGTCTTTGGGGTGTCTTGAGGGTCGGACCAAGCTATCTTGTTGGATTTTATACAATATCATTCCAAAAAAAGGTTCGGACCGTGCAAGGCCCATCTTGCTCCCAAAATGAGGTTTGTAACTACCCTCGGGCTCCTTGAGTTCGTATGCATCTGCTGCCTCGACGGCTCTTCTTCCAATTGATCGAGCACCTGACTTTTCTTTGATGTTCTCAACGAACGACTTGGTGCCGATAGCGATACTCTCTGACCACTTGGTTTCTCGAACATGGTCGTCGCGTCCCAGCGTTCCTTACACCCACCCCTTGTACGTTTCACTGAAATCTGCGGTGCTCTCAATTCCCAACAAAGAGGTCAGCCGCTGTCTGTCGATCAGCGCGTATCTTTGTGGCGGACTTTTTATTTCATTGTATCCACAAAAAGGCCATTGCGAAGGGTGCTGAACGACTCCGGTCCGAACCATGTTCAAATCGATATAGACCATGCATTGAACCAAATGCGTACCCTCTTGTACTGCCGCCGTGGCATGGTACCGATCCTCCCAAAACGCGCCCTTTCTATTCTTTCTTTGATTGTACTCTTGCGCGGTCCTTCCTGCCACCAACTGCATGGTCTTGGGCAACACCTCCCTTTCGTGGTCATCTTGTACAAAGACTCCCGTTTATGGCTTTGTTGTCAAAAGCTTAATCATAGATCCAGAAAGTGCCTCGGCTACCAGTCACCCCATGAAGTGTTCTGGCGGACATCAAGTGGTGCGCTTGCAACTTGAATTCATCACAATAGTTGGAACGGGCTCTTGACATTTCTCTCCAATAATGCTACCGGCGAGGCAGACCAAAGCTGTTTCCTTTCCACATTGTGACGAGGCCGGTGAGAGTATCATCCAAAGCTTACCCGGCCGAATCGCGGGCTTTTCAAGAGATATCCAAACCATTTTGAGAAGGGCGGATCATGTTCGGTCAAAAAGACCTGCCCTTGAGGTATTCGTATAAGGATTAAATCAAGAAATTGATTTGAGGTGGATGATGTCAAGAAGGATTCTTTGTCTCCTTTCGGTCCTTGCCGTGTTGTGCAGTATTGCCCCGATAGTTCATGCAGAGGAGCAGGGCGTATTTGGGCCAAGAAATTTTGAAATAGGCAGTTTGCATCTGCATTTTTCCCGCCATACGTTCCATGCAGATGATGCCGGAGATGGGTATATCGTCATCACGAAAAATACGCCGGACATGGAAATACGAGGGGGATTTCTCTTTTTCAACAGAAAGTTTGTCCGCCTTCGAGAGTTTCTCATTGGAGACGATGTCATTGTCTACAAAGACACACCATTAAAATCCACAAACCGCTTGACCGTCTTTCTCAGAGGCACTCCCGGCGCCTCAGTGACTATTGAGGTCAGAAGCTCCGATGGTCCGATCCCCCCACCGGAGCTTACTTTTTCGGCAGATCCGATGTCCATCACACCGGGGGAATCAAGCACCCTGACTTGGCAAACCACTCATGCTGACATTCTAAGCATAGACAATGATATCGGAGATGTTTCCCCGAGCGGTTCTGAAGTCGTTACACCGCAGGAGACCACGACTTATGTGCTTGCGGCCCTTGGGCCAGGAGGCTCAGCGACCGAAAGTGTCACGGTAACAGTCACGCCACTGCCACCCACTGTAGAGATGTGGGCCGAGCCGGAGGCCATTTATGTTGGCGAGCCAGCCACATTGTCCTGGACCTCTGACAATGCCGAGTCCTGCGTGATCGAGCCCGACGTGGGCATGGTTGATCTGGACGGTTCGGTGACCGTCTTTCCCTCAGAGACGACGACATACACGATTGTGGCCACCGGAGACGGCGGCACGGCCGGCGATGAAGTCACCGTCACTGTGACCGATGCGCCTCCCACCACAGAGATAACTGCTGTCCCCGAAACCATTCTCATTGGCGAGCCTGCTGTCCTGTCCTGGAGCTCGACACATGCCGACAGCTGTAACATAGAGCCCGATATCGGCCCTGTTGATCCAACAGGCTCCGTCACGGTTTCTCCCACCGAGACCACCACATACACGGTCACAGCGACGGGCCCTGGTGGTACAGCCGCGGATACTGTTACGGTGACGGTCCACTATCCGCCTGTCGTAAACATCTCTGCAGAGCCTGAGAGCATTGAAATCGGCGGGTCAGCCGCCCTGACCTGGAACTCCACCAATGCCGATTCCGCCACCATAGATCAAGGGGTCGGGACGGTTCCCGCAAACGGATCGGTCACAGTTTCGCCCTCTGGTACAACGACTTACACGATCACGGTAGCCGGCCCTGGTGGTACAGCAACGGCCAGCGCGACCGTGATCGTGACCTACCCTCCTCCCGTCCCCACGGTCGGCCTTTCCGCAGAGCCAGAGACGATCTTCTTGGGCGCGTCAGCCTCCTTGTCTTGGACTTCGACCAACGCCGATACGTGTGTGATTGAACCGGGCATTGGTAGCGTTGATGTCAATGCATCAATTGCGATTTCACCCACCGAGACCACCACATACACGATCACGGCTACCGGCCCTGGCGGCACGGCTATAGACACTGTCACGGTCACGGTCCTTCAGCCGCCGACCGTAAGCCTCTCTGCAGACCCGGGTACCATTGTATTGGGCGAGTCGGCTACTTTGATGTGGACTTCCACCAACGCTGATTCCGCCAGCATGGATCAAGGTATTGGCAGTGTTGCTGTGAGCGGTTCCACTTCAGTTTCACCCGTCGAGACCACAACGTACACAATCACGGTAACCGGCCCTGGCGGCACGGCAACGGCCAGCGCGACCGTAACGGTGACGTACCCTGTCCCAACGGTGAGCCTTTCCGCAGAGGCCGAGACGATCCTGGTGGGCGAATCAAGCACTTTGACGTGGACATCCGAACATGCTGATACTTGTGTGATTGAGCCAGGTGTTGGCAGCGTCGATCTCAATGGATCCATGGCGCTTTCTCCGACGGAGACCACCACATACACGATCACGGCCACGGGCCCTGGTGGCACAGCCACAGACGCTGTTACAGTGACTGTCACCTCAATGACCCCCACGGTGAATATCTCGGCAACCCCTGAGACCATTCAGGTGGGTGAGTCATCCATCATTTCCTGGAACTCCACCAATACAGAAAACGCCCACATTGATAACGGCATTGGTGTTGTGTCGGTCAATGGATCTGCTTCTGTCTTCCCTAACCACACCACTACCTATACCATCACGGTCACAGGTCCCAATGGCTCTGCCAGCGCACAGGCCGTGGTTACGGTGCTGGGTAGCCCGGAGCCCCAGCCGGAGGGCTCGTTTGGCGCACAGTATGAGGACCTGATCCCGCCTGATGCCACCGTGGAATCATATGATGCCAAACGCTTTTCACTGGTCACCGGCCTGGTTCAGGGCCTAGCAGCCTCTCCGATAGGCGATGTCTCTGTCACCATCCACGACCATCCCGAATACGGCAGTGTCATAACAGACGCTGAGGGCCAGTTTTCCATCCCTGTGGAAGGCGGGGGAACCATCACCATCGTTTACCAAAAGGATGGCCTGTTGACGGTTCATAGGAAGGTGTATGTCCCGTGGAACGACATCGCTATTGGTAAGACCATCGTCATGATCGCCGAAGACCCTGCATCAACCACCGTCACCTTTGACGGCAATCCGGCGACTGTTGTCACCCACCAGAGCACTCAGGTCACTGATGAATTCGGAAGCCGCTCCTGCACAACGGTCTTCACCGGGGACAACATGGCCTATCTGGTGGATGAAGCGGGCAATGATATTCACGAACTCACCACCATCACCACCCGGGCAACGGAGTACACCACGCCGGAGTCCATGCCCGCTGTCCTGCCTCCAAGATCGGCTTACACCTACTGTGTGGAACTTGCCGTTGACGGCGCCCAAAGGGTGAGATTTGAAAAACCGGTCACCATCTGGGTTGATAATTTCCTGGGTTTTGCCGTAGGTGATGTCGTCCCTGTGGGCTACTACGATCGCGACAGAGGCGTCTGGGTGCCTTCTGATAATGGCGTTGTGGTGAAGCTCCTCGATACGGACATGGACGGCATCGTGGATGCCCTGGACGCCGATGGCGATGATTTGCCTGATGATTTTAACAACGATGGTTCTTTCAGTGATGAGGTTACAGGCCTGGATGATCCGGGGAGATATTCTCCAGGTTCTACCTTCTGGCGATTTGCACTGACCCACTTTACCCCTGGTGATGCCAACTGGCCCGGTGGTCCGCCTGCAAACGCCACGGGTCCGAACACAGAGAATGCCCCCCAGGTGGACCAGCAGAAAAACAATGATTGCCAAAGTTCTTGTTGTTCCTTTGTTGAAGAACGAAGCCGCATCCTCCACGAAGACATTCCCATCCCTGGTATGGGCACAATTTTTCATTTTGCCAGCAACAGAGCGAGTGGTTACCATCACAAGATTATCGTACCTGCCAGCGGGGAGACAGTCCCTGACAGCCTCACGAGTATTACCGTCAAGGTCGATGTAGCTGGCCGAACCTTTAATCAGACCTTGCCACCTTTGCCTAATCAGGTGGTCGAGTTTGTTTGGGATGGACTGGATCACCTGGGCAGGCCAGTGAAAAGACCAGCAATCGTCCATGTCTGCGTGTCATTCAACTACGAATATGTCTATTTGTCGTCTGGATTCTCTGAGTGGGCCGGTTCAAAGGCATTCGCCCAGATGGGCGGAAGTTTGTATTCTACGAGTATCGTGGCACGTCAATCATGGGGCATCCCGAGGTGCAGGGACCTGGTCATCAATATGTCAATAGGCGACATTGCCGAAGGTTGGACGCTGTCTACTCATCACTACCTCAGCCCCATAGAGCTTTCCACTCTTTACAAGGGTGATGGCACAATAATCGAGAATAATGCCATGATAATCGAAACCGCAGCCGGAAATGGAGCTTATGGCTTCAGCGGCGACGGGGGGCCTGCCACGGAGGCGCCATTAGGCGGTCCCCGAGGGGTCGCGATGGGTCCCGACGGTAGCATCTATATTGGGGACTACGGGAGTGCTCGTGTCCGTCGGGTGAATCCGGATGGGATCATCACGACATTTGCGGGTGGTGGAGCTAACTCCCCAGACGGAGGGGGCCCTGCCATTGAAGCGCATCTCACGTTCCCATCCGCGCTGGCAGTGGGCCCGGATGGAAGTGTATTCATTCAGGATAGTAACATTGTCTACCGCGTGAGCCCAGACGGAAACATCAACAAAGTGGCCGGCGGCGGAACTAGTGGCTTGGGCGATGGCGGCCCTGCCGTCGAGGCGCAATTGAACTCGTCTTATGCCAAGAGCCTCGCCGTGGATCCCGAGGGCAACCTCTATATTCCAGAATACCATGGTTTCCGCGTTCGACGTGTGAGCACCGATGGGATCATTACAACGGTGGCTGGGAATGGAACCGCTGACTGGAGCGGCGACGGCGGTCCTGCCACCCAGGCCAGATTATTCTATCCCCATGGGGTTGCCGTGGGGCCTGAGGGCAGCCTCTACATTTCAACCAATTGTTGCCTCCGCCGGGTGAACCCAGAGGGGATAATTACAACTGTCGCATCGTCACTCAGTTCCGCAACTGGGGTTGCCGTGGGTCCTAACGGCACCGTTTACGTAGCGGCTAACTCTCGTATTTATCGGGTAGGACCAGACGGAGTCCCCATCCCACTTGGTGGTGACGGGACCACCTGCAACACCTCTGAGTTTCCATGCGGCGATGGTGGCTTGGCTACTCAGGCTGGTTTCACGCCTTGGGCCTTGGCTATGGGTCCTGATGGCAGCCTGTGTGTTGCAGATCGAAGTGATTCCCGTATTCGAAAGTTGGCTCCCCCTTCTGCCTTTATAAAGGTCATGAGCGCTGGAGACATTGTCTTTGCCGAAGAAGGGGGACTGGGTCATATTATGTCCAGCGCGGGGCGTCACAAGACGACCATAGACCTTGATACAGGAGTCACCCTGCGTGAATTTGGCTATAATGAAGAAAATCAACTGGCTTCCATAACCGACCGCTTTGACAACCTGATTACCATAGACAGAGACGGCAGCGGCGTGCCCACTGCCATCACATCCCCGGACGGGATCACTACGACTTTAACCATTGACGCCAACAACCACCTGACGCGTATTACCTATCCAGATGGCAGCTATTATGGCTTCGAATACACCGCAGATGGCCTGATGACAGCAAAGATAGAGCCCGAAGAAAACCGGTATGAGCACGTATTCAACTCCATAGGAAGGTTGACAGATGCCACCGATCAGGAAGGGGGGCACTGGAATTACGCTAGGACAGCGTATGACAACGGCGATATTCTGACAGACGCGCTCACCGGGGAAGGCAACCTCACCACCTACCGGGACCACACCTACGCCACCGGCGCGTACGCCTCCACCATTACCGATCCTACAGGGGCTGAGACCCTGTTTACTCAGTCGGCGGACGGGCTGACCGTAAGCAAGTCTCTTGCCTGCGGCATGGAGCTTGCCTTCAAATACGATGTGGATCCAGAGTACAAGTTCCGGTACGTGAAGGAAATGAGGGAAACTGCTCCCTCAACGTTGGAGAAAGTTACGCTCAGGGATAAGGCGTACCAGGACACAAACTCGGATGATGTGCCTGATCTGATCACGGAAACAGCCACAGTCAATGGCAAGGCTACCACCCTTGCAACCGATACCCTTCAGGCGCAGAAGACCATCGCCTCTCCTGAAGGCCGGATGGTGACCACTTCTTATGACCCTGCCACGCTTCTGACCACAAGCCTCACCATCCCTGGCCTCTATGAAACAACATATGGGTACGACTTGCGGGGCCGGCTGATCTCCATAGAGACTAATACCCGGGAGACCACCTTTGCCTATGATGCACTGGGCTTCCTTGAATCGATCACGGATCCGCAAGACCACACTACCACTTATGATTACGATGCAGTAGGCCGCGTGACCGGGATCAACCGGCCGGATGGAAGCTCCGTGGGCTTTTCCTACGATCAAAACGGCAACCTGACCATACTGACCAATCCATCTACTATTCACCACAGCTTTGGTTACAATGCGGTCAACCTGAACAACTCGTACGAAACACCCCTAAGCGGCAGTTACAGCTACTTATACGATAAGGACAGGCGGCTTGTTCAAACCAACTTTCCTTCAGGCGACCAGATCAACAACCTTTATGACAAGACCAGGCTGGTCCAGATCCAAACACCTGAGGGAAACATTGATCTGACGTATCTTTGCGGAACAAAGGTGGGGTCGATCACCAACGGAACCAACACGATTACGTATGGCTATGACGGAAAACTGGTCACGTCTCAGACCTTGAGCGGTACCCTGGACCAAACGCTATTCTATACTTACAACAACGACTTCAACATGGACAGCTTCACCTATGCCGGCGATACCCACATGTATACGTACGACGATGACGGTCTTTTGACCGGCGCCGATGGCTTTACGATCTTTCGCAATGCGGGTAACGGCCTACCCGAGGCGGTCACCGATGGTGCTTTGAGTTTAACCCGCACCTTCAACGGATATGGCGAATTGGGCGCTCAGGACTTTGCTGTCAGTGGCAGCAGCCTGACCTCCTGGAACCTGACACGTGATAATAACGGAAGGGTCACTGAAAGGACAGAAACCGTTAACGGAGATACGTCTAACTATGTTTACACCTACGATTCCATGGGACGACTTCTGACAGTCACCAAAGACGGCAGTCTGGTCGAAGAATATCAATACGGTCTGAACGGGACCCGTACCTATGAGATGAATGCCTTACGGGGGATTCCTGGAAGGACCTTTGCCTATTCGGATGAAGATCATTTACTGACTGCAGGAAGCAGCACTTACCAGTACAGTGTGGATGGTTTCCTCACCACCAAGACCGCTGCCACGGGTGACACCACCTACGACTACTCTTCTCGCGGGGAGCTTTTGGGTGTGACCTTGCCTGACGGCACCGCAATCGAATACATCCATGATCCTCTTGGCAGAAGAATTGCAAAGATAGTGAATGGCTCCATCACCGAGAAATACCTCTGGCAGGGTTTGACCCGGCTGCTGGCCGTGTATGACGGAAGTGACAATCTCATCATGCGGTTTGAATATGCCGATGGCCGAATGCCCGTGGCCATGACCCAAGGGGGGTCCAGCCATTACCTGACGTACGACCAGGTGGGTTCTTTGCGCTTGGTTGCCGACGCCTCGGGTAATGTGGTAAAAAGAGTTGACTATGATTCATTTGGCAACATTATTACTGACACGGATCCATCTTTTGTGATCCCGTTCGGCTTTGCAGGCGGACTCCATGACCGAGACACCGGTCTGGTGCGATTCGGATTGAGGGACTATGACCCCGATATCGGCAGATGGACCGCAAAGGATCCTGCACTATTTTATGGGGGCGATACTGATCTCTATGGATATTGCCTCAATGATCCGGTGAAGTGGATGGATCCGCTTGGATTGTACGAAGTTCATGAGTACAAAGTTAATATGTTTGGGAATGAGACGGCTGGAATTCTTAATTTCAAAGCTAAGGCTGAAACCGATTTGTACGCTGGAACTGCCAAATCAGGGATTGAAGGTTCAGTAGGTCAATTACAATGGAAAGGTAATGAGGGACGTCTATCTGGCTCCACAAGCGTATACAAGTGGCACGGCCAACTGAAAGGAGGAATGACAAATATCTATTCCCTTGGGGGAATAGAAGCAGCAGCAAAAATTGCCGCTGTCGAAGCACTTACAACCGGATTGATTGAGATCGGACCAATATACCTGAAAGGTTCTCTGGGTGGTACTTTAGGGAGCCTAGGCGCAGAAGGCAAAGTTGGAATCCGCGGATTAAAAATTGGGCTTCATGCACTCATGGGGCTTACCGTCGGTTTAGAGTGGGGCTTTATTTCAAACCTGCCATGCAATTAGCCGGGGCATACTTAAATGAAACACTTCTTAGGTCCAACAATAGGTCTTTTTATTGGACTCAGTATAATACTGTTCAGAAAAATTATCGCTGCACTTCTTGAAAATTCATACGAGAAATTTCCTAAGTATAATGATGGCATTAAAACGTTTAAAATTCGATTCAAAGTCAGACCTGCGTTTATTGCCATTTTGGGCTTATTAATAAGTGTATTCTCAATAATTGGTTTTATCAATGCCTGGTAAGGAAAGCGGTAATCGGAAGAATAGACGAGGAGACTTCGGACATCTTTAAGCGGAAGCGTCGCTGTCGACATTTAGGGAACGTCTTTAAGTACCCAAATAACCGGCAGTACGATTTTATTTACGACACATAGTCTGCCATGCCAAGACTAGCTCTCTTAGAGGCCCCCGCTTTCTTGCACAATGCCATTATCCGCGGGATCGAACGCATAAAGATATTTACAGATAGGACCGACCAACGCAATCCACCGACTGTCCATCGCCCACATCGAGCAAACTTCGCGGGAAACTTGGGGATGGGAGGTGAATTCAAGCCTTTTCGGAGACTATGTGAGAATTCCGAGGGCATGAGTTCAATATTCATTTGAAATGGTTACTATTTTTGGATAACATCTCCTGGCAAGCTGTACGAGATAAAATCTGTTTTCTCTATTGATATTTATAGGTTAAGCCCTCTTTTATCTTTCTTAAATTCTCTCCGTTGTCAAGCTTTTTATCGTTTCCGGGCTATGGCGGTCCAATACCTTTGCCATAGCTTTGTAGTAATCCCTCTGAACCTTCCGATTAGATACCCGAGAGTACCGCTGGGTAGTCTTGACGCGCGTATGGCCCAGGAGATCCTGGATCGTCACAATATCTGCATCGGCATTTAAAAGCTGGGTAGCCATGGTGTGTCGCAGCTGATGACAGCAGACCTTGAGGCCGGCTTTTTGTGCATAGTGCTGCATGCGATGCTGAATACCGCGAACCAATATAGGTTTACCTTCAAAGCGGCCCTTATCGACCAGGAAGACCTTCTTTGCCCGCGAGCGAGGTCTAACCTTCAGATATTGAACCAGCACCTGGTAAGCGTCCTTACTTAAATACACTACCCGATCTTTGGCTCCCTTGCCTTCATAGACAAACACCTGGCCCCGGCGCAGATCAAGGGCAGCCAGGGTGAGGTTGGCTACCTCTTCGACCCGCAGACCACAGCGCAGCATCAGCTTAAACATGGCTCGGTCCCTTGGACTGTCAATGACATCAAAGAGCATCGAGACTTCCTCATCTCTCAGATACCGGGGCAGCGGTCGGGACAGTCTAAGGCTGTAGCCGCGCTTTACCGGATTGGTGATCATTACGTCTTCCTCGTTGATGAGATAATCGTAGAAGCCTCGTATGCTGTCTAGATAACAATTGATGGTTTTGGGTGTGAGTCGTTGACTCAAGAGATGATCGATGAACGCCAGCAGCTTCTTGTGTGTTACCTGTTCAATGGACACATTGAGCCATAGCACAAAATGCCTTAAGGTGTTCATATAGTTTCTCAGTGTATACTTTGAATCACTAGTGTCCGGTTAAAAATCGAATAAATTCAGTTGGATTTGACCTGAAGCAATTTTATTTTTGTAGTTTGAAGGCGCGAGCACCTCTAAAACAGGGCTTTTTTCAAAAAGAGTTACACTCAAAATCTGTAGAATTGTGTAGAGACTCTGGTCGAGCCTATATTCTTTCCTGAGAATAGCCACAAGAACGTAGACTGATACTGCTATCCAAATCTGAGTTTTTACGGCGTTTTCGGAGGTACCATAAAACGCTTTGATGCGAAGGTGTTGTTTTATCCATTTGAAAAACAGCTCCACGTGCCAACGCGCCTTGTAAAGTTGAGCAATTGTGAGCGCAGAGAGGTCGAAGTTGTTTGTGAGAAAAATAAAACGCTTGTGTATTTCGCTGTCGTAATACCGAATGCGGCGCAGCGGGTCGGGATAAGCTTTCGCTGGATAAAAGCCTGTCAAGATCATCGTCTGGTCGCATTGCAAGCCCGTTGTTTTGTCGACAGGATGTGAGTAACGCCGTTTGAATCTGAAATTCTTTTTGGCTCGAGTGACAAAAAATGCCCTTGCTTGATTCATTGAATATAGACGTTCGAAATCCACGTAGGCCCGATCCATGATGTAGAAGGCACCGGCTTCGGGGAGTAGAATGTTGAGGATGTTGACATCGTGCATTTTTCCATCTGAAATGTGGATAAATTCTGGAATACTTCCACGAAGGTTTAGCAATGTATGCAGTTTTACTGCACCTTTTGTTTTGCGAAATCGAGCCCAAGGAAACAGAGACAAGCAAAGGTCGATAGTAGTTGAATCGAGAGCATAGACACTTGTGTCCAACTCGACTCCGAAGTCTTCGGCTGCGTAAAGGCGTTTGGCCTTGGCGATCAGAACTTGAGCAAAATCGGCGTAGATTCGCCAATCTCGATTTTCGTTGGCATCGGCCAGTGTGCTTTTGGCAATATGACCTCGAATGCCCATGTGATACAGTTTGGTCTGCATCGCTCTTAGACAAGCCTGAATGTCTCGCAAACTTTCTCGATAGGTGAGTTGCGCAAAGGCCATGCAGAGGAACTGGTCCAGGCACGAAAACTTTTTGGGCTTGTACTTGCTCTGGTAACGTCGCACGCATTTGTTGAACTCGTGTTTCGGTAGCAAAGTCATGATTTGTGAGAAAACAAATTGCCCAGCATACATCGGTCACTCCTTTCCACATAACTGTGGAAGGAGTATGGCCTAGGTTACGTCTCAATTTGAAGTCGAAAACAGCCGTTTTGTTCATAACCTATTAGTTTTATATGTAAATATAGTCGTTCCTAAACTTTTTACCGGACAGCAGTGACTTTGAATAATTTCTCCGTTTCAGGATCGAATCGGTAAGAGCCATTCATATCCCCCTTTCGATAATTTTCATGGCTTTATAGTATTGTTGTCTACGCGTATTGTCTGTAAGGCGTGCATAGCGACGGGTCATCTCAATGCTGTGATGACCGAGCAATGGCTGCAGGCACTCCAGGTGCATACCCGCATTGAGCAGCTCGGTGGCATAGGTATGACGAAGACAGTGCAACGTGTGGCCTTTATGGGACAAGCCGGCTTTATCCAGGTACTGATTAAATATGTGGCGTGCCGCTACATAAGAAAGAGGCCGTCCGCCGTAGCCGTAAAAAAGGTGTTCTATTTGCGGGTTTTTCAACTTCAACCATCTCCTCAAAGCGCTACAAGCATCATCGCTGAGGTAAACGACTCTTCCTACACGATTCTTTTGAGCTTCAAAGATCTCAATGCTTTTGTCCCTA
>Ga0307442_1001279_pt1 | contig 12517 bp, 7 predicted proteins | sample SalMarWE160430MG_FD_202143 | JGI IMG/M metagenome (GOLD analysis project Ga0307442, IMG submission 202143) | Salt marsh sediment microbial communities from the Plum Island Ecosystem LTER, Massachusetts, United States - WE1604-30 | ecosystem: Environmental > Aquatic > Marine > Intertidal zone >... | reverse complement strand
ACCGATCGATCTCCAGGAGCTCACCAACGGGGACGGTATGTCGCGGGGGATCGAAATCATAGAGGTTGCCCAGCATGTACCGCCAGGTGTTTCTGATTCTCCGGTAGGCCTCGGTGAGGCGATCGAGAATCTCTTGGGATATTTTGATATCGTCCCGGTAGTCCTCCGCCGCTACCCACAGCCGCAAGATCTCGGCCCCAAATTTGTGAATGACCTCCTCGGGGGCCACCACGTTCCCCGCCGATTTGGACATCTTTTTCCCCTCGCCGTCCACTACAAATCCGTGGGTGAGGACACGGGTGTACGGGGGGGTCCCCCTCGTTCCCACCGCGGTCAAGAGGGACGAGTGAAACCACCCGCGGTGTTGGTCGCTCCCCTCCAGATAGAGGTCGCAGGGGAACTTCAGGGCCTCTCTCTTTTCCAGGACCGCGGCCCAACTCACCCCGGAATCGAACCAGACGTCGAGGATGTCCGTTTCTTTTCTGAAGTGCCCCCCCCCGCATTGAGGACAGGTAGTTTGGGGGGGGAGGAGCTTGTGGGCCGGCTCGTCGAACCAAATGTCCGCCCCTTCTCGAGCAAAGCGCTCGGCGACGAAGTCTATGAGGTCTTTCCGCAGAAGGGTTTCATTGCACTCCTCGCAATAAAAGGCCACGATGGGGATCCCCCAGACCCGCTGCCGCGAGACACACCAATCGGGACGGTTGGCTACCATCCCGTAGATCCGATCCCGCCCCCAGGCAGGTATCCACCGGACCTCCTCGATCCCGTTGAGGGCCCTTTTTCTTAGCTCGTTGTGGTCTAAAGAGATGAACCACTGCTCGGTGGAGCGGAAGATGATGGGGTTTTTGCACCGCCAGCAATGGGGGTAGGAGTGTTCCATCTCTTCTTCTTTCAACAGGGCGCCCACCTCAGACAGTTTGGCGTTGACGGATTGATTGGCGTCAAAGACGAATTCCCCTCCGAAGAACTCCACATCCGGCGTAAACCTGCCGTTGTCATCCACCGGCGCATAGATCTCCAGGCCGTATTTCAGGCCGCTCTCGTAGTCCTCCTGGCCGTGTCCGGGTGCGGTATGAACACACCCCGTGCCTGCGTCCAGGGTGACGTAGTCCGCCAGGATGATGATCGATTCCCTCTCGTAGAGGGGATGGCGGCATGTCAATCCCTCTAAGGCGCTTCCCTCAAAGCGCTCCAACACGCTATAGTCCTTGATCCCCAGCGTGTCCATCACGATATCAGCCAGATCTTCCGCCACGATGTAGACCTCTCCCTTCACCTCCGCCGCTACATATGTATAGGTAGGATGCAGGGCAATGGCGAGGTTGGCCGGAATGGTCCAGGGGGTAGTGGTCCAGATGATGACCGAGACCGTTTTCCCCTGTAGGGCGGGAAATCGCTTCCCCATATCGGAGACCAGGGGAAACCGGACGAAGATAGAGGGGGAGTGGTGGGGGGCATACTCGACCTCGGCCTCGGCCAAGGCGGTATGACAGGTGGCGCACCAATAGACCGGTTTTTTCCCCTTGTAGAGGTAGCCTCCCTCCACAAACTTTCCGAACTCCCGCACGATGACGGCCTGGTATTCGTAGTCCATGGTGCGATACGGATCATCCCAGATTCCCAATACCCCCAGCCGCTTGAATTCCTCTCGCTGGACATCGATGAAGCGGGCGGCATACTCCCGACAGTGTCTCCTGATCTCTCCCTTGCTCATCTTCTCTTTGCGTCCTCCAAGCATCTTGTCCACCTCATGCTCAATGGGCAGGCCATGACAATCCCACCCGGGGACATAGACGCTGTCGAGGCCGGCCATGAATTTGGCCTTGACGATGATGTCTTTGAGGATCTTGTTCAGGGCGGTCCCCATGTGGATGTGCCCGTTGGCATAGGGGGGGCCATCATGGAGGATATATCGTTCTCTTCCCTTTGCTGCCTGGAGGATCTTGTCATATAATCCTGTTTCCTCCCATGCTTTGAGCACGTCGGGCTCCCTCTTCGGTAGGTCCGCCTTCATAGGAAAGGGTGTCTGGGGAAGATTCAAGGTCTTTTTATAATCCATAGGGGTTTCCTCCTCGATCTGGGCAGCAGGCAGAGTGTCACAGACTATCACAAAGAGCGTTCCTAATCAACATGCTATCACGCTTGAGTTCCCTCTTCGGAAAAATCTTTTTTTACAAGACATTTTTTGTTAAAATAGTCTATACTGTTATTATATCCTGATTATAGGGAAATACGTGAGGTGTTTTGGATGATACGGGTCAACGCAACGTTCATTTCCGAGTTCTACCGTTCGATCTCATTGCTACAAAAAACCTTGCGCAGGAGCGGTTTTTTTAAAGATATAGTACGACGAGTACGGCGTGTACCCTAAAGGACATATACACACGTGTGAGATGAGGATCACCTGATGGACGAGCAGCACAAGGGGTGGCAATCAGGCGCCTTGCAAATCAATCTCGCCAGAACGGCGGCCACTGTGGAGATCGCGGAAAAGTATCAAATACTCCTCAAGGTCGTCGAGGGTTACTATGGAGTACATAAACGCACCCGCGAACTCTTGGAAGAGATCAATCACCCCTATGTCAACTGGAACTTTGTGGTTGAACAACTCAAACTTGTTTCTTTAAACGATTTTTACAAGCACAACGCTCATCTTGACGGGTTAGCTGCGCTCAGAGTTATCCTGGAGATCTACCTTGATATCATCCGCTCCGCCCCGCAAGAGGATGTCAAAGAGCGAGGAATACGGTATCTCTGTGATTACCTTGCCACGATCCTTGCCAACAGCGGTGAAATGCTCTCCAGAAACATTACCCTCATTCCTTTTGTCATGGAGTCACTTTTACGAATCGCGGAAGATCAGGCGGCCCTTTTTAAAAAATCATCCACCTGTCTCAAAACGATAGTACACTGTATTCTCAGCGATGCTACTACTGTAGAAACCAATGCCTTAACACGTTTGCTCTATCAGGTATTTAGGGCTACGTATGATTTCTGGCTTTCGCAATCAGATCCGAAGGAATGGTTTGACCCGGAAGCAAAAACGGCAGACTTCCGTGATACCTACCACACGCTCATAGAGCCCCTCAGCCACCGCAATGTGCGGTTACTCATAGATAAGCTTGAGTCCGCACATACATCTGACCTGAGTGATCAGGATAAAATCGCTTTATATGCAGAGATGCCGGACTATGCACAGATAATGAACGGCTATTTACGAGTGGCTGATGAACTCGAACGTTCGAAAGTCTATGTCGATGCCAAACATCTTGCGAAACTCAACTTCCTCTATCATATTATTACGGTCCCGGAATTTTCAGATATTCACGGTCCTGTCCTGCGTGAAATCAATCGATCGCTGAGCAAGGTTTTTAAGGAGGAAAGGCCTGAAAATCTCGACGCATTTGTTCGTCAGGTTTTTGCTACGCTGAAACGGACCTCTTCCCGGAGTCAGTATCAGGATACGATCTTCAGTTGCATGAGTACCATGGCGAAGGAGATATTCGGGCAGGATAATCATGCGCTCATCGACACCTTTATTGAAGAAGTTATTACCTTCGGGTTTCAGTACCCTCAGATTAAGGGATCGACTACAGAGTGGCAGGTGCAGGTAAACCCCGCTCATATCAAAAATATACGGTTGTGGCTTGAAATCATTGCGCTGAGACCCCGTTGGACCAAGAGGCTTCTCTCGGCACTTATTATCAATCTAAAGCTAGGCGGCGTCTTCGTGCGCGATACCGATTTGTTGCAAAAAGATATATCCGCCTTTCTCAATTCCGATCTATCCTCGGCGTACAATCTTGCAAAACAGCTTTTACGGATGTTTCCGATCTACTTCAGTGAGATCGGCGCCGAGGGGGAATTGCGTGATGTCTCAACAAAGGTCGACGAGCTTGCATTCCGCCAAGACAAAATGATCCATTTTCTACGAAAGCAATCGCATGTGGAAAGCAGCAGCTTGTTAATCCCGTTTATCGAAGATATCTTTCGCTATTGGTATTCCGGCGACAAAAATCAGGTACAAAAACATCTGCCACCTGAAGTCTATGATCAGGTTGTCAATTCAGGAGAATATTTCGACGGGATACACACGATATTTACCGTTATGTTCCCCACGGTAAGGCAAAATCCACAATCCCTGCTCGAATGGGATCAGAAGAAAATGGAGAAAGAGGTACATCGAATCAAGGGGGTTTCCGAGGCCGAGCGGGAGCGGGCCGTAGCAATAATACGGCTGTATCAGTTGATCTACAAAAAATACAATCCGCACCATGTCGATTTATTGAATGAGTTGGAGGCGAGCTTTCTCTTTGAACAATCGAAAGTACGATCCTTGAAGAGAAGTCTGGCAAGAGAAGATTACCACAAGAGCTTGGTCATTATTTTGGGATTTTTGTCGATACTAAAGCAAAAAATCCTCTCTCCGGGAAAGACGACCGCCTTAGAAAATATTTATCATAAGAGACATATTGCTGCGGGCATCCCCTCGATGTATGGAACATACCAGGAGGAAAAATTTGATGCCCTCGGTTTTTCTCTCCGCCTGGAGAGTTTTGCCACGGTCCTGTTCGAGCAGGTGTTAACCTCGCTGCGCCTCAAATTCATCACCAAGAGCACCGTCGCAAAAATAAATGAGTATTTGGGGCTCTTTGTACAGGCCTTGGAGTTGGATGGTATCGCAACCGAGGGACTCGAGGCTAAAATCAAATATGTCAGCAGCGCCCTCCAAATCAAGCTTTTTTCTATTGATCAGTATACCGATATCTTTAAATTTATCTCTAAGGGTATTCAAGATATCATTCAAGATTACTATATTGATCCTCACCGTTCAAATCTCCCCATTATTATTATACATCAGATAGTGCAAAAAGAGGGTACTGTGGAAGGGGAAGCGCTGTCATCTCGAGATCAGGAAGCCATTTATCAAACCTCGGAAAATTTTGTTAGATCTATGATATCCTCCGCCTTTGGTCTGCAGGTTTTAGATAACTTTATCAGCAGCATCATCAAGACCCTCGGGGAAGAATTGGAGAAATTTAAGGGTAACAAGGAAACCCTGAGCCTCGTTACGACCTATAATCCGGATATAACTATCTCCCCCATCACCAAAACCAATAAAAAGATAGATACCCAGATATTGCTCGGCAACAAAGGGTATTTCCTCAAGGAGCTCGCATCCCATAACTTCAATGTCCCTCCCGGCTTTATCATTACCACAGAGGTCTTTAGGTGCTATGATGCGGTGGTTAGCTATGAATATATGTTCAAAGATCTTAATGATAGAATTTACAAGGAACTCCTGAAGCTTGAAAAGATGACGGGACGCAGATATGGCGATCCAAAAAATCCGCTCCTTCTTTCTGTCAGGAGCGGCGCTGCCTTTTCCCTGCCCGGCATGATGTATTCATTTTTAAACGTAGGTATTAACGAAGTCATAGCCGAAGGACTCAGCAGGAAACAAAGGTTCCGATGGGCCGCGTGGGATTGTTATAGAAGATTTCTGCAGATGTGGGGCATGTTCGAGGGATTGGAACGTAATTTTTTTGATGACATCATCGATAATTTTAAGCAGCAGTATGACGTTGCCAAAAAGATCGAGTTTCACCCTCACCAAATGAGGGAGATCGCCCTCGCCTATAAAAAGGGGATGAGGGAACGGGGTATAGAGATCATAGATGATCCCCAGGAGCAGTTGCGACATGCGATTCAGCGCGTATTCGCCTCCTGGGATTCCACTCATGCACGGTTATACCGTCGCCAAATGGGTCTGTCCGATGCATGGGGGACAGCGGTTATCGTTCAGAGTATGGTTTTTGGAAATTTAGACGAGAATTCAGGGGCAGGCGTATTTTTTACCCGAAACCCCAAGGGGTTATCTCCCGGTGTAACGCTTTATGGAGATTTCATATTTGGCGTTCAAGGAGATGATATCGTTTCTGGGTTGGTTGAGACGTATCCATTTTCCGAAAGTCAACGAAAGGCCGAGAGGAGAGAATCAGAGATTTCTTTGGAGAAGCGATTTCCAGGAGTGTACGCTGAACTGGTGAGGTTTTCAGAAGAGTTGATCTACGAAAGGGGATTTAACCACCAAGAAATAGAATTTACCTTCGAGAATACACAGAAAGAAGGAATCTACATTCTACAGACACGCGATATGGTTTCTATGGAACCGACAAAATTAAAGGTCTTTAAAGAAACCAAAGATTTGCATCAATCTCTCTTGGGAATAGGGATAGGTGTCGGTGGTGGGGCCCTGAGTGGAAGGGTGGTATATTCAGAGGATGAAATCAAATCCTTCCGAGAGAAAGAACCTGATACCCACCTTATATTGATTAGACCGGATACGGTTCCAGATGATGTTGGGTTGCTTCTGCAGGTTGACGGCCTCCTTACTGCACGGGGAGGAAGCACTTCTCACGCCGCCGTTACCGTTCCTCAACTCCAGAAAGTCGGGGTTGTGGGTTTTAATAAACTTAAGGTATTTGAATCGGAAGGATACAGTGTTATTAACGGCCAGGTCATCAACGGCGGGGATTTTATCGGCATCGATGGTTGGAGCGGAGCCGTCTATGTAGGAAGGCACGAAGTTGCATCCGAGAAGTCGTATAAGATAACAGGTTGATATTCCCACCACGTGTCATAGGTTACGATCAATGCGACATTCTTTCTGTCGCGCTTCTGCTCACAAAACAGGTACTTTGAGGAGGGGGGGGGATAGTGTATGCGAGAAATCCTTCATAACGCGTGTTTCGGGGGGAGCTAGGTTAACGTCTTATGGACATGGACCGTGAGATCACCCAAGCGATTCGTATAACTTCCGTATTCGTTGTCATACCACCCAAATATCTTTGCATGGACAACGGGCACCTGCAAGGTCTGCACGGACAGAGCCTGTTGTAGCTCTTGAGGTATATTCGGGATCTGCGCAAGATCAACCGTTAAGAAGGCGGTACGGGTATGGTTAAACTGCCCCTCAATGACAACGGCTGCATTGATGCCGGCAACATCCGACGATACATTCTGTTCATCAGAATATACCAAGAGGTGTTCCGGATCGCCTTCCGACGCCTTTCGGTAGATCTTGTTAATCATGTCTGCATTGATTTCATTCGGTGTTTTATCGCTGTTTATTCGACTTTGGAACGTAACATTTAAGATAATCAACGATTCGGTGCTGGTGGGTATGCGAATCGAATCGGCCATAAATCCTATATTATGTACTTCAGGGATAACCTGCGCCAATGCCTCGGCGGCATTGGTAGAGGTAAGAATGATATTGTTGAAGATACTCCTATGCTTCCGCAGATCTTTTTCGCCGGCCTTGGGCACGCTGTCGAGAACACTCTGGGTATTGGTTGCCGCGTGCACGGTAGACATAGATGCCGTCAGGATCGTGCAGGTCTCCTCGTCTTCGAGGAGAGGTTTTATCATGTGGGCAAGCCCTGTCGTCGTGCACGAGGCGGCTGATATCACAAGGTGCTTCTGGGGATCGAAGGCGTGATGATTGATGCCGTAAATGAGGGTAACGGCATCTTCCGGCGTCGATAATGCCTTGTTTTTGATCTTAAATGCAGAAGAATTGAGCACTACCTTTGCGCCACCCATGAGGTGTCCCCGTATTGAGCCCTTTGCATTATCAGGGGGTAGGGTGGGATCACGAAACATCCCGGTGCATTCAACGACCACATCAGCATTATAGTCGCGCCAGGGGATATCCTTTGGGTTTCTCGACTCCCGCAGGACGGTGACGGGTATGCCGTCGATACGTAATGTGCCCTTCGCCTCGTCTTCGACCTTGATAATCTGCCGGGCATTTATTCCATACAGAAAAGTATGCATCAAACCATAGGTGGAATCTTTCTCGATCATACGCGCAATGTCATGAAGCCCCTTGCCTACCGCGCGCCCCTGATTAACGATTATTTCTTTAAAATATTTCCTGCCGATATGATGCCACAAGGTAAGCTTTCCTATTCTTCCTAACCCGTTAATCCCCAATACCGGTGGCCGATTATCGATAATCCGCACCTTGCTCATTTTTCTATACCCTCCATAAAGTTATGCGTATGGTTATACATTTTCTACCTTAACGGTCATCCCAATGGTCAACGTCGGTGTCTGTGATGAAACGCTTCCTCTAGTCGCTACCTATTTATCTTGCGCGCCCCGTGTCCTGCCGTATCCGTCATTTCTCCGGTGGACAACAGTGTCTATCAGCCTTCCCTGCGGGTCCCTGAGGGAAGCTTCATCCCCTTTGTTATTCCAAATGGGATAGCGCGATCCCCAGTAGTAGGACAGCTGATCCGCCCCTGCCGCAATATCTCTCCCAGCTCCGGTCAAGAGGAGCGCGGTATAACCCGGCCTGAGGATGCCCGTAGGAAAGATATAGTGATGCCCATCTTGATCAGAGAGAGAAAACCCGCTGAGATCTATGTTCGCCGGGGAGATATTACATATTCTCACATATTCTCCATTGAGGTTATATCGGTCATCCCCCACGGCATCGGCATTAAGACGGGTGATCTTGAGGGGTCCTGTGAATCCGCCTCTCCCCCAGATCCCCAAGCCCTTGGCCCTGGCCTCCTCCTGAAGACTTCGAAAGTGATCGTAGTACGAAATCGGTTCGAGGACGAATAGGTGCGCCCAACCCGCCTTTAAGAGGTGGGCGTTGGCCATCTCACCCCCGCCAAAGACATAGGCCAGGGTGCGCCCATATTTGTCCTCCGTGGCCTGCCCGAACTCCAAGGTGATTACTTGTCCCCCCACCTTTTGGGCATTGTAATCCTTAGCTTCCCTCCAGTAAGGTTCACCGCGTTCAGGGGTATTGATGCCTATATAACGGACGCGCCGCCCATCTGCTAAAACAATAGTGTCTCCGTCCACCACCTTCTTGACCAGAAAGGGACCCCTGGGGGCTTGCGTCGAGGCCACAGGGGACATAGTAAGGAGGGGACACCCCAGCACTACCAGCAAGAGGGATAGCAAAAAGGAGGCAGTTCTTTTATCCTTCATTGAGACTTTCTCTGAACGATGATCTCTGTAAAGTCTACCATATTCCCCTCTGTCGGTAAAAGTGAAAAAGGACACCTGATTTACATAACAAGATGTAAAAAATATATTGACAATCACCCTTTTTACTGTGAAAATATTGACAAAGATGTGTGATGGAGACCCGCAATCGGGGTAACTATCAATACCTTGCAGAGGGAGGTAGCTATGGCCTTGAGAAAATGGATCGTTTCAATGGTCGTTTTAGCGGTTTTCGCCGGTTTTCTGGGCACACCCCCTGTGGTATGGGCTGAGGAAGAGGCCGAACCATCGGGAACAGAAATCATCTTTGATCTGGCAATTGCCCGTCCTCTCGGGTTCGCGGGTCTCGCAGTGGGGACGACCGTGTTCATCGCCTCCTTTCCCTTTGCCGTCGCTGTCGGGAGAGTAGAGGACACCGCTAATGCACTGGTGGCTGAGCCGTACAATTTTACCTTTGTTCGTGATCTGGGAAAATATTAAGGCACGGCGGTAAGTTCCTTATTCCCCCCTCCACCGTCAGACTCCCGAACTAAAGAGCACACGCCGTACGTGGTGTGCCTACCGCAGTCTCACAAGTAACAAGAGAATAAAAGGCTAAAACAGCTCTCTATCCGCGTGGAAAGCGAGACAGATCCTGCTGGAGGCCGAAGACAACGAGGATATCCCCCCTCTTGATTTGGGTAGTGGGGGTGGGCAGGATATACGCAATGCGTTCGCCTCCCTCGGGGGGTAGCCTCTTGATAGTCAAGACCGTGGCCCCATAGCGCTCCCGGAGCTTGAGCGTTGCCAGGCTCTTACCCACAAACTGCCGAGGGGTGGAGACCTCCAAGAGAAGAAGGCCCTCCAACAAGGCCAAGCGTTCCGATTCCATGCGCTGGTGGAGGCGGAAGGACGTGGCCAAGCCCGATGCCATATCCAGCTTGCAGATCTCCTTGTTGTACACTTCTATAACATCGCTCTTGCGGACCGTTCCGATCAACTGGCCCTTGTCAACTACGGGAATTTCTTCAAGAGCAAACTGTCCAAAGAGCTGCATCACCATATCGAGGGTCTCATAGGGATTCACGACCGTCACTTTTCTGTCCATGAGATCAGAGGCGATGCACACGGTACTAATGGTCTCATAATCCTTGAGTATGGGTCGCAACGTCGCCATGGAGATATGCCCTTGGACGCGGTTGTTCCCCGCAACGACGAATAGGTGGGCTTGGGGGCTTACCATCATGCGGGTAACGAGTTCGGCCAGCGGAACTGAGGGGGAGACTATCTCAATTTCAGGGCGCATCAACTGGGAGACCGTGAGGGACTTGAGGACGTTGAGTTCCTTCCCCCCGTGTATGTTGATCCCCCGTCGGACGAGGTTGAAGGTGTAAATCGACTCCCGTGAGAACAGAGTTGAGATCACGAGGGCTATGGTACAGGCAAACATTAAAGGGAGGATGATACGGTAGTTGGCGGTCATCTCAAAGATGATGAGCATGGCGGCAATTGGTGCGCGGGTGGTGCCGGCGACCACCGCACCCATCCCCACAAGGGCATAGGCACCGGGGGAGGCAATGGCCAGAGGGAAGAGGGTCTGGGCAAACTGACCGAAGAAGCCCCCCACGACAGCCCCCATAAAGAGGGAAGGAGCAAATACTCCCCCTGAGCCCCCGGAACCAAGGGTGGCGCTTGTGGCCAAGATTTTAACGAGTAAAAGTCCTATGAGAATAGTCCCCAGCATCTCTCCATGTAATACTTTGGTAATCGTCTCATACCCTATGCCGAAGATTTGAGGAAAGAACAATCCTATGCACCCAATGATAACCCCGCCGATGGCCGGCTTGAGGAAATTGGGAAACTTCCAACGGTCAAAAAGATCCTCCGTGCCGTAGAGGACACGGATGAAGAGAAATGCTACCACCCCTGCCAAAACCCCCAATATCAGATAGAGGAATAATTCGCTATAGTGTAGCAGTTCATACGGGGGGACCACAAAGGCGGGGAAGTTACCCAGATAGTGGCGTGAAAGGGCCGTGGCGATCACCGAGGAGACGACGATGGGTATAAATTGCGAGGCGGCAAACTCGCTGAGGATGACCTCCAGGGAGAAGAGAATACCGCCCATAGGGGCATTAAAGGTGGCGGCCATACCAGCTGCCGCCCCGCAGGCCACCAACGTCCGCAAATGCGCCCCAGATAGCTTCATCAGCCTGCCGATGGCTGAGCCCATGGCGGAACCGATCTGAATTATGGGGCCTTCACGGCCCGTCGAACCGCCTGAACCAATACAGACGGCAGTGGCGAAGGCCTTGGCGAAGACCACGCGGGTACGAATCATGCCGTCCTTTAAAACCACGGCCTCCATCACCTCGGGAACGCCGTGCCCCTTGGCCTCTTTGGAGAAGAAATAGACGATGATCCCCACGATCAGGCCACCTGCTGTGGGGATCAGGATCTTTACCCAGAAGGGTGCCGCCTGGGCCATCGTCAGCAGTTCCTGTCCCTTCATATGCGTGAAGGTACCCCATCCCACCTGGGAAACGGCGGCGATCAATTTGCGAAACCCGATGGCTCCGTACCCTCCCGCTACTCCAACAAGCCCCCCCATTACGATCATAACAAGGTGTTCGCGATGCATAAGGATAGCGGTGAATCGACCCCACCACTCTCTGATCCTCGGGAATCGGGTTTTCATCTTCATAGGTATTCTCGGTTAGAAAGTGTACCTTACATAAAGGGTAAAGGGGAAAAAGTCAATAGCTAGTGTACTATACCTCTGATTTTTCTCGCACTCGTTCCTGAAGGTGACATCTCGGTTGATATGCCTCTCGCCTTTGGCCGTGAGGGCGGCCGAGAAAAATCTTGACCTGCAGGTACAAGTTGCCTACAGTAAGACTAACACATTCTCACGCGGGAGGAGTTCATGTATTTCATCTTCCGTTTGCTGATCAATATGGTGGCCATCCTGATCATCGCCTATCTCTTGCCGAAGGTGATTTGGGTGGATAGCTGGATGGCGGCCTTGGTCGCAGCCTTTCTCTTGGGGGTGGTCAATACGTTTATCCGCCCCCTGTTGGTTTTGCTTACCCTCCCCCTTGCCGTGGTGACCTTCGGTTTTTTTCTGCTGGTCATCAATGGGCTGTTGCTGTGGCTGGTGTCGGCTATAGTACAGGGGTTTCACGTCAACGGCTTTTGGGGGGCGCTGGTCGGCGCGATCTTAATCAGTATCGTGAGCTGGATATTGTCCAGCTTTGTGCATTCTTGAGAAACCCCGCCTCCGGTCCCACCGGTCACCCCCTGGTGTCGATTCAGCGAAGGTGGCGGAGTATGGAGATTCACAAGCGTGACGATCTTATCAAAAAGGCACCTTTTGTTGACAGCCGTGCCGAGACATTGAAACCTGTTAAAAGGATCATTATACTATACATGAGGGGAAAACAGGGCTTTTAGCTCCTCGTTGGCGCCAGCCGGCGTTGCGGTAGCAGGGGTTCCCCCTTTTTTC
>Ga0307442_1001272_pt1 | contig 12536 bp, 11 predicted proteins | sample SalMarWE160430MG_FD_202143 | JGI IMG/M metagenome (GOLD analysis project Ga0307442, IMG submission 202143) | Salt marsh sediment microbial communities from the Plum Island Ecosystem LTER, Massachusetts, United States - WE1604-30 | ecosystem: Environmental > Aquatic > Marine > Intertidal zone >... | reverse complement strand
GTCCAACCGCTCGAATGGTGATCGGAACAACCCCCTGCTAGCCGTCTTCCTGCACCGCCAGAAAGCCGTCGCATCCCGTTCCCTTGTGCCCCACCCCGCGGCACAGAGACCACGCCAAGCTTACGGTTCACTTACGGGGCGAGGAGCGGAAGGGCGGCAAGCCCGGTCCTGCGGTTCGTGTTCGGCGCCGCGCGTCTTTGCTCATGCCCGCCCGGGTTCGAGGGCGGTCGGCGACTTCCGGCTATAGCCCGCTTTCGATGGCCCGGAGCAGCTGGAAGCGCAGCGCGCCGGTATTGCCTTTGAGCGAGATCACGAAGCGCACCTCTCCGTGCTTTGAGGTGTCGGCGTAGCCCGCGAGCGTGCGGACACCGGACATGGTGCCAGTCTTGTTGGCGCCGCCGTCGTGGCCGTGGAGCAGGTTGGCGTAGGGCGCGAACAGGTCGAGCACCTTGGCGAGGCCGCGGGCCGTGAAGCGGTTGCCGCGGCTGATGCCCGAGCCCTCCTCGAGATGGATGGCCTCGGCGAGGCCGTTCGCGGCGAGCATTCCGTTCGCCACTTTTAGTGACTTCTCGAGGCTGACCGACCCGCCCAGGGTGCCCCCGATCTCCAGGAAGACCTGGTTGGCGATGTAATTGTTCGAGGCGATGAGCAGCTGGACGAGGATCTCCGAAAGGGGGCGCGACTTGTGCACATAGACCGGCTCCAGGCCTTGCGGTACGGCTCCAGTCGAGATCTCGCCCTTCACGCTGCCGCCGGCGCGGTCGATGAAGGCGGCGATCAGCTCGCCGGCGTATTTCAGGCTGACCTCGGGGTCCTGGGCCAGGCTGATGCGCCCGCGCCCCTTAGGGCCCCGTGCCAGGAACTGGCTGATCGCGAGCGGGGTGATCGGGGTCTGCTTCTCGGCGGAGTAGACCCGGTTGCCTTTGCGCACGGCGTTGATCGTGTTGAAGTTCACCGCGAGCGCGGAGTTCAGCGCGTCATAGGCCTCGCCCGTGTCCTCGATGCCCGGGATGCGGAGGTCGGCGGGGTAGTAGCTCGCATCGAGCACGATGCCGGTGATCGGTTCCTTGTCGATGGCGGCGACCAGCTCTTTCGCAAGCGGCGCCAGCTCCTCGGAGATCAGGAAGGGATCGCCACCGCCCCGCACATACAGCACCCGGTCCTTGTCGAGGTAGAACTTGGTCTCAAAGCGGTAGTCGCCGCCCAGGACCTCCATCGCCAGCCAAGCAGTCACGATCTTGGTGACGGAGGCCGGGACGAAGGGCTGGTCGGCGTTCTGCGCGATCAGCTCGTTGCCCTTGTCGTCCATCACGAGCACCAGCCCCGACGGAGCCAGCGCCGCGACCTTCTCCTTGGCGCCGGCCAGGGCCTGGGCGGGCAGCAGGAGCAGGGCGAGGGCGAGCAGGCGAGACCACGTGGCGCTTCCCGCGCGGGATCGGGTCGGCGCCCGGTTCGACGCACGCGGGCGCCGTCCATTCTGCAGGCGCACGACGCCGTCTCTTGTTCGCGTGCCAGTGCACGCGACGGTGGCGAGAGAAGCTAAGAGCTGCAGGAGGGCGATAGTATCTCTCCCATCATTCGTCGGCGCGTCCCCCGCAGGCGTTAACTGCGGTTAAGACGTGCCGAGCTCAAGTGCAGAGGAGAAGAACCCGAATCGGTTGAGCAGGTTCAATGCTCGTGCGGTCCTCAGATCGAATGTGTGGAAGAACGAGCGGCTGGCAAGCGTCTTCACGACCCGAACTCCGCGCGAGCCCACGTCGCGCTCCCTGGCGTCGGGGTACTCGTGGAGCATGGCAAAGATAGAAACCGGGACATGTGTGCTCCTACTGCTTTCCACTTCTGCAGTAGGAGTCATCAGCCTTATCGGCGGTCGCGGGGGACTCCATCCCCTCGCGTCACCTTAGCACGATTCTCGAGCCATCAGCGCCCGTGATGGTGTCAGGTGTCGACTGCGCGTATCGCGAGCATCCGGGCCGCGATTGTTGACAAGCCATGGGCGCGATCTCAACGTTTATCTCGCCCTCATTGGCGCTCTGTTGATCATAATCCTGGCACTGGTGCTGCTGTAACGTCAGCCGCAGTCGGTGATGCCTATTTGTGGCACGAAGCCGACATCAATTGCTGGCGCTGAGCATGTCCGCTCTTGAGGGGCGAAGCAGACATCCCTGATCTCTATCATCCCGCTAATGACATAAAGCGGGCATGGCCTCTATTCTCCAAGGTGGGAAGATAGCTTGGCCCTGGCTGGTGCGAGTATCTTGACCTTTTCAGCCAAAAGATGTTCGCTTCATCAGCCTGCGACGCGCCAACCCAGGCTTGCGTCGGCGGCTAGCTGACCCGGCGGCAACAAATGGACCGGTCACAGACTGAAAAACTTCACCATACACTTGAGGGAGTGTTCGTCTTTGCTGGCCTCCCGTCGAATACTCTAGAGATGGTTCATCGATGCTGTTCCTGGCGGCGCTACGAACCTGGGGAGCAGATCGTTAGCTATCTCGACGCCTCCGACGACGTTTTCTTCATCGCCGCTGGAGACGTGTGCGTTACGATCTATTCCACCGCCGGAAAGGCAATCAGCTTTCGTAATTTAGGGACTGGCGACACATTCGGTGAATACGCCGCAATCGATGGCGAGCCACGTTCCGCCAGCGTGGAGGCGCGTACCAGCTGCTCCATCGCCTCAATGTCCGCCAAGGAATTCCGCAGGCTGTTGCGGACCGAGCCGGTCGTGACCGAGGCGGTGATGAGGGCGCTCGTGCGGAATGTTCGGTACTTGACCAAGCGGGTCTACGAATTCAGCACCCTTGCCGTAAACAATCGTATCCAAGCCGAACTGTTGCGCCTGGCCAACATCGCACCCCGCGAAGGAGCAGCGGCGCGCCTCGACCCGGCGCCCACCCATGCCGAAATTGCAAGCCGCATTAGCACCCATCGAGAAGCCGTGACACGGGAACTCAACCGCCTTTCGCGACTCGGCATTATCGAGCGCAAAAAGGGGTTTCTTGTTGTCAAGGATTTGGATCGACTAGCAGCCATGCTTCACGACGTGACCGGCGAATAGCAGGTCTTCGCTAAGCGGTGCCGTCGTGAATATCGATCCGCCATGACCAGTCGCAATATTCGACCAGGTCGTGAGCTTCGACGCCCAATTCGAAAATGTCACCGACCTGGCAATTGAGCGCAGGTGTCCGGTACAGGAGCATCGGCCAATGGGTCTTGACAGCCTTTGGACCCGTGGAGAACGAGATGTCATCATCGAAGGCTGCCTTGAAGTAGATGCAGATGCCGTCGACTTGGCCACTGCGTCTGACCGGCTTTCTCGAAGAGAATAGCTTCGGGATCTGGTCACGCGTCAAGGTGGTGAGGTCGAAGGTGAACACCGACTCGGGCTCGCACAGCAAAAACTCGACATCCCTGTCGTCTATTTCCCGAAACAAATGATCCCTCTCGACCGCGATCGGCGTTCGCTGGAACGTCACGCCGCGTATCTGTTGTTCCTGGATCAAAGGAATACGCTCTCGCTTCAGCAACTGAATCGGTTCGAGATAGAATTCGAACCGCGCCGGAAGGATACGGCCACCAGGTTTCAGGCAGCGGTCGCGCACATCGAGGATGGTCTCCACCATTCCCTCGTCAAACAGCGCGATGCCCATCTGCTCTTGCACGATTACATCGATCGGCTCTGCAGGACGAAACTTGTGACTCGGCAATGAGATGAAGGTCAGGTTGGGAATGCCACTGGCCTCGGCTGTGGCCTTGGCATACGCAAGCAGCCTCTTCGAATGATCTATCGCGTACAGTTTTCGAGGATTCTTGGCAGCCACGGAGAACGCCAGAACACCAGTGCCCGTGCCGACGTCCACCACATAGTCTTCCGAGGTCACGTAACGCTGAATCGCCGCATGGTAGGCGTCAAGTCGCACTGAATCTGCGAGCATTTGCTCATGTAGATAAACATTGTTGAAAGTGTTCCGCCGTTCAACGACGCGCATCGCTGTATCCAGCGAGGGATTCGAGCGCAGAATGCGCATGCAGCTAATGATTGTGGAGGCGATAGCCTCGAGGAATTTCATTCAAGCTAAGCCCAGCGGACGCGCCCAAAAAAGTCCGGCGCACGTTCAATCCCACCAAGGAGGGATCCCATAATCAATCGTAACCTCTTCACCAGCTTCGATGTCGCGCAGCGCCGTGTAGGTCATGGTTAGTGCCTCGATATTGGGGATAAATTTGGCGTTCGGCGAGTCGGAGTGATTGGCAAACTGCATTGGGCTAAAGACCAAGCACCCGTGTTCCTCATCCCAGTCGTGCGGCAAATCCGCCAACTCGGGTGGGAGCGAGCGGTCCGGCATTTCATCCCTGCCGCACTCCGTCCGGTATGGCACCACCGGAGCCGTTTCGAACACGATGCCCGCAGCAATCCTCTGGCTTGCGATAACTCCGCGCCCCTTTCCTTCAATCGGAACGACGGCTATCGCGCGTCCGGAATAGGCTCCGGCACCCAATTGATTAGACGCCACGGCCCAGGCCCTCGCCGCCCAATTGTGCTTTTGACTCATGGACAATAGTGTTCGCCAACGGCGTTGTTCGCTCCGTATTTGATGGACCACGAGGCCCCCTCTGAGCCTCATCGCGCCGACCTGGCATGCCGCGGCTCAAGCAGAGCGCGGATTGCCATGCGGGTATCAGGGCCTGAGACGAACTGGAGGGCTAGCGGTGGTATCCCTGAAATTGCTCTCGGTCCAACGGTCATAGTACCCGGAGTCCTTGATACTCTGGTGCGCCCGCTCGCCCACGTCCAGGCGAAGCAACTGGATGTTCGGGTATGGTTCCCGTCTCGTATATAGACCGTCAATATTGAAGGGGTCGTCGGGATGCCCCCCAAGGGCCGATAAGTTCAAGGCCGGCAACGTCTGGTTCAACAACTCGACTAATCGATAGATCTTCGCGGACGACAGCCCATCCTTGTGGGGATGGATGCAAATCATCATGTGGAGTTCCGGATTCGCTGCGAACTTGGGGACCAGGGCCAGAATCCGTTCACGCGTCAGCTCAAGCACCTCGAACTGGACTCGGTTTTCCAGCCGGGCCTTCCGCGCAAATGGGCAAACCGGCAGGTTTCCCAAATTCGGATGGGGTTGTTCCACAAACTCGATGATGTACCTGCCGTACTCCCGTACGATCTCGTCATAATCCGGAGCAACGGACATGATGTCCTCCTGGCTGAACAGGCAGTCCCGGAAATTGCTCTCTGTCCAGCGGTCATAATACCCGGAGTCTTTGATACGTTGGTGGGCCCAATCGACCACCTCTCGGCGGATGAGCTGGATGTTGGGATATGGTTCTCGTCTCGTATAAAGACCGTCAATATTGAATGGGTCCTCAGGGTGCAGCCCGACCGCCATCAGATTCATGGATTGTAACGCCTGGTTCAATGCCTCCGCCAGCCGGTAGACCTCCGCAGCTGACACCCCTTCCTTGCGAGGATGGATGCAGATCATCAGCTGAAGCTCGGGCCTCACCGCGAACGAAGGGACTAGAGCCAGAACCGCTTCGCACGTCAGTTCCAGCACCTCGAACCGGATTCGGTTTTCTAGCCGGGCCCTTCGGGCGAAGGGGCAAACCGGAAGGTTCCCCAGTTTCGGATGTGGCTGTTCCACAAAATCGACGATGTATTGGACCAGTTCACGCACGATCTCAGCTTTGTTGGGAGCGACGGGCATGATTCCCTCTTGAGACCTTGAGCATCTCCTTCCGCGCACTCGCCTCGTATTGTTTATCATACGCGCGCCGAGCATGCATTTCTTCCCCGCAGTCCATCAAATTGGGACCGGAGGCTTAACGCAAACCGATTGGCCCAAAGACGCAAATAGTGTCTTTGGACTTTGTGCTGTGCTATGAAGCCGGTACGGCCAATCTTTGCGCCGCTAGTCAAGGGAATGGGAGGTCAGCATGCCACTCAAACCAGATGCACGGGCCGCACTCCAGGAGGAGAATCAGCAGTTGGACCAACTGATTGCTATTAGCAGTGATCCCTGGAGGAGTTTTTTCGCAAGGTGGAAAGTTAACAATGAGAGGCTCATTAACAACTCGAATGACACGCAGGTTGAGCAGGAGCTGAATGAGGAAATCAACCGCCTGCAAGATATGATCAACTCTATTAAAACGAGCACCCCCGGTGCGATGTTCTGGAAGACGTCGCTTAACGAAGACAAGAGCGCGACGCAGGAGTTGCTAGCAAAACCCTGAGCCGTCTCGACCGCTCGGTTGCTTCGCGCTTTGTTGAGTGTTGTTAGTTAATTGCTTGATGTGCATGATCAGGCAGGAGAGGAGCGCGCCTGACTTATAGAATTCGGACATGCAAAGGACGCGCAACGTGAGACCAAGTCGCGAACAGACATCATCGAGACGTTCGATCTTGGCTTTCTCGATTGGGTAGGCGTGGCTCTCTTTGCCGAGCTCGAAAATGGCGGAGTCGCACAAGACCTCTCCCGGCAGCAGTAGGCTGTTCGTTATTCCCGCACGAGCATGCTCCAGGGAAACGTCGATGATTTCACAGTGCCGCTCCAATTCGCGAATGCAGGTCCGATCGGCAAGAGAGGTGCACAGCACCACCACTTCTTCGGTTATGCGCAGGAAGCAGCAATCGAGGTGGTAGAGATATCGATCGGTAGTCCTGAACGGTACGATGTCCATTTCGAAGCGTTCAGCAGCCCAGGTCAAAGCATTTCGTGACGTGCGCATCCCATAAGCGCCAATATAGAAATTGCCGTGGATGTGCTTGAGATCCGCCTCACCCTCGAAATAGAGCGGCTCCCCCTCGAATTTTTTCGGAGGTTGCTCCACAGTGAAGTTCATCAACCTGAAAAACTCGGCGCCGATCCTCTCCTCCCCGACTCGCGGTGCGGTGCGGAACCTCGAAATAATGACGGTATCCGCTTCGCAGTGCGGTAAGACCACGCCTAGGTTGGACACGTAGGGCTGGTCCTGTAGGCCGGGGCTGCTCGGCAGCAAATAGACCAAGGCTCTTTCGGCTACGTGCTTGTACAACTCCAAGAATTGCGCAATCGCTCGATCGAGACAGACCTCGCGCTCGCTTGGGCTCATGTCTTCCATATAGGCATTGTTCGGAATCTGCGTAGACAGTGAAAGCGGCAGGTTCATCAACAAGACCGGACAATTCACATGCCCTGCCCGGACGAGTGGGAGCGGCTTTGATTTGACCCGACGTGTTTTCGACACGACGCCTTGGAGTTGACCCGCTCGTGCGTGCTTCCCCCAACGAACCCGCGGGCCTCCTCTGCCTACATCATCGACCTGGTCCATGACGTCTCCCACACCGCGTTCAGATCGATCCGACTGAGAGGCTTAACGAGCGGACGCGCAATCTCCCCAGGCTCCAATCGTCAACAGCCTCGTCAGGTCACTCTGGCAGTCCGGCCAGGCGCAGCGCGTTCACATACCTGTCACGTTGTGCCTTTTCTTTGTAAGGAAGCGCAGAAACATTTTCTGAAATCGAGAACTCCGGCTTAAGCGACAGGAGCCTTTTGACAATCCTGTGTGCGTCGTCCATCCGCCCAGCCTGGGCGTAAGCGGCAGCTAGAGTGGGGAAAAACCAGAGCTGGTCGTCATCCGGCTTCTCAACATCTATCAATGGCTTGAGGACCTCGATGGCCTCTTTAGGCATGCCTGCTTCTTCGTAAGCCCACCCCAAATAGTGGTCATACCAGTGATCGTGGAACGGATTGAGCCGAATTGCCTCCTTCAGCTGGTGGATTGCTTGTTGCGGCTTGCCGACGTAGCCGAGGAAATTGGACATTTCGGCGAGAAGCTCCGCGTCGTTCGGATTCAGTTCTCGAGCGCGGTCGTAACTTGCCTCCGCCTTCGCGTATTCCCCGTTGTACAGAGAAGCCCAGCCGAGTGCCCAGTAGGCCTGGTAATCGTTAGGATCGAGCCGTACCGCTGTGCTAGCCATTTCAACGGCGCGTTTGATCGTCTTGTCGTAGTCGTCCGTCCACTCGTAGTCGTAGTCTGATGCATAGGTCCACGCGAGGCCAGCGTAGGCACGGGCATAGTTCGGGTCGATTCTGATGGCTTGCTCAAACAGTCTCCGCGCGGCTTCGTTGCCTTCACGCGTCAACGTGTAATATTCGTGCCAGCCTCGCATAACGGAGTCGTAAGCAGTGAAGCTATTCGGACTTATCGCGGACACGCGCGCTATCTCCGCCTTAGCCAGCTTGCCTTGCAATCCGCCGATCGTCCCGGCGATGGATCGCGTGATCTCGTCACGAATCGCGAATATGCTGCTTAGCTGCCGATCGTACTTCTCGGCCCAGAGGTGACGTCCGGTACGGGCATCGATCAACTGTGCCGTCACGCGCACTTTTTCACCGGAGCGCGTGAGACTACCCTCAACGACGTAACGGACATGCAGATCCTTCCCTATCTGGCGGACGTCGGTAGGCTTGCCCTTGTATGTGAACGTGGAGTTGCGAGCCATGACCACAAGGTCTGGAAACTTTGCCAATCCCGTGATCAGTTCCTCGGTAATTCCATCGGCAAGGTACTCGCACGACGGGCCGCTCCGCTCCGCTCCTTGGCCCGAACGGCATTCGCCAGCCGCGCTTAGGTCGTCAAAGGGCAAAACGGCGATGGTTGGGCGCTCGGGAAGCGAAACTCCGCCCGCGCCGCCAAAAAGGGTGGTCCATAGGGCAGCAGGCCGGCCGCCTGCGTCGCTCAGAAGTGTGGTCCACAGGGCAGCAGGCTGATGGAGAAAGATTGCTCCGGCCGCCACTGCGAAAAATAGAAGGAAGATACCAGCAGCGATGCTGGAGCGCCGGCGACGCTGCGTGCGCCAAAACAGACTTTTGAACCACGGCAAAGGCGCCGGCAGGATGCGGTACACATGTATTGGTTCCGCGATATTTTTCAAACGGCGCTCACCAATGTCTTCAAACGGGAGCTCGACGATCTTCCGAACCTGATCGTAAACGGTTTGCGAGACGCAAATTCCTCCGGGCTGGGCGAGTTGTTCCAGGCGAACGGCAAGATTCACGCCGGTGCCGTAGAGATTGTTCTCTTCGGAGATCACATCTCCAAGGTTCACGCCGACGCGGAACTGCATCCGGCCCTCCTCGGGGAGGGCCGCGTTGCGCTCCGCAATCTCGTTCTGGAACTCGACAGCACAGCGAATAGCCTCAACAACGCTGGGGAACTCGGCAACGATGCCGTCACCAGCGCTGCTGAAGATGCGTCCGCGATGCGCGGCGATCGATTCCTCAACCACTGCACGGTGCGAACGCAGCGTCACTGTGGAAGCTTCTTCGTTAAGCTCCGTGTGGTGGCTGTACCCTGCCACATCGGCAGCGAGAATCGCGGCAAGCCGACGTTCCATGCCTAGGACATCCCAGTAGGCAACTCCACGTAGCGAATCTCGTCATATCGTATACCGAAGGTGCCATCCCGAGGCCAGACCTAAACGGTCCTGCGCCTCTTGGGCCGGCTCGGGAGCGTGAAGATGCAAAGTGCTCCACGTGGATCCGCTTGTTTGACGCGAGCACATCAGGCAAATGACGATAGGGTGAAGGCTCCTACAGGGTCTAAATGCTTATTGTCTCAATTTTGATGCTTTCGATATTCGGGCTTTAGCCTCGGCTTGGCCATGCCAGAGAGCTAACTTCTGTTTTCGCAACGACGAGCGCCAGGAACTCCATCTAAGGGACACAGTTCGCCCGCGCGCAGTCGCGCCGACCTCCAGCGTTTTTGTGGGAAAGGACACCAGGGTGTTTTCTCATGCAACCGAAGAGCGAACTTAATTAGAAATGTGGAAATCAATGATTTGGGATGTGGCAAATGCCACAGCGCGAATCGGTGCATCCACCTAGGGTTCCTTAGCAAGCTCAAATGGCTTTGAGCTCTCGAAGATGCAAAGGAGACCTCACATGCAAACCCAAACACTGGCAGCGATGGCGGCCGCTCTCGTCCTTAGCACTGTTAGCGTCCCTGCACATGCCGACGATATGGCCCAAAATCTCGGACCGGTGGGACCTTACGATCCCATTCTCACTAGCGTTGGCAACAAGCGCGTCATTGCGTTTTATGAGCCAAAGAATGGTCACTGCGATTTCCGCGCCGTCGTGTGGAGCGTGACAGACGAAAATGCAGATTCAGTAACGCGCTTCCAGGCCGACCTATACCCACAGCAAATGGTGCGCGTCGACACCGATAGCGACAAATCGCTCAGTCTTCAATGCGGCGACAACGCTGAGCAGCTTTCGATCGTCGATACGAGCAGAATCATTGCAGCTAGCGCCGCGCAATAGACCCTGCAAATGAAAACCCGAGCATTTCTTCGACATGAGAGAAGCCCTTCAGGCCGCTACCTGAGGGGCTTCATGATCTGGTGGCCGCACATGTCCAAAGCCAGGACCTCAACGACCGTCCTTAGGCACGACCGCGGCGACATTCTTAAGCATGCTCCGTTTTGAGGTTTGGTACCTAACTCTGCGCGAACATCAGCGGACCAGCGCAGCGTCCACATCAATGTCTGTTTAGTTTGACCTCCAATTCAGCGCTCGCCGCCTCGGTCGCGTCAATCTGTGGAGCAAACAATCGACCAGGCTGTGCTCAAGCCATACAAGCTAACAGTGCTTTAGTGCATTCAACGATAGACGCCCGCGGGGGCTGCCTATGAAGCTGCTTGGCGCCAACTGCAGGCTACCCGCACCACTCCCGATCAGGACGCAGAGTCCTCAAAAAGAACCTAGCACCGATCATTCTCGCTTCGGCCTGTAAGGGAGAGCGGGACATAGAGCAGCTCAAAGATATTGCGCTAAGGACCCTAGGTTAGCGCCGTGGCCGCATCATTGAGCTGTCTTGTCCCCGCGATAAGATAAGTACCAGACGTCGGTGCACAACATCGAGATGGCTCCTGCGTGCCGGAAGGCGTCATTGGGACCAGCTGGTCCCACTCATGTCAATTATCGCCTTCCTTGATGCCGAGAACACGCATCATCTCTCTACAATATTTCTCCGCCGCCGCTCGGGAAGATGCGGCTCTGAGCGTCACGCGGCGCTGACTTACTATGGGACACGAAATCCAAGCGATCGTGATGACAGTCTGCCCGTCTTCGCTGAGATAGCAGTCAGCACCGCTTACGTATTCGCACTCAACGACTTCCGGCTCGGTGAGCGGGGGCTCTCTATCGTTCGACATGATAGAGGCTACCTTGTTGTGCCACTGACCGTCAACGCGGAGAGAAGCCTTCCCTGGGAGGCTCGCGGTTTCCATTGACTTGGGGAGTGGGATTAAGGGGACGCCTCTCAGCTAGCTGACCAGGTCTGACCTGTCCGTTACGGGTCATTTGCCGACATACACAGTCCTATGATGCCTGCTGTTCAAGGTTGCGGACAAGCTGATCGACCCTGCTCATGTCGGAGAAACGCCAGCGGGAATATAAGCCGCGCGGGTTATAGTGGCCCCGCGCGGCTTCGCACGCACACGTTCATTCAGCGCCAAAGATTTTCTGGAGGGAAGAGTTCCCGGCAGGGCCCTGCGTTTCCCGCTTTATCACCCTGCTTCCCGGCCAGGTCGACCCTCCGTCCGCAACCTGCTGGGTGCACTTCATCACTCTTCCTCCAGCCTCGGGTTTCTGCGGCTCCGCTGCAGCTGCTCCTACGGCCACCCCTCGTGAGAGTGGGTTCGTGAGGAGTCCGACCAATCCTAAATCCTGGGTTTGGTCATCCGCCCGTGCGGGGGCCCCAAGGGCGCTGAGAACGGTTAGGCTACCCACTACAGCGAATTTCAAGGACATCGTGGATCTCCTTGCGTTTGCAGCTCAAGACCATCTTGAGCAGAAGGAAATCATGCAGGGGCCCCAAGTCTTGCGCTGTGGTGTTTGCCACAACTCCCATCTACTGATGGATAAATGCGCATGTCAGTTATGTCTGTTCAGGGCCATGAGAGACATTCTCGGGTCTGCCGAAAACTTGATCCCGGTTCGGAGGAGGAATGGGCCCCGAGCGAACGCGCTTCGGTGGGAAGACAAAGAAGAAGCCCCGTACGGGGGGATACGGGGCTTCTTCGGTTCCTCGGTGGAACGGTGATGGGGAAGGATACCTATCACGCCAACCGGCATAGCATTGCCGCATGAAAACCTCTGTGCGTTTTGCCACAGTTAGACCGCGGGCGGTCTGTTCGGCTTAGCCAACAACGTGCCCGAGATCCTCGGTTCTGCCCAACAACGGACCAGGCGCCAGCGGGAAAACGCCGATTGCAGTAGAGGAAACCAGTGCCCCTTTCTGCTGGTGGGTTCAGCCATTTGGGGTTGGCGAGGCCGCCGTCAATAAACTGAGGACGTACGGGCTGTGTGGTTGCTGCCCGCCGGCCATCACGTTTTCACTGACCTTGGCTGAGGTCTGCTTCCTGGCCCCTTCGTGGACCGCGGCTTTGGTCTAGCTAGAAGGGGCAAAAAAGAGCCCCGCAGTGTTGAACCTGAGGGGCTTTTCATAGAGTGACATTCAGACCTCCTGATGGGGAG
>Ga0307442_1001269_pt1 | contig 12547 bp, 15 predicted proteins | sample SalMarWE160430MG_FD_202143 | JGI IMG/M metagenome (GOLD analysis project Ga0307442, IMG submission 202143) | Salt marsh sediment microbial communities from the Plum Island Ecosystem LTER, Massachusetts, United States - WE1604-30 | ecosystem: Environmental > Aquatic > Marine > Intertidal zone >... | reverse complement strand
CTCGGAAAAGGGCGATGTGGTGGTAAAACGTACGCACCAAATGAACGATCGCCTCCCGTGGAGGATCTTTGGGCTCATTTACGCCCATCCCCACCCTAAGTCACCGGATACCACTATCATTAAAAATAAGGCCGGTCTGCCCCTTCCCACTGAGCTGACCGGCGAGTCCGTGGAAAAGTATCTTATAAACACCGTTGAGCAAAAGCAAAGACGTGAGGCCATGGAAAAGATCTGTCTCTCCTGTCACGGAAGCGGGTGGGTCAGGGAACACTTTGCACGCTTTGAAAACACCATTCGGACCACTAATGAGATGACTCGAACGGCTACGAATATCCTCCTCACCGCATGGGAAAAGGGTGCGGCCAAGGGGCTTAACCAGAAAGACAGCATTTTTAATGAGGCCATAGAGAAAAAGTGGGTTGAGCAGTGGCTCTTTTATGCCAACTCCACCCGGTATGCATCTGCCATGTCAGGGGCGGATTATGGTGCCTTTGCCAATGGTCGGTGGTACATGAGTAAAAACATCCAGGAGATGATTGATTGGTTGAAATTTAAGCTGGAGGAGAAGAATTAGGTTCGCCCTGTGGTTAATTGTTTTTTGTGTAAATTGTTACTTCGGAGTTCAGGTGTTTGCGGCTGACCCAAAACCAAAAAGGGCTCAAAATCGTTTAATACACGAAAAAAGCCCGTATCTCCTGCAACACGCAGAAAATCCAGTGGACTGGTATACCTGGGGTGAGGAGGCATTCCAAAAAGCGAAGAAAGAAGATAAACCTATATTTCTATCCATTGGCTATGCCACATGCCACTGGTGCCATGTAATGGCACACGAGTCCTTTGAAGATGAGGAAATTGCCCAGGTTCTCAACGCGCATTTTATCGCAATAAAGGTAGATCGTGAGGAACGCCCAGATATTGATAAGATTTACATGTCGGTGTGCCAGGCAATGACAGGACGAGGGGGCTGGCCTCTTTCTATTTTCATGACACATAAGGGCAAACCCTTTTTTGCAGGGACCTATTTCCCTAAGTTGAGCCGGATGGGGATGCCAGGATTTATGGATATTATAAAAAAGATCGCCTTTTTATGGGAGGGAGATCGTGGTCAGCTTTTAGATGCCAGTGAAAAAATTACCAAACATCTCACCTCAATTTCAGATTCAAGCACATCAGCTGTTGCTCTGGATTTGGAAACCTTAAAAAAGGGCTACAAACAACTTGAGATGACCTTTGATCAAATCTGGGGCGGCTTTGGCACTGCACCAAAATTCCCAACACCACATCACCTAACCTTTCTTCTGAGATGGCACAAACGGAGCGGCGATTCGGTGGCATTGAAAATGGTGGAAAAGACCTTGGATGCTATGAAAAGAGGCGGAATTTTCGATCAAATAGGTTTTGGTTTTCACCGTTATTCTGTGGACGAACGGTGGCTGGTTCCCCACTTCGAAAAGATGCTTTACGATCAGGCCCTGCTGGCTATGGCTTATATAGAAGCGTATCAAGTTACTGGAAACGTGAAATATGCGCAGGGAGCCCATGAAATTTTCACATATGTCGAGCGCGATATGACATCCCCCCATGGTGGATTCTATTCGGCAGAAGATGCTGACAGTGAAGGCATTGAAGGGCTTTTTTATCTTTTTACACCCCATGAAGTTAGGAAACATTTAGGAGAAGAGCGGGGTAATCTTTTTTGTCGCTTCTATAATATCACTGAGAAAGGCAATTTTGAAGAAGGTCAAAGCATTTCACATATACCCATGGCACTCCAGGCCTTTGCGGAAAAAGAGGGGATGGATGTGAGAAATCTTGAAAAAGCCCTGGAAGATGCCAGAAAAAAACTCTTTGCTATCCGCAAAAGGCGTATTCATCCCCAAAAAGACGACAAGATCCTGACCTCCTGGAACGGTCTCATGTTTGCAGCCTTTGCAAAGGGATACCAGGCCTTTGGCAATCAAGCATATGCAGATGCTGCCCGGAGGGCCGCTGACTTTATCCTGAAAAACCTAAAAACATCCGATGGCAGACTTCTTCGCCGCTACAGGCGAGGTGATGCAGCCTATCCAGGATATCTCGATGACTACGCCTTTTTGATTGCTGGCCTCCTCGATTTATACGAGGCCACCTTTGAGGTTTCCTATCTTAAAGAGGCTATTGAACTAAATGAGGCGATGGTAGACATTTTCTGGGATAAGCAGGGCGGAGGGCTTTTTTTCACCGGGCAAGGAAATGAGTCACTTATTACGCGAAGCAAGGAAGTATACGATGGTGCACTTCCTTCAGGAAATTCGGTTGCAGCCTTAAACTTTTTGCGCCTGAGCCGCATGACTGGTAATATCAATCTGGAGCAAAGGGCTGAGCAATTAATTCGAGCTTTCTCCAAACAGGTTGCTGACCAACCCATAGCCTATACGCAACTACTGATCGCTCTTGATTTCATGATTGGTCCGAGCCAGGAGATTGTCGTTGCTGGAGACCCTTCTCTTACAAATACACAGCCTATGATTCACGCTATCCAAAGGAGCTTTTTACCCAATAAAGTGTTATTACTACGATTGCAAGGGGTGGAGGGCAAACAACTTGCTTCTTTATCCCCATTTGTAGAAGCCATGATTTCGATAAATAATCAACCCACAGTTTATGTGTGCGAGAATTATGCCTGTAAGACACCCATAAAAGACGTGGATGCATTAAAGGCAATCCTTAATTAAAAAGTTTAATAGAAAATTTCATTGCTAAGTGTTTATGGTATCAATATAAAACACGAAAAAAGGTAAATAAAGTCAAGACAGGCCCTTTTGGTAAACCACAAGGCTGTATTGGCTGCCACGGGACCAGGGCCAACAACGACTTTATCCTGATCCATGAGTTTAAATAAAAGAGAGTTTTACAAAAGAAACCTTTTATTCTTCCAACCCCAAGAGTTTTGATATGCTTGTTATACACCCTATCGTTCAATGTTTAGCTATACTGCTGGCTCTCTATGTATTCTCCCTCGGGGTACAGCGCTTTCGCTTTCTTCATCTTCATCATAAAACCGTTTTTCATTGGAGGCAGCATGTAGCTTTAGGAGAAATTGCTCTCGGCGTATTGCTGGCTGGCATGTTAGGGGGTATTGTCATGGTGTATATTTCCTGGCACGGGATTTTTATAACGGGTATTCATGGCAAGGTTGCACTGGTCATGGCTCCCTTTATTATCTTTGGACTTGTATCCGGCCTGTACATGAACCATACAAAAAGGAAAAGAAGGGTTCTACCCTTTGTCCATGGCCTGAATAACCTTGTTGTTTTAATTATGGCTATAAGCCAAATTATAAGTGGTGTGTGGGTCTACAGAGCATTCGTATTAGGGGGTTGAATAGTTATCATAAACAATAGAAAGAGCGGATGCCATCTTTTTTGAGGAAAGGATAGGGCATTTTGCGAAGTCCGCTGGTGTTTTTCAAAAGAGAAAAAAAGAACAAATCAACATAAGGAGGGTAATAATGGAGAAACAAGCACTGGTTGATATGTTAAACAGGGATCTTGCTGATGAGCATGCAGCCATCATACGCTATCTTGTGCATGGGTATATGGAAGGGGAAGATACACCGCTTGGTTCAAGCCTCATCTCTATTAGCAGGGAGGAGATGTGGCATATGCACTGGCTGGGAATGATCATAGGAGAGTTGGGAGGAGAGCCTAATTTCACGCCTGCACCCTACCCCCATGATCCGACCAGCAGGACCACTATGATTCAATCATATGTTGAATATGAGGAGAAATTGATACCTCATTACAACGGGGAAGCGGATATAATAGATAATTTTCATATCAAGCGGGTTCTCCAGAGAGAGGCCTGGGAATCTGCCATCCATGCCAGGAAGTTTCAAAGGAAATTGGACAAATTACGCCCTGAAGAAGCAGCGGGACTTCCAGGAGAAGAAACAGAATTACCAAAAGAATTTGTGGATATATTGCAATCAGAGGTAACCAGTAAATATACCGAGATGCTCCAGCATATCCGTACTTCCTGGCTCTTCCAAAAAGATGAAAACATTGGCTGGAAGATCATGGACCAGGCCATGGAAAAGATGAAGCAGCTGGCCCACTTTGCCGAACCCATTGCAGAGGATGGCGTTTCACCCACATTTAAACCTGCACAGATTGAGAAAAATCAGGCCATTGGGATAGCCCTGAAAAAGGCATTAGAGGATGTCCAAGCTGACTGGGATCGGCATATACTGTTGAAGGAGGATTCTGAGGTTAAAAAGCATTCGGGTCTCGTTATTAACCTGGATCTGACCATCAAGCAGGAGGACTATCAAGCCGCAGAACTTAAAAACTGGGGCAAGGATAAATGACTATAGCAAAGGAGAAATGACACGTGAAACGCTTTGGTTGGCAGGTTTTCTTAGGCCTATTTCTGGTTGTATTATCGATAATGTTTTATCTTCTTCATTATGCAATATTTAGAGATCCGCATCATATATTCATCTACCTGATAGGGGATATCGCCTTTGTCTTTATCGAGGTTTTAATGGTTACCTTGATTATACACCGGTTGCTGAGTGTAAGGGAAAAACGCTCCCGGTTGGAAAAGTTGACTATGGTCATTGGAGCCTTCTTTAGTGAAGTTGGAACAAGACTCCTCGCTTTTTTTTCCGATTTTGACCCTACATTGGATAACATTAGAAAGGAACTTATTGTAACCAACAATTGGTCTGAGAAAGAATTTTCTAAGATAAGCAAACGACTTAAGAACTACAAGTATGGAATTGAGACTCAAAAGGTCAACTTTAAAGACTTGCGCAGTTTTCTTATAGAAAAAAAAGACTTTTTACTAAGGTTATTGGAAAACCCGAATTTATTGGAGCATGAAGCCTTTACAGACCTTCTTCGGGCGGTTTTTCATCTAACTGAGGAATTAGTCGCCCGAAAAGATTTTGGAAAGCTGCCGATTTCCGATTTTAACCATCTTGCTGGTGATATAACAAGAGCATACATCCTGCTTGTCCATCAATGGTTGGACTATATGAAATATCTGAAAAATAATTATCCATATCTTTTCTCTCTTGCCATGCGAACAAATCCCTTTGATCAAGAAGTATCACCACTAGTAAAATAAATGAGGTATTATATTCGATACCATTTTCGAACCTCCAAGGCATACGTGCCTCGCCATTCTGAGGTAGTGTGAGCATAAAAATTTAACGAACAAGTGATCGTAATCTTGCTAGAATTGAGAAATGAAAAGATAAATGCGTGAATATTTTCAAGGAGTGAGTGTTTAAAGTAAGGATTATTTAAAGAAAATTCTTTTTGAAATGCGCATAAAGTAAAGGCATAAAGCAATGGACTATATTGCTGTGCGAACAATCTTGCCTATCTTTATTTTGATAGGAATGGGGCTGCTTTCAAGAAAAACAGGAGTGTTACAATCTGGTGATGAACGGGTGCTGAGCTCCTATGTATACTATTTTGCCTTACCAGCACTCCTTCTTATCAACTTAGCTGAAACAACTTTTACCAGGGAAACACTACAATTTATGCTTGCGGGCGTTATTCCCGTTCTCATAGTGATACCCTTTTACTGGCTTATGAGAGTTATATGGAGATTCTCAAAAAACACACTCTATCTGCTCATTTTAAGTACTGTTTTTGGTAGTACAGCCTTCTTTGGTATCCCTTTTATGATGTTTGCCTTCCCCACAGACCAGGGTGAACATCTGGCAATATTATCAGTGGTTTCTATCTCACCAGTGAGTATAATCATAGCTATAACAACTCTGGAACTCTACAAACTTGGAAAAGCAACTATCTGGAAAGGACTAACCCAGGTGATAAAAAAGCTTTCAACAAACCCACTGATACTATCAATTCTATCCGGCATTGTAATAACCTTGATTGGAATTAAAATCCCTGCTCCTCTCTCAACTTCTTTGCATATGCTGGGAAGCAGTACTACTATAGTAGCTATCTTTATGTTGGGTGTTTTTCTCTATGGAAGAAGGTACACAAATATAACGAAAGCCCTTACCTTAAGTTTACTGAGGATAATAATCTTGCCAATTGTAGCATTTCTCACCACAAAAATATTTAATCTCCCTGGTATAGAAAGAACAGTATTAGTACTTATGCACAGCATGCCTGTTGCTATTTCTATGATTATTCTTAGCGAACGGTACGGATTTTTTAAGGATATAATTGCCTCTCTCATATTAATTTCCTCCATTGGAGCGGCAGTATATTTAAACGTGTGGCTTTGGGTATTAGGGTATGGTTTGTAAACATTAAAAGAGGAGGGAAACATGAGAGTACGAGATTTTATGAGTACGAATGTAGTAAGCGTTGATGAAAAAACATTAATTGATGATGCCAGAAAAATAATGGAGGCCCATAAGATCAGAAGACTGCCGGTGATGAAAAAGGATAAGCTGGTAGGCCTTGTCACCAAGCACATGCTTTTAGAGGCAGCGCCTTCACCAGCTACATCTTTTAGCATCCACGAAATACACTATCTTCTGGCCAAGATGATCGTCAAGGATATTATGATCAAGAATCCTGATACTATCTCCCCTGATATGCCTGCTGAGGAGGCACTACAATTAGGCCAAGAAAAAGGCTATGGTGCCTTTCCCGTAGTGGAAAACAAGAGGCTTATTGGAGTTGTTACCGAGTCAGATATTGTGAGAATGATGACACGGGTTTTGGGGGTAAAAGAAAAGGGCAAGAGGATAGGCATAAAAATTTCAAACGAGTTTGGTAACATGAAAAAGATCATGGAAATCCTCGATAAGAATAAAGCGGTGTTGTTGAGCATGATGACTCTCCCCCCTGAGGAGTGGGAAAAGGATTGGCTGGTAATGTTACGATTAAAGAGTGAGGATGCCGGCCCGATAGCCATGGAGTTAGGATCCTCTGGTTTCAATGTTACCTATGTGGGATAGGTTTTTTCTTGAACGATAATAAGCTTGAAGAGAGTAAGCGGAGATAGTGAAGATATCGAATATTTAAAAATGATGCCATAAAAAAGGAGGTGCTATGAAAGGTTTTGAGTATGAAATTACAAAGCACTCAGCGGAAGCCTTTAAGCACATCATATACTTTTGCACAGAAACCGGACAATGTAGCCTGGATGAGGTTCCGAGTGATCAGACAGAAATCCTCGCCAAAATGCTAAATGAGAAGGGGAAACAAGGCTGGGAGTTGGTGCAGATTTCTTTTGGCAAAGAAGGCTTGATGGCGTTTTGGAAGCGCACAATTAAGGACAAAGAGAAATAAAAAAAATGAATAGCCATGTGGTGCCTAACACTAATAGCGAATAATGTAATCTTAAAAAACTAAAGAAAGGAGGATGCGATAATGAACTGGCTTAGGAGAAAGGAGTGGTCACCTTATGTGGGCGGAGTCATTGTGGGCCTTTTGAGTTGGTTTGCCTTTTTAACCGTCAAACCACTGGGAGCCTCAACCACGTTTGTCAGAACAGCAGGCTTAATAGAGAGACTCTTTTTTCCAGAGCACGTGGCAAAGCTCCCGTATTTTGTTGAAAAAGCCCCGAAGATCGATTGGCAGTGGATGCTGATGCTGGGGATACTGATAGGGTCTTATGTCTCTGCCAAACTCTCAGGGAGGTTTCAATTGAATTTTATTCCCTCTATGTGGGAGAAGGGCTTCGGCACAAACACGGCAAAACGATGGGTAGTGGCTTTTTTGGGAGGAATAATCCTTATGTTTGGGGCCCGAATGGCAGGCGGCTGACCTACCGGACACGGGGTCAGTGGGACCCTGCAGCTTGCAGTAAGCGGCTGGGTGGCTGTAATCTTTATCTTTCTGGGCGGAATTATTACTGCCAAAATTCTCTATCGAGGGAGGTGATAACAAATGGCACCGTTTATAACTTCATCAGCAGGTAAACTTATCTTTGGTTTGATAACCGGGTTTATCTTCGGCTTCACCATCCAGAAGGCGAAGGTTGTAAGATATGACGTCCTGGTGGGGCAGTTGCGGTTGAAGGACTTCACCATGATAAAGCTCATGCTCACGGCCGTAGTAGTAGGTATGATAGGTATCTACTTCTTCAGGGACCTGGGAATGATAAAACTCTCCATTAAATCGACTCACCTGGTTGCCAATATCATTGGGGGTCTTATATTCGGCGTTGGATTTGCACTGTTGGGTTACTGCCCAGGCACGGGAGTCGGGGCTATCGGTGAAGGTCGCACCGATGCCTTCTGGGGCGGTGTTCTCGGAATGTTAGTTGGTGCAGGGCTTTATGCCGAGGTCTATCATTACCTTAAAGGAAATCTCCTTACGTGGGGTTCCTGCGGGAAAATTACCATTCCCTCTATCCTTGGTATGGGTTCCCCCTATCACTGGATCATAATTGCCGTATTCTGTGTGGGTATTGCCCTTTTTCTCATGGCTCTTGAGAAAAGGGGAATATAACAACATTAGATTAGGTTTTAGCATAAAATCAGTCAGAACATTTACCATAAAACCATAAACAAGGAGGGAGAATTATGCCTGAGTTCGGATCACCATTTTCAGGTCTCGCCAATGATAGAAAACTCACCCACGAGGAATTGGTGCGGGCAATACGATTTTTAGTTGCCGCAGAGTATGAAGCGGTTCAGCTTTACATGCAATTAGCAGAATCAATCGATGATGAGTTGGCTATAGAGGTGCTAAAGGACATAGCAGATGAAGAACGAGTCCACGCTGGTGAGTTTCTAAGACTTCTAAGGCACCTGGACCCGAATGAAGAGAAGTTCTATGCCGAAGGGGCTGAAGAGGTAGAGGAGTTTATCAATAAAATCAAAAAGGATTAGTCACAAAGGGTTGATCTATACGAAGAAAGGACTACAGCGAACAGACAAAACAGCGCAGGTTATCGATAAAGAAATCAAGGCAATCTTGGATTCTCAATATGAAGTAGCAAAGGGGATCCTTACCAAGCATAAAAAAGTTTTGGAAAAGGGGGCTACACTTGTCCTAAAAGAGGAAAACATGGAGGGAGCCCGATTGGAGAAGTTGCTGAGTGCTGACAAAAAAGCCTCATAGCGTGAGATTAATTAACTTCCCTCATCCCCATGATTACATGGAAGAAAAAGGTATTGATGCGCAGGATCGTGCATCTAAGAGCTGGAATCCAAAAACCCATTATTCCAGTGTTCCATCATTCCAATAACCCAATTGGGGCGAAGCCCCTAAGTTATGAAAGGAGGCTGTCTATGGAAGAAGAGTTAAAGGTAGGTTGTGCAAGGCCAACAGGAGGCCCTGTTGGTGAAACAGTTGAATTAGAGGAAGGTAAACCTGAAAGTTTAGGAAAGGAGGTCACTGCTATGATAAAGGTTGGAAAAAAGGCGCCAGATTTCACGGCACCAGGGTACCACAAGGGTAAGTTTATCTCGGTGAAATTATCTGATTATATGGGTAAGTGGGTTGTATTATGCTTTTACCCTGGCGATTTCACCTTTGTGTGAGCAACGGAGATTTCGGCAGTTGCCGAAAAATTTCCTGAATTCCAGAAGCTCGGTGTCGAGATACTTTCTATGAGCGTTGATAGTGTGTTTGTCCACAAGATGTGGGATGACAATGAACTCTCTAAGATGGTAAAAGGCGGTATTCCTTACCCGATGCTCTCCGATGCAGGAGGAAAGGTCGGAACCGTATATGGTATCTATGATGAGGATGCAGGGGTTGAAACCAGAGGAAGATTTATAATCGATCCCGATGGCGTAGTTCAGGGATACGAGGTGCTCACCCCTCCGGTAGGAAGAAATGTGAGTGAATCCCTACGGCAAATCCAGGCATTCCAACTTGTGCGAAACAGCAAGGGCACAGAAGCAACACCCTCCGGGTGGAAACCAGGCAAAATGACCTTAAAACCAGGCCCTGATCTTGTTGGAAAGGTCTGGGAAGTATGGAAAACAGATATGGCTTTTGATTAAGCGAAACAGATTATCTTGTATGTGAATATACTCGGTATTCTCTGGAAAAAATACCCTTAACGCAACCTTGTAAGTGATAAATGCAGATAGCTTTGAGACCTTTGCAAAACATGACAATCTTTGGTACCCAATGGAAACGGGGGTGGGTTTTCCCCACCCCCGTTAAGAAAATATGAGTTACGCAAAGGTCTCGTTTTATAAGGCCATGAGAGGGAAGGTATGCACAATAGCAGTGGAGAATAATGTGCACCTTTGATGAAGAGCAATTCAAAAAGGAGGTATTGATATGGATTTGAGTAAATTTAGTGAAAGCACGCTCCTTGTGTCAGCACTAAAAAGCGAGATAGATAGCAAAGAGATTTATCAACATACAGCGAATAGGGTTAATAACGCACTGCTAAAAGATAAACTCACCTTCCTCGCCTCTGAAGAAGTAAAACACCGAAACATTATTGAGGGGATCTATAAAGAAAAATTTCCTAACGAAGAATTACAAATCCCCGAAAAATCGCCTGTACCACTGCCAGAATTAATACTTACTGATGAGATGATGCCTATTAGTGAAGTGTTTTTAATGGCCATGAACGCAGAAAAAGCATCATATGATTTTTATAATGAACTGGCAAGGTTGTATGAGAGCAATCCCAAGCTAAAGAAGACCATAGAGTACGTAGCAACAATGGAAATGGGCCATTATAAACTTATCGAAATAGAAAAAGATAACATGATAAAATTTGAAGATTTTGATATCTATTTGCCAATGGTTCATGTAGGAGCTTAACAATTTATATATTTGAAATTTTGCAATCCTTCGAAATTAAAGACAATTTTTAAAGCGTCTATTTTTTACCTAAAAATAGGGTTCACGTTACAAATATGCTCACATTATTTAACACATTAGGAAAAACAGTTGAGAGATTTCGACCAGTCGATGAAAAGGTTATAAATATATTTACATGTGGCCCATCAGTCTACCAAAGATCTCATATTGGAAACTTCAGGACATTTTTGTTTGAAGACATAGTGGTTCGATACTTAGAATATTTAGGCTACACTGTCAAAAGAGGAATGAATTTTACAGACATCGAAGACAAAGCTCTTAAAGAGGCAAAAAAAAGGCAACAAAGCGTAACCCATCTTACAGAGGAAAACATCAAGAAGTTTATAGAGGAAATAGATTTTTTAAGGATGAAGATACCGGATTACCTTCCTAAGGCCTCTGATGCCATTGATCAAGCCGTAGAGATTATAAGCCGCCTCCTTGATCTCAAGGTTGCATACTGGAATCAAGGAAATGTTTACTTCGAACCGCTAAAATTCCCTGGATTTGGAGAGATATATGGGCTGGACATGACCAAATGGCCATCAGAAAAGAGACGCTTTCATCGGGATACATATCCAGGAATGCGTTGGAACCTGGGGGATTTTATCATCTGGCATGGATATAAAAAAGCCGATACAGTTTACTGGGACACATCTATTGGAAAAGGGAGACCTTCTTGGAATATTCAGGATCCAAGTATGATCTTCCAACACTTTAATGAAACCCTTTCCATTTACTGTGGCGGGTTTGATAATCTTTTTCGACACCACGACTACACACGAGCAATCCTTGAATCAGTATGGACATATCCTATGGCGAGATACTGGCTCCATTGCCAGCACCTGTATGTAAATGGCCAGAAGATGTCAAAGAGCAAAGGGAATATATATTATATCGACACACTTCTCAAACAAGGATACGAGATTCAAGAAATCAGGTTCTTTCTTATATATTGCCACTATCGTCAAAAGCTCAATTATTCAGATGAAAACATGCGTTCAGTGGTCGAAAAGTTGAAAAAGTTCAGGAGGATTGTGCGCACTATTGAAAAACAAAATGCTCAAAGGACGAATCCTGATACAAGAGTTGCCCAAAGACTCAAGCAGGGTTTTGAAGAGAAAATGGACAACGACCTGGATGTAAGGGCAGCCTTCAACGAGTTGTATGAAGCTTTATCCACAATTAATGTTACAACACTGGGGCGCAGTGAAGCCTCAGGAATCATTCATGCTCTGCGGGAAATTGATGGTGTTCTGAAGGTTATATTTTGGTAAATGCTCGAAATCACCCCTATGCCATGTTATGGAAAACCGAAAAAATATGGCATTGAAATGTCATGTAATAATTGCTTTCGTTTGGACGAAAATAATACATATAAGTCTAAAATTAAACTGTAAGATAACCTATTGAAATAAATGTATAATATTAGATCCATTCCCATTGCTTATGTCTGAATTTAGACATTCTTATAGCTCTTTTGAGTGATGAGCGACTGAGAAATCAGTCAGAGCATTTTTAAAGCCACCTAAGGTAAGTCCTTAAGTGGCTTTTTTTATTAGGTTTTATGGAACGAATACTCCTCATTTACCATCAAAACTCACAATGTTTGGCATTAAAATTGCCTAAATAAATCTGTGTAAAGGATTTATGATTATCGAGAGCAGGGATTTTAGTCTTCCAATCCCTAGTGCCCCTATTACAAAAGAGCAAAATATTTTTTCGCTCAGGTGAGATGGAAACGGGATAGAAAATTGAAGAATGTATAAAAATATTGAGAGAGCGCCGAT
>Ga0307442_1001267_pt1 | contig 12552 bp, 12 predicted proteins | sample SalMarWE160430MG_FD_202143 | JGI IMG/M metagenome (GOLD analysis project Ga0307442, IMG submission 202143) | Salt marsh sediment microbial communities from the Plum Island Ecosystem LTER, Massachusetts, United States - WE1604-30 | ecosystem: Environmental > Aquatic > Marine > Intertidal zone >... | reverse complement strand
CCAGAAAGACGGGCAGGCCGGTGTAGAACCAGGCCGTCCCCAGGCGGAAGGGGAGAAAGATAGAGTACAGGGTGGCCAGCAGCCAGACCGAGTTGCCGATAATAGGGGTAATCTTTTCCCGCTTGCTGCGCTTAAAATCGGAGGGAAGTGAGCTTTTTGCCCACACCCTCTTGCCCAGCAGCATAATCACCAGCATCTGCAGGATAAAGACGCTCATGAAAATCCAGGCGTTCCAGATACCTATCTCGAAGGCCGGTATGAGCGACATTTTACCTCCCAGACTTGCTTGCCAATTCTCCCCTGAGCCGTTATAGCTTTTTAGCGACGACCATAAATTCCATGTTTCCGTACTTTATGGGCTCTTTAGTGAAAGGGTCGGCGCCTAATATCACCTCAAAACCGTGCTGTTCCAGCACCCATTTCAGTTCCGGAAAGGTATAGCTGCGGTCGCTGCATTTGATAGTCTTTTTTTGCCCGTCTTTTTTGGTTATTTCTACATCCATGGCCACTCGGCAGGTCATGGGGTCGAATTCAGCGTCCCGAAAAAGATTCAAGGTAGTAAGAATAAATATTCCGTGTTTCTTTAAGGCTCGGTGAACGGCGCTTAGTATCTTATAGTTCTCAGCATCATTCTCAAGCAGCCCAAAAGCGCCTTCGCAGAGGCACAGGGCGGCATCGAACTTATTTTCAAAAGGCAACTCCCTGGCATCGCCGACTCTAAAATCAACCGGCGCATTTTTCTCTCTGGCAACTTTCTTGGCGGCTCCAATCATACCGGGCGACAAATCTATTCCAGTGATATTCTTATAGCCTTTGGTTGCCAGGTTAATGGCATGACGGCCCGTCCCGCAGCCAACGTCGAGGATTTTCATTTCTGGGTTGGTTAGGTATTCTTTAATCATCCACTTAACTTCGTTTTCGGTGTTCTGGGTGAATGGAAAATCTTCGTATTCAATCCCCATTTCCTCAAATAGCTCTTTATACCACCGGGGATTCATGATTTTACTTCTCTTTCTCCCTCAGCTGGGGGAAGAGGATAACCTCGCGGATGGCCGGCTGGTTGGTCAGGAGCATTACCAGGCGGTCTATGCCGACGCCCAGGCCCCCGGTGGGGGGCATGCCGTACTCCAGCGCCAGCAGGTAGTCTTCGTCAATTGACCACTTTTCCTCGTCGTCGGCCTGCCTGTCCTTCAGCTGCTCCTCAAAGCGCTTCCTCTGTTCCAGCGGGTCGTTGAGCTCGGTGTAGGCGTTGGCGATTTCCAGCCCCCCGGCGATGGCCTGGAAACGCTCCACCACCCGCTCTTCGCCGGGCTTGGTCTTGGCCAGCGGCGACATGGACAGGGGGTAGTCAAAGATAATAGTCGGCTGGATGAGTTTTGGCCTGACGAAGCTCTTGATAAGCTCATCGACCAGCTTGGCCCAGTTCTTCCGCGGGTCGGCCTCTATCTTAAGCGAGCGCATCTTTTCCCGCAGCCCGTCGGCGGTGGGGTATTTAACGAAATCAATGCCGCTGTACTTTTTGACGGCGTCGCGCAGGGTGATGCGGTGCCAGGGCAGCTTGAAGTGGATGGTATCTTCGCCGAACTTAATTTTGGTCGTGCCCAGCACCTCCTGGCTGACCGATGATACCATCTCTTCCAGCATGGCCATGACATCGTTGTAGTCGGCGTAGGCTTCGTAGGTTTCCAGCATGGTGAACTCGGGGTGGTGCTGGGTGGAAACGCCCTCGTTGCGGAAGATGCGCCCCAGCTCATAGACCTTGTCGAAGCCACCGACAATCAGCCTTTTCAAGTGAAGCTCCAGGGCGATGCGCAGGTAAAAATCCCGGTCTAAAGCGTGGTGGTGGGTGGTGAAGGGGTTGGCCAGAGCCCCGCCGGCGGCCGGCTGCAGCACCGGCGTTTCCACCTCCATGAAGCCGCGCTTATTTAAAAACCCGCGGATGGCAGCGATAGCCCGGCTGCGCACCTGGAAGGCCTCCCGGGCCGGGGCGTTGGCGATGAGATCCAGATAGCGCTGGCGGTAGCGCGTTTCCACGTCGGCCAGCCCGTGCCACTTTTCCGGTAAAGGCTGGAGGGACTTGGCCAGCATGGTGAAGTTTTCCACATCAAGAGTTGGCTCTTCGGTCTTAGTACGGAAGAGCTTGCCGCTGGCACCGATGATATCGCCGATGTCTAAATCCTGAAAGAGCTCCAGGGACTTTTCATCCAGGCGGTCTTTATAAAAGCAGAGCTGAATCTTGCCCGAGCCGTCACGCAGGTCGGCGAAGGAGGTTTTGCCCATCTTTCTCATCGCCGTAAGACGCCCGGCGAGGCTGACCACCGTCGCCCTTTTTGAGCCCTTTTTCTCCTGATTTTCCAGCAACTCCAGAGCCTGCCGGGTGGTATGGCTGCGGTCATAGCTGGAGGGGTAGGGGTCTATGCCCCGCTTGCGGAGCTTTTCAAGTTTTTGTCGGCGTTGTTGGGCTATAAGGTCTAATCTGGTTGTCATCAATCTGTCCCCTTAAAGAATCCAGCCAGGCGGTTGATTTTACCTCTCTCTCCAGAAGGTACCTCAGGTAGTTTCTCATCACCATCTCCAACTGGCGAGATAGTTCCCGGTCAATTTCCAGCCCGCTTACCGCGCTGTAATCGCTGTGTTGCAGTAATAGTAGCACTTTTCGGGCGTTTTCGGAAAGGGGGTAGGCCAGCTGGTTCTGGCGGCAGCCGGGGCAGAGCATGCCGCCGGCGCCGGGGGAGAATAGATTGGTGGCGTCTTTTAACGCCGATTTGCAGGCGACGCAGTGCTCAAGCTGGGGGCGGAAACCGGCCATATTTAAAAGGTGCAGCTCAAAGTAGCGTATTAGTAAATCGTTATCGCCGCCCTGGCTCAAGTTTTGCAGGGTTTCTATTAATAGCTGAAAAAGAGGCTGGTCTTCCACGTTATCGGCGGCGAACTGGTTGACCAACTCGGTGGCGTAGAGGGCATATGATGTGAGGTCTAAATCCGTTTTGAGGGTTATAAAGCTGTTGATGGTCTGGGCGCCGATTACGGTATCCAGGTTGCGCCCGCGCGCCAGCGAGAGCTGGCTGTGGGTTAATAGCTCCAGGTGGCCGGCCATCTTAGAGCGGGGGCGCCTGACCCCCTTGGCCACCGCCTGAATCTTGCCCAGCTGTGGGGTATAGAGGGTGAGTATCCTGCCCGCTTCCCCCAGCTTGGTCTTTTTGATGATTACGGCTTCGGTTTTATAGGTTCTGGGTTTGGTCATTTCTGGCCATTTTTATTTTTAATTATTTCTATTTATTAAAGTTTACTTTATCCGGTTCTCTATAATCTCTTTTTAACAGGATATCTCTTTCTTTTAAGAGACAGGCTCTATTGTGTGCTATAGCTTTATCAAATTCCTTACTATGCCATGCTTCAATACATAACTTTCCCACGTCATGAAAAGGGTCATCATAATCGGGTATGCCTAGCTCTGCAACAGCGTTTTTCTTGCTTTCGAATTTAAATTCCTGCAGTTCCCCGTCGAAGTTAATTGTTATTCCTATATGGTGAAACCAGACGCTACTCTCAAAATTAGTATTGAATGCATAAAAGGGCCTTTCAAGGCTATTTAAAATCTGCTCCGTTTGTGATTTTAATTCCTCGATAGCTTCTCTATCTTGGGCACAGAATATTTGAAGTTCCTTATCATTGATTTGGCCGAAGATTACCTGCTCTAAATTCTCGCATTCTCTTGAATCATTGGAAATTGTATATGACCTGTTTCTGGTAAATTCTCCAATAGTTTCAATATCAATGATTGTGCCTTTGAAAGAACCGGAGGGAGTAATTTCTTTATGCTCTATTATCACCTTTATTGTCCTAAAAGGAGCTTGAACCTAAATCTCCCTTAAAGGGGGGAGTGTCCCTTCCACTTAAGAGTGGCCGGGCGGGTAAAGATATAAAAATTTTGGGGCTTCACCCCTCCCGTTTTTAACGGTTCTTTTTCTTCCCACCCTACAGGGGTCGGACGGTTTCCCTATCCCCATAAATCCTAAAATTCCTGCCTGCCCTCTATAGCCCGGGTGAGGGTGACGTCATCGGCGTATTCAAGCTCGGTGCCGAAGGGCAGCCCCCGCGCCAGGCGGGTAACCACTATCCCCAGTGGGGAGATGAGCTTGTTGAGGTACATGGCGGTGGTTTCCCCTTCCAGGTTGGGGTTGGTGGCTAAAATAACCTCGGTTACCACACCGTCACGCAGGCGTTCCATAAGCTCCTTGACCCTTATATCGTCGGCGCCGACGCCTTCGGTGGGGGAGATGGCGCCGTGGAGCACGTGATAGAGCCCGTTGTAGGTCCTGGTGTGCTCCATCGCCAGTATGTCCTGCGGCTGTTCCACGATGCAAATCTTGCCCCGCTCTCTCTGGGGATTGCGGCAGATGGGGCAGGGGTCGGTATCGGTGATATTAAAGCAGGCCGAGCACAGTTTGGTCTGCTGCTTTACCGAGAGTATTGCCTCGGCCAGCATTTTAGTCTGCTCTTCCGGCGCCCGCAGCAGGTTATAGGCCAGGCGCTGGGCGCTCTTGGCCCCGATGCCGGGCAGTTTGTTCAGCTCCTGTATTAAACGTGCTACCGCTCCCGAGGTGGGTGTGAAATTTGAGTCCAACCTTACCCCTCCAAATATTATTTATGTAGCGGGTGAAGCCTTCCCTAAAGGGTGGTGGGCGGGAATAGATATAAAATTAAAGGCTTTACACCTCCCCGTTTTTAAAAGGTCGTTTTGCTTCCCACCCTGACCCACCCTCATAGGCTGCGCCTTTAACATTCTCTTTAGCCCCCCATAAAAGGGGAGATTAGGGGAATCAGCCCCTTAGGGGGGGTGGGTATGGGAAGAAAAACCCTTTTTAATCGCCCCATATTATTAAATTCAGGTCAGGCCGGGGATATTGAGGCCTCCGGTTAGCTTGCCCATGCGCTTGGCGGCCATCTCCTGGGCTTTGGCCAGCGCCTCGTTTACCGCCGTCATTACCAGGTCTTCCAGCATCTCCACATCATCGGGCTCTATAGCCTCCGGGGATATTTTTACCGAAAGTACCTGCTGTTGGCCGTTGACGGTGACCTTGACGGCACCTCCTCCCGAGGAGGCTTCAATCGTGGCCTCGGCCAGCTCTGCTTGAGCTTTGGCCAGCTTGGCCTGGAGTTCCTGGGCCTGACGCATAAAAGAGCGGTTCATTTCTCCTCCACGCTGGTAATCTGGGCGCCGTACTTTTTGGCGGCTTCCACCAGGTGATTATCTTCCGGCTCATAGACGCAGCGCACCTGGCAGGAGCGTCCCAGGAAGTTGCTGATGATGGCTCTGGCGACCTGCTGATTCTCTACCGTCTCCATCTTTTCCTTGTGGATGGGGTATTTAAAGGCCAGAATTACGGTATTGTCTTCAATGGCTACCGGTTTGACCCCGGCGCTGCGGAGAATAGCGATGGCCGAGGTCCTTTTGGCTTCTTCCGGCGCATTCTCCATGACCTCTCTCCAGTTGATTCTCAGGCGCTCGATTTCACTGTTTATCTCGAGTGGAGTGGTGGGGGTGTCGTTGGCCTTTGTTGTTGCCGCCTTTGTTTTGGGCAGGTCTGCCCTGGGCTCCGGTGGTTTGGCTGCTGGCTTGGTTACCGGCTCGGCCTTGGCCTCCGGTGGTCTGGCCGGCGGCGCCTTTTTAACCGGCGGGGGAGGTTTGTATTTGGGTGGGGCGGCCGGCTGTTCTTTTGCCTCAACCGCTGGCTGGATGCAGTCCACCAGCGCCAGCTCCAGGGGCAGGGTGGAGTAGTTATCAAAGCCAATCTCAAGCTGGCCGAAGAGCTTTATCGCCTTGGATATCTGGGCCAGAGAAGTTTTAGGTGCTATCTCCTTAAGTTCGGCCTTGTCTTCGGCGGTGAGGTCCACGGTGTCTTCGGAGCCGGTCTTTACCAGCAGCAACTGTCTTAAGTATTCAACTATCTCGCGGTTGAACTGGCGCAGGTCGAGCCCGTCGCTGTTAACGCTGTTTATGGCGGCTACACCGCCGGCGACATCGCCGGCTACTATGTGACCCACCAGTTCCCTGGCCCGCTGGTCCCCGGTAATGCCCAGGATGGCCTGTACCTGGGGGAGGCCGATTTCTTTGCCGTAGTAGGTGGTCAGCTGTTCCAGCAGGTTTTCGGCATCGCGCAGGCTGCCGGTGGCGCTTTTGGCGACGAGGTTTAAGCCCGCCGTTTCCAGCTTTATGCCTTCGGTATCGCAGATGCGGGCCAGTTTGGAGATTACGTCCGCCCGGGAGATGCGCCGGAAATCAAAGCGCTGGCAGCGGGACATTATTGTGGGCAGGATTTTATGGATTTCAGTGGTAGCCAGTATGAATATAACCTGTGGCGGTGGCTCCTCCAGCGTCTTGAGCAGGGCGTTGGAGGCGCTGTTACTGAGCATATGGACTTCATCGATGATATAGACCTTATAGCGGGCCTGGTTGGGGGCGTAGTTTACCTTCTCGCGCAGGCTGCGGATATCCTCAACGCCGGTGTTGGAGGCGGCATCGACTTCAATCACGTCCAGCGCCCGGCCTTCGGTTATAGACTGGCACATATCGCAGTTGTTGCAGGGTTCCCCCTTGCCGTCGCTGAGGCAGTTGAGCGCCTTGGCCAGAATGCGCCCGGTGCTGGTCTTGCCGGTTCCCCGGGGGCCGTAGAAGAGATAAGCATGGGATACGCGCCCGCTGCTGAGGGCGTTGCTTAATGTTTTAGTCACCTGTTCCTGACCGACTATTTCGGCCAGAGTCTGGGGGCGCCACTTGCGATAAAAGGCCTGGGATGTCATATTAGCTTGTCCTTATTATACCCTAATATTGCCCGGTTGCCCAAGTGGTTTTAGCCTTAAATAAGCGCCGATTTTATTTGTTGTATAAAAGAAGCCAGCTTTACCGGTTTGCACCGGTAAAGCTGGCTTGGATGAGCTACTATTTTAAGTTATAGCAGCGAGGGCAGATCCTTTGATGCATCTTCGATTTCCTTGAGCTTGCCCTCGAACTCCTCCCGTCTGCCCTTAAGCTCGTGGATAACGCCGCTGGCCTTGGTGTAGTAGCCCTTGACCTTTTCCACGGCATTAAGCTCCGACAGGAGCAGGGTTACGTCAATCAGGCTTCTCTCCCTGGGATAGTCGCCGTTCCTTATCACCGCCTCCGGACTGATGGTCCTGAGGTAATCTCCCAGCTCCTTGACCAGGTCCATATTCATTTCCTTGGCCGGAGCCGAGACCAGGTAGATGGCTCTGCCCGAATCGGCCGGGTTGCACTTGAGCGACAGCTCGCTTAAGGCTTCGTCCATAGCCTGGATGCCGCGGTGAGTTTCCGTGCTCTTCTTTAGGAAGCTACGGGACAGGAATGGGAACCACTTGAAGGCCGGCACCGGTGTTTTGCCGTAGCCGATTACCGTCCAGCCGGCCAGGCTCTGTATGATGTCACCGGCATCGACTATCTTGGATCCGATGTGCTTGGGTTTCTTTTCCTCACCGGCGCAGAGCAGGTTGTAGAACGGCTCGGCGATTAGGGCGTTGATCTTGGTCAGGTTGTTCTGGAGTGAGAAGTCCTTCCTGACATACCTTTGATTGTCAACCAGAAATACGGCATCAACCGTCGGATACAGGGACTTGAGACAGGTGGCGGTATTATAAACGGTTCTCTCCTCGGTTTCCTCTTCATGGGAGAAGGGGAGCACTGCCATGGCGTAGATGGGTTTGTCCAGATAGCGCTCTCTCAGCATCTGGGCGACTATCGGGATTGCCCCCGAGCCGGTGCCGCCAGCGACCCCGGCGATGAGCAGGAAGGCATCGGTTTCAAAGAAGTGCCTTGCCGTCCTGATGGCATCGACGACTTTGTCGCTGTCCTCTTTGGCAACTTCGGCGCCCAGTTCGTTTATCTTGCCGACGCCGTGGCCGCCGGTCCTTCGACCTCCGATGAGGATCCGGTGTTGGTAATCACCGCTTATAACTCGTAGTCCGCTTAAGTCGGCGGCATCGGTGTTTACGGCGAAAGCGCCGGTAATTATCTCAATGCCGCGCTGACTGCGTGCCCGTTTATTTAGCTGAGCAAACTCGTCGGCGAGCCTACCGCCGCATTGCCCCAGCCCCACAACCACTAATTTCATGTTTCACCTCAAAGTTTAAGAATACTGTTATTTTAACATGTTATTTAGGCTTGTCAACATATCTAATCCAGAGTAGGGAGTTCGTCGCCAGTTTGGTGCATTTCTTTCACTTGCTCCTGGGTTTCTTCATCTATTTCCACCTGTTTGTCAAATAGTTCGGTAGCGTGGCTGAATAGATTTTCCACCCGGCCTACCCTGGCTAATCCGGAAGCCAGCAGTGTTAGCGAGACTTCCTTCCCTCTTCGGGGGTAGTCACCCATTCTGACTACTGCTTTGGGGGCTCGCTCTTGCAAAAGAGTCGCCACCTCTTCTATGGCGCTCAGGGTAATTATACCTCTGGGGGCGGTGAGCAGGACCAGGATTCGCCTGGCCTCTGCCAGGTCAACCGATACCGACAGGTTGCTTATGGCTTTGTCTAAAGCTCCGGCTACGGAGCCGTGTTCCTTGGCCTCTTCCCGGAAGTGGGACTTGTTAAGGCGGCGGAATGAGCCCAGTTGAATCTGTCCCCTGCCGATGGCGGTGATGCCGTCCAGGGTCTGTTTGATATCGCCGGCATCCAGCACCTTACTTCCCAGATATTTCAGTTTTTTCTCTTCACCGGCGCAGAAAAGATCGTAGAAATTATTAACGAACTCAATGTTTATCTGGTGCAGGTTTCTGGAGAAGCTGTTGTCCCGGCGGGCAAACCGTTCGTTATCCACCAGAAAAGTGGCGTCAGCGTACTGGCTGACTGTTTTTAAACAGGTGGCGGTGTTGGTCACGGCATAGGAGGTAAGCCCGTTTTCTTCGTAGCCGAAGGGGAGTACTATGGCGGCGTAGACCGGCTTATCTATCCTTTCCTTGAGAGACTTGACCACCCAGCCGATGGAGCCGGAGCCGGTGCCCCCGCCTCCGCTGGCGATTGCCAGAATGGCATCGGTTTCGTGAAATTTTCTGGAGTCTATGATGTTATCGGTAATGGCCGAGTGGCTTTCCTTGATAATCTTGGCGGCATCGAAATTCATCTTGCCCACGCCGTGGCCGAAAGTTCTCACCCCGCCGACGACAATCCGGTGGTGCCTGTCGGTGGGGATATGGTGGAAGCCGCCTAAATCGGCTTCATCGGTGTTAACGGCGAAGGCATCGGTTAGAATCTCAATCCGCCTGGTAAAAAGTGACTTGGCGTGACTGTTTAGGGCATAAAACTGGTCGGCAATGTTACAACCGCACTGTCCAAAACCTACAACTACTATTTTCATCGTCCACCTCGCAACGGGGAATAATGTTTTATTTTACGCATGGTTATACAATAATGTCAATTCCCCCCTTGGTACTGCTACCTACCTTTTCCCACCACGTATTGGGCAAGGTCTGCCAGACGGCAGCTGTAGCCCCATTCATTATCATACCATGAAAGCACCTTGACCATGTTGCCGGCGATGACCATGGTGCTGTGGGCATCAACTATTGAGCTGGCCGGGTTGCCCTTGAAGTCCATGCTGACCAGCTCTTCCCGGCAGTATTCCAGTATGCCTTTTAAGCTGCCGGCGGCGGCTTTTTCTAAGGCCTGGTTTACCTGTTCCGCGGTGACCTCTTTTTTAAGGTCGCAGACCAGGTCAACCACGGATACAGTTGCCGTCGGCACCCGGAAGGCCAGCCCGTGGAGCTTGCCTTTTAGCTCGGGGATGACCTGGGTTACCGCCCGGGCGGCACCGGTGGTGGTGGGGACAATGTTGATGGCGGCGGCGCGGGCGCGGCGGGGGTCTTTGTGATAAGTATCCAGCAGCCTCTGGTCGTTGGTATAAGCGTGTATGGTTGTCATCAGGCCCTTCTCAAAGCCGAAGCTCTGGTGCAGCACTTTAACCACCGGGGCGATACAGTTGGTGGTGCAGGAGGCGTTGGAGATAATATTATGCTTTTGGGGGTTGTACTGCTCTTCGTTGACGCCGAGGACGATGGTTATGTCCTCGTTTTTGGCCGGCGCCGAGATGAGCACCTTCTTAGCCCCTCCTTTAAGGTGCGCCGCCGCTTTGGTGGCGTCGGTGAAGAGGCCGGTTGATTCTATGACCACCTCTACCCCTAAATCCCCCCACTTGATATTGGCCGGGTCGCGTTCCGCCAGCACCTTTACCGGCCTGCCGTCAACCATAATGCTGTCATCGGCGGCTTTTACCTCGCCGGGATAGGGGCCGTAGGTGCTGTCCCATTTAAACAGGTGGGCGTTGATTTTGGCGTCGGCCAGGTCATTAACGGCGGCCACCTCCAGTTTGCCTTTATGGTACTGGTTAATCGCTCTTAAGGTGAGGCGGCCCACCCGCCCGAAGCCGTTAATGCCGATTTTGGTTGCCATGTCTATACCTCCTGGAGCTTTTTATTCCTTCGCCGACTGCGCTGGAGCATATCAAGGAAGGCTTCGACCCTGGTCTTAAGGTGATGAGTCAGCAGAAATTCGTCGTTGCCTTCCAAGGTCAGGATGGGCAATTTTAGCCTGTCTCTAAAGATTATATCGCCGATGCCGCGGTGGCAGAAGGCCTGGACATAGTGGATGACCCCGTCCACCCGGCGCTTTTTTATTTCGGTGTTGATGTCCTTTAGTCTATCATATATGGAGTAGGGATAGGTATAGTTTGAGTACTGTTCGGCCAGGGAGTTGCCGGGGCGGGGCATGGCGAACTGGCGCTGGGTCTCGTTCAGGACCACCCTGGCCCCCTTTTTCTCCAGGTATCTATAGAAATCCTGCCCATAGACCGGGGGCACCCCGATGTAGGCTATTCTTAGCCAATCCGCCGGATAAGGCTGGCGCTTGAGGCACTGGTCTATCAGTTCTTTTAGCTCCTTTCGGTATTTATGATAGTCCTGATTAAAGTCCGAGGCGGACACCAGCCAGAGGTGGTTTTCCAGGCCGCTGGCCACCCCCTGTTTCCAGGTGAGTTCGTCCAGTTTCAGCGCCAGCCGGCGGTGGGGTTTTAGCTCTTCTTTGACCTTTTCGGCGGCGGGCAGGGTGGTATTAAGCGTTACTGCCAGCTCTTCCAGAGTATTTTGCATTTTCCGGGTATCAGGTTTGTCCGGGTAGGCGAAGGGTATGGCCCTGATCCCTTTTAGTTTTAGCACCTCCATGAGCATGACGGTGTTGGAACAGTCGCCGGTGGTGACGCAGATGACGGTGTCGATTTTATGCTCCATACAGGCGCCGTAGATGCCCTTAATCCAGCTGCAGCAGTTTAAGGGGAAACCGGCCCGCTCGGCGATATTGATGAGTCTTTCCGGGTTGGGGCCGGCGATAAAGATATTATTGAGGTCGACCGGCTGGTAGCCGGCGGCTAATAATATTTCTATAGGAACGGTGGTGGTGATGCCTATTTTATTCATTTTTCTTGGCTTTTTGGAGCAGGCGGTAATACCGGACACCGCCCCGGTTAAACTTTTCCAGCTCTCCCTTAGCCCTCATCGCTTCCAGATGCGCCAGTGTTTCCAGTATGGCCATCCTCTTGTCCCAGTTGCCCAGTTTATACCAGCCGACGCCTTTGACATCGTGGAGCCAGGTTATCTCGGTGGTCAGCTGGAAGGCCGTCTTGGAGTCGTAGCCGAGGGCGCCCATAATTTCGGCGTTTCTTAATCTGTGGTGCAGGGTAATGCCCTCAACCCTCTCTTTGAATCCGGTGAAGGGCTGCTCGTGGCCGGGCAGGACCAGCTCTACCTCCAGCTTTTCGAGCCGGTGTAGCGAGTCCAGATAGTCGCCCAGAGGGTTGGAGCCTGACTGGGGGTGCAGGCCGACGTGGGGGGTAATTGTCGGCAGTATATGGTCTCCGGAAAACAGTATTTTCTTTTTAGGTTCGTAGAGGCAGATGTGCCCCGCGGTGTGCCCCGGCGTGGGCATAACCTCAAAGCTGAAATCGCCGCAGGTGATGGCCTCGCCGCCGTAGAGGGTGGTATCGGGCATAGTTGGGGTGACGAACTTCAGCATCGGCAGGGAGGCTTTCTTAAGCTCGGCGAGCCGGTCAGGCGGCACACCGTTGTGGTGCAGCCACTGGCCCAGTTCCTGGATAAGCTCTTCCATGCTGACGTACCTGGTCTCGATAAAGTTTTTTTCCAGGTGGTGGAAAGCCAGCGTGGCGCCGAAGAGGTTTTTAAGCTCTCCGGCCAGTCCGTAGTGGTCGGGGTGGACGTGGGTGACCACTATCCGGGTAATCTCCTGGCCGTCGACGCCGCCGTCGGCCAGCTGCTTTTTGAGGGAATTGAAGGCCTCTTTCGTGTTCCAGCCGGTGTCAATGAGAAGATAGCCGTCTTTTCCTCTGACCAGATAGGTATTGACATGGTTCAGGTTGGTGAGGGGCAGCGGCAATGGCATACGATAGATACCCGGTGTGACCTCAATCATATCTCACCTGCGGCTTTAGCGGTCAAAGGCTTCCCTGCCGGCGAAGGGGGCTTCTTCCCCCAACTC
>Ga0307442_1001263_pt1 | contig 12588 bp, 10 predicted proteins | sample SalMarWE160430MG_FD_202143 | JGI IMG/M metagenome (GOLD analysis project Ga0307442, IMG submission 202143) | Salt marsh sediment microbial communities from the Plum Island Ecosystem LTER, Massachusetts, United States - WE1604-30 | ecosystem: Environmental > Aquatic > Marine > Intertidal zone >... | reverse complement strand
CTGTTTGAGCCCGGCCGCATTGGGGTCGCAACCGATAGCCACCTTCTTCATGATTCCCTCCCCGCTTTCTCGGCGATGCCTATCAGTTGTCCGTGTATTCGGGTCGCATCGGGGTGAAGAACTCCAGCACCTCACTGTCCTCCATCGCCTCTGCACCGTGGTGCTCCCAGGGATCGAAGGCGTAGCTCGATCCGGGGGTGGCGATGAAGCTCTTCCCGTCATTCAGGAGGAAGCGAATCCTGCCGCGAAGTACATAGCCGTGCTGGACGGCTTCGTGATTGTGAAGAGGAACCGTTGAGCCCTTTGTAAATCGTATGTGGCAGAGCATGCTCTGCTCATTGAAGGACAGGGTGGTGCGGAAAATCCCCGCGGGTTTCTCGACACTGTCGAGTTTTCTGAGCTCTGCATTCTTGCGCCTTACCTTATTGTCTTTCATACCTCAGGAGTATAGCGAAGAATGGACCGTGCGGCTATTCCCCGCATTGCCCTTTACTCGAAGCCGTCGAGATCCCGACGCTTCGCCGAGGCGGCGCTACAGAAGCACGGAGAACTTGCAGAACTTCGGTTTCGCCAGCTTTTCGAAATCCTTGCAACTGATCTGGATCAGCTCGGTGTGGGAACAGGCGTTGAAGGCGATCTCATTGTCCTTTTTCAGCGTTTCATCGGCATACACGGGAAAACCATAGATGTTCCCGAATGGGGGCATCGCTCCTGTCTCGCAGCCGGGGAACAGATGGGAGAACTCCTCCTCCCGTGCCAGTTCCACGCTGGATGTTTTGCATGATTTCTTCAACCCCTCCAGGTCGACCTGGTACTTGGCGGGCAACACCGCCATGGCGATCTTTCCGTCGATCTTCACGATAACGGTTTTGGCCAGGTTCCTTCCCTTCACGTGGGCGGAGGCGGCAATCTCCTGGGCCGTATACGTGGTGGAATGGCGGATCGACACATACTTGATCTTGTTCTTGTCGAGAAACTCTTTTAACTTGGTGACCGGCATAAATCTCCTCCTCGCCCCAATGATAGAGGATTATTGCCGGAAGCGCAAAAAAAATCGTTGTCGACAGCGATCCTCAAAACAATGTAGAGTCAAAAAAGTACAATGAGCGGCAAGCTACAAGCCCGATACACCCACACCAATCTTGTAGCCCGGGATTGGCGAAAATTGGCGGAGTTCTACGAAACCGTGTTCGGTTGTATTCCCGTACCTCCGGAACGGGACCTGCAGGGGGAGGGACTGGAACGGGGAAGTGGTGTACCGGGGGCCCGGATAAGGGGAGTCCATCTCCGCCTTCCCGGGCAGGGATCCGGCGGTCCCACCCTCGAGTTGTTCGAATATGATCAGAGGGTCGAAAGAGAAATCCCCGTCCCGAATCGCCCCGGATGGGGTCATCTGGCCTTCGAGGTCGACGATGTTGCCGCGGCACTGCAGGCCTTGTTGGCAGCAGGAGGGTCCCGGCTGGGTGAGGTGGTGACCTTGGAGGTGCCGGGAGCGGGAACGATTACCTGGACCTACGCCCGGGATCCGGAGGAAAATATAATCGAGCTGCAGAGCTGGTCCTGAGCTGCCGTATCTCCAGCTCAGCGGGCTACAATACTTAAAGGGCCATGAAGCTACTGTCCTGGAACGTCAACGGGATACGGGCGCTTTTGCGCAAAGGGGAATTCGCCTTCCTGCCGGATGAACGCCCCGACGTCCTGTGCTTGCAGGAGGTGCGGGCGCGGCCCGAACAGGTCGGTCCGATCCTGGCCGAGTTTTCTTTCCAGTACTGGAACCCTGCGCAGCGGGCCGGCTATTCCGGAACGGCCTGCTTTTCTAAAATCAAGGCCCTCGAGGTACGCCGGGGCATGGGCAAAGCGGAGCACGACGGCGAAGGCCGGCTGCTCACCCTTAGGTTTCCCGAGTTTTATCTAGTCAACGTGTACACCCCGAACGCCCAGAGAAACCTGCAGCGCCTGCCCTACCGGCAGAATTGGGATCGGGACTTCAGAGCTTACCTCCTGGATTTGGAAAAAACCAAGCCCGTGGTGTTCTGCGGGGATCTGAACGTGGCTCACCGGGAGATCGACCTGACCCACCCCAAAGCAAACAGGCTGAACGCCGGCTTCACGGATCAGGAACGTCGCGGCTTCGGCAGACACCTGGCGGCGGGCTTCATCGACACCTTTCGGGAGTTCTGCAAGGAGGGAGGCCACTATACCTGGTGGAGCATGGTGACCCGGGCACGGGAGCGGAACGTGGGATGGCGGATCGACTACTTCTGCATCTCCAAAATCCTGCGTCCCGCCCTCTCCGGCGCCTTTATCCTGCCGCAGATCATGGGCTCGGATCACTGTCCGGTGGGAATCAACTTGGATCTGTAGGCGCCCAGCCGCCCGGCGGGGCAACCACCGTCTGCACCGGCTCAAGAAACGTAGGGAGCAGCTGCGCTCTTCAGGCGCTCGAATTCCTCCTGAAGACCGGCAAATGCGGATCGGGATGCCTCTCCGTCCCCTGCCTTAGCCGCCTCCTCCAGCTTACGGGCGGCTTCACCGATGGGATCGGCCGCCAGGTTCCAGGCGCCGCCCTTCAGCGAGTGAGCCTCCTGCCGGACAGCTTCCAGTTCTCCTTCAGCCAACGCTGCCGGGATCCGGGCGATCTGTTCCTCCACGGTCTCTAGAAACGAGGACAGCACGTTACGAACGACATCTTCCCGCCCCATGAAGGCAGCTACGGCTTTGGGGAAATCTAAAACCTCGTCCGCCGGGCCGGTCTGACTCGAAACAGGCGACAGCCACTGATCGAGGACGGGAACCAGATCCTTCTTCTTGAAGGGTTTGGTAAGGCAGTGGTTCATGCCGGCGCTGAGCGCCCGCTTCTGTTCCTCCTGAAGAGCACTGGCCGTGACCGCGATGATCGGGGTCTGCACACCCATCTCCCGCAACTTTCTGGTCGCGTCGTAACCGTTCATATTCGGCATCTGAATGTCCATGAAGATCAGGTCGAATTGTCGCTGTTCGGCCGCCTGCACGGCCTGCAGGCCGTCAGCGGCCAGGAAAACCTGATGGCCCAGCTTCTCGAGAATCACCTTGAAAAGCTGCTGATTGACCTCATGATCCTCCACCACCAGAATGCGGCCGCCGGAAGGCACGTCCTCCCCGGCGGAGGCTGCCGGCATCTCCTCCACCTCTTCCACCGATTCCAACTCCGCCAATTCCGGCTCGTACTCCACAGTGAGAACCCGGAAGACCTCCGCCAGCAGGGCTCCCCGCTTTACGGGTTTACTGAGATAGCCGTGAAACCACTTGAGGAGTTTCATCTTGGCCTCCCCACTTCCCAGCCCCTCCGGGGTATTCAGGATCAGCTTCATCCCCGCGAGCAGCGGATCGGCGATCACCTCGCTGGCCAGTTGCCAGCCGTCGATTCCGGGCATGCGCAAATCGACCAGCACCAGGGCGAACGGGTCCTCCCCGCCTCCGGCGGAGCGGCGCATCTTGGACAGGGCCTCTTCGCCCGCCTGCGCCTCATCCACCCGGCAGCCCCACTGCTCGAGATAGTCGCGCAGGACTTCCCGGGCCGAAGCGTTGTCATCGACCACGAGCACCCGCAGTCCGGGGAAAAACTCAGTAGGCAGATCTTCGAACAGATCGGCCTTGGCCTGAGTTTTCACGGGCACGGTGAACCAGAATGTCGAGCCGCGCCCTTCCTCACTCTCGACCCCGATACTGCCGCCCATCATCTCCGCCAGACTCTTGGAGATCGACAACCCGAGTCCTGAACCGCCAAATCTCCGCGTTGTGGAGGTATCAGCTTGAGAGAAGGACTGGAAGAGTCGGCCCATTTTGTCCTTGCTGATCCCTATACCGGTGTCCCGGATCATAATCTTCAGAGTGCACTGCCCGTCGCTCGGCTCGACCACATGGATCGAGATCTGCACCTCCCCCGCTGCCGTAAACTTCACGGCATTGTTGAACAGATTGATGACGATCTGGCGCAGCCGGGCCGGGTCGCCGCGCAGGCGATGCGGAACTCCGGGAGCAACATGGAGGATCACCTCCAGATTCTTCTTGTGCGCCTCCAGGATCACCAGATCGACAGCCTTGTCGAGCATCTCGTAGAGGTCGAATTCGATCTCTTCGAGAGTAAGCTTGCCCGCCTCGATCTTGGAGAAATCCAGGATATCGTTCACCAGCGTAAGCAGAACATCGGCGGAGAAACGGATCTGTTCGGCGTACTCGCTCTGCTCCATGTCCAGATCCGTGTCCAGCAGAAGCTCCGTCATCCCGGTTATCGTATGGATAGGTGTGCGGATTTCATGGCTCATGTTCGCCAGGAACTCGCTCTTGGTGCGGGCCATGGCTTCGGCCAGCTCTTTTGCCCTCTGCAGATCGACTTCGCTTCTCTTCCACCGACTGATGTCCTTGACCAGACCAAAGATGAACCGGGCCTGTCCCGATTTAAAGCGAAGCAGGGAAAGGTTGAGCCGCCACCAGGCCAACTGCCCGTCGTTGCGGTGGAAGCGGCTCTCCGTTTCGAAGAAGTTGACGGTACCGGCCTGCAGAGCGGTCAGGTTCTCGACGTACTCCAGTGAATCATCGGGGTGCACGAAGCTGGAGAGCTTCTTGTTCTTCAACTCCTCAGCCGAGCAACCCAACATGGTATGCAGCGTGGAGTTGCTGCGCAGCAGACGCCCCTCCAGATCCATCACCACCATGCCTACGGGGGATTGGACGAAAAAAGAACTGAACGGATCGTCATTGCTCTTCAGCCGTTCGATCTCCCCGGTCAGGGCGGCAAGCGACCGGGTGGTGGCGTGCAGCTGATAGGCGTAGCGAACAACCCGGCTGAGCAGGTCTTCGCTGACCAGCGCGGAGACCAGGAAATCTTGAGCCCCCGCCGCCAGAGCTTTGGAACCGCTTTCCCCGTCCCGAACCAGGACCACGATCGGCTGAGCCGCCTTTTTCTTGAGGGTACGGATTCCGTCCTCGAGTTCCTTATCGGAGCAGCGGCTGCTGTCCAATACGATTACATCGATATCGACATGCGAGAGGAAATTGATTGCTTCCCGGTGATCGTCGGCAAAAAGAAGATGATCCGCCCGGCCCGCTTCGATGGGTGAGTTATTTCTATCGACTCCTACGAGCAAGATCTGCACCCGATTATCCTAATCCCTCTGCGCCGAATGCGTCAACAAAGTTTATCGCTTGCAATGAGGCGGTGTCCATGGCAAACTATCCGGTATGCACAAAGGCAGGGTATTGTTGCTGTTCTGCGCTCTTTCAGTAATGCTGGGCTCCTGCTCGATCAACAAGGTGGCTGTAAAACTTGTCGTCAGGACCCTCTCCTCCGGAGACAGTACTGTTTTCACGGGCGAAGAGGACCCCCAGCTGGTTGCCGATGCCCTACCCTTCGCCATGAAGCTCTACGAATCGCTGCTGGAGCAGACTCCGGAGAATGAGGAGCTGCTTCTCACGACCGGCAGCATCTTTACGATGTACGCCAACGCCTTCATTCAAACCCCGGCAAGCATGTTGCCGGAAAGCGAGTACGAACAGCAGCAGCAGATGCTGAAGCGGGCCAAGAAGATGTACCTGCGGAGCCGCGGGTATCTGCTGCGGGCTCTGAAACTGCGCTATCCGGGTTTTGGGGAGGATCTGCGGGGAAACGATCTGGAACAGGCCCTGGCAGCCATGGTCGTCGAGGATGTGCCCCTCTTGTTTTGGACCTCCGCTTCCTGGCTGGGTGCATTCTCCACGGATACTTTCGACATGGAGCTGCTGCTCAACCTTTCCAAACCGATCGCCCTGCTCAATCGGGCACTGGAACTGGATGAGACCTGGTCGCAGGGGATGATCCACGACACCCTCATCTCCATCTACGGCTCACTGCCGCAAGCCATGGGGGGCAGCCAGGAAAAGGCGCGCTACCATTTCAAGAAGGCCGTGGAATACTCCGGCGGCCTCTCCCCCTCTCCCTACGTGGCACTGGCAAGCACCGTATCGGTGGCCAATCAGGATGTGAAAGAGTTCCAACAGCTGCTCGCACAGGCGATCGCCATCAATCCGGAGGATAATCCGAACAACCGCCTCCAGATCCTGCTGAGCCAGGAAAAGGCGCGATGGCTGCTCGACCACATAGAGGATTTCTTTCTCATCGATCTGGAGGAGGATCAACAATGAAGCATCGATGGGCCGTAGTTCTGCTGGCGGGCTTCCTGGTCTGTGCTTCCCAGGCAAGCGCGCTGGTAATCAAGGTGGGTAGCGTGGCCCCGGAAGGCTCACCCTGGGACAAGGCACTGAAACGCATCGCTCTGGATTGGCAGAAGATCTCAGGCGGCAGAGTGACCATGAAGATCTACAGCGGGGGCATCGCCGGAGACGAGCCGGATATGATCCGCAAAATGCGGATCAACCAGATCCAGGCCGCGGCCATGACCGGTTCCGGCCTGGGAAAGATCGATCCGAACTTTCTCGTCTATCAGCTTCCCTTTCTGACCCAGACCGATGCGGAGCTGGACTATCTGTTCGAAAAACTCCGGCCGCAGCTGGAGGCGCTGCTGGAAGACAAAGGATTCACCTTCCTGGCCTTTATCAAGTCCGGCTGGCTGCGTTTCTTCTCCACGAAGAAAGTGATCACCCCGGCGGATTTTCAAAAGCTCAAGTTCTTCGTCATGGAGGGCAGCCCGGAAGTCGACCAGGCCTGGAAGGCCATGGGATTTCATATCGTCCCCCTCCCGCCCAACGATGCCTTCGCCGCTCTGCAGAGCGGGATGGTGGAGGTCTTCACTGCATCCCCACTGACCGCAGCGGCGATGCAGTGGTTCGCCCTGGCTCCCAATATGACCGACTTCTATTGGTCGCCGCTCACCGCGGGACTGATTGTCTCCAACCAGGCCTGGCAGCGGATCCCGGCTGATATAAGGCCCAAACTCAAAGAGGCTACGCAGCAGGCCCTGCACGATCTGGAAGCCGAAATCATGGCAGTGGAGAAGCAGGCTATCGATGTCATGAAGGAGAACGGCCTGGTCATCCACGAAGTGCCGCCGGCGGCTCTGCAGCAGTGGAAAGACCTCGTCGAAAAGGGCTTCGGCATCTTGATCGGCGATGTGATCTCCCGGGATCTGTACGAAGAAGCCAAGCGGATCGTTTCCGAGTATAGGCAGCAGTAAGGCATTCGAATAGATGGCATCCGCAGAAACCGAAGAGCTCCCGAAAAGCAGGATCCTGCGGGGGATTTTCCACTTCGAAAACGGCGTTAACAGCATCATTCTGCTGCTGATCGCCGTTTTGCCCGCCCTTGAGATCATTGCCCGGCTCGTTTTCAAAACCGGCATTCACAGCTCCGCGGATCTGACCCAGCATCTGGTGCTCTGGTTGACCTGCCTGGGCGGGGCCATCACCTCCCGGGAAGGCAAGCACATCACCCTGTCGGTGGGTCTGGAGATGATGCGCGAATCGGTTCGCAGCTGGATCACCACGGGGACTTTGTTCATCTCCACAACGATCTCTACGGCCATGGCCTGGAGCGCCCTCTCCCTGGTACTGATCGGGTTCGATCCCACCAAGAAGATCGCTTTCATCCCCATCCAGATCGCCGTGGCCGTGATTCCGCTCGGTTTCCTGCTCATCACCGTAAGATTTTTGTCCCGCGCCCCGATTCGTGGACTGAAACGGGGCCTGGCAGCTGTAGGTTTCCTCCTGGGAACGATCATCGCCTTCAGCTCGGTAATGAACGTCCTCGACGCCGTGCTGCCTCAGGTACCCACGGTCTTCGACAGTATTCAGGAGCTCCTGTTCCGCATCGCCGAGAGCATCTCCCTGGTGGGGGTAGGCATCCTGATCGTCTCCATCTTTTTCGGCACGCCCATCTTCATCGTGCTGGGGGGAGTGGCCTACCTGCTGTTCGTGCATTCCATGGGGGCCCTGGAGGTGATTCCCAACGAGGCCTACGGATTGCTGACCGGATACAGCATCCCGGCCATCCCCCTGTTTACCTTTGCCGGCTTCATCCTCTCGGAAAGCAAGGCCGGAGAGCGCCTGATGCGCCTGTTCCGTGCCTGGCTGGGCTGGCTGCCTGGCGGATTGATCATCATGACGGTCCTGGTATGCACCTTTTTTACGACCTTCACCGGTGCGACCGGAGTGACCATCCTTGCCCTGGGCGCACTGCTGGCCTACGTGCTGGTGGAGAGCGGTCGCTATACGACGGATTTCGCCAACGGTCTGATCACCGGTTCGGGAAGCATCGGGCTGCTGTTCCCGCCCAGCCTGCCGATCATCCTCTACGGGGTCATAGCCCAAATCAATATCCTCCACATGTTCGTGGGTGGCTTCCTGCCCGGCCTGCTGATGGTGATCACTATGTGCGGGATCGGCGTGTTCACCGCCGTGACCCGCAAGGTCAAGCCGGTTCCCTTCCAGCTCAAGGAAGCGGCGGGTTCCATCAAAGACTCCTTTTGGGAGATCCTGCTTCCCGTGATCATCCTCCTGGGCTACTTCGGCGGCCTGTTCACGCTGCTGGAAACCGGTGCGGTCGCCGTTATCTATGCCCTTTTCATTGAGATGGTCATCCACCGGGATCTGTCTCTCAGAGACCTTCCCCGGGTCATGCTGAATTGCATCCCCATCATAGGCGGCGTTCTGATCATCCTGGCTGCGGCCAACGGCCTCAGATACTACCTGGTGGATGCGGAGGTGCCGATGCGCCTTAGCAGTTGGGTGCAGGCGAACATCAGCTCCAAGTACGTGTTCCTCATCCTGCTGAACCTGGCGCTGTTGATCACCGGCTGCCTGATGGATATCTTCTCCGCCATCCTGGTGGTGGTTCCCCTGATCATCCCCTTGGGCGCCGCCTTCGGCATCCACCCGGTTCACCTGGGGGTGATCTTCCTGGCCAATTTGGGCGTGGGCTATCTGACCCCGCCGGTTGGATTGAACCTGTTCCTGGCCGCCTACCGTTTCAACCAGCCTCTGGTGCGCATCTACAGGAACGTGATTCCCTTCTTCCTGGCCCTGCTGGCGGTGGTGCTTCTGATCACCTACGTTCCCTGGTTCTCCGTCGGCTTGCTCAGGTGGGGGTTCCTGGTTCGCCTGTTCAATCTTTGAGAGCCAACACCCCGAGCATCAGGGCATAGCAAAACGAGGCCAGCAGCAGCAGGCGGCTGATGCCCCAGATCATGGTCAGGGGTATGGCCAGGATCGAGGCCAGCACCGAAGCCACGCCGTTTGCCCCCCAGCCATAAGCCCGGAAGCGAGGGGAGGAAGTGAGCAGGCGAAGGCCGACCGGAAAGGGCACGCCCATCAGCAGAGCAATCGGCGCCAGCAGCCCAAAAGAGCCCAGGGCCTGCCCAGGGCCGGAAGCCTGCAGCAGCAGCCGTTCCACCGGCCCGAACAGGGCGAAGAGCACAATCCCGCAGATGACCAGACCGATCAAAATCGGCGGCAAGGCTCGCCGGGTCCAGCCAGCCGACACGGCCCCGCCGATCCCCGACAGGATCAGAAGCTCGGCCAGGACAACCGTGAAGGCTATTACCGGATTTCCGAACACGAAGGTGTAGCCTTGAAGAAATGCCATCTCCACGAACATGAACCCCGCCCCCGCGGCCAGGAAGTATGCAGCCAGCGCGGCGGAGCGCCTCCGGCTTCCCTCCTGAACCGGTCCCGGAGGCCGGGACAGCAATCGAGGAAGGAGCAGCAGGAGCCCACCGAGCACACAGGCGATGCCCATAACCACGAGCACGATCGTCTCCCCGGACAGGAACAGCGTGTAGAAACGGCTTCCGGTGGAGCGGAACAGAGCTCCGAGTTTCCTCAGGCGGGTGAAGCGGCTGTGGAAGGGCCTGTCGTCCCGGGCCGGAGCGATGTCCAGGTAGTACTCCCGGAAATAGTCCTCTGCACGATCTTGGCTAAGAGCCCGGTAGAGCCTCTGTATCTCCCGGAAGTGAAAGGCCTCGGCGAAACTGTTGAACCGGTTCGCCTCTCCCGGCTCGATTCCCTGATAAAACACCAGATCGAAGTTGCGCTGCCGGCAGAAGTCGCGCAGGTCGGCCAGGGAGCTTTGATCAAAGGACGAGGGGGAGCACAGAAGGGTGTAGCTGTCCCAACCGCGAATCAGGAAAATGTGACTGGCCGGGTTTTCCGTGCCCATGTTCTGCAGAGCGGTGTAGGCCGTGGCAAAGATCTTCAACATATCCGAGGGAGGCAGCAGCAGCTTGCGAGAGAGGATCAGTACCCCTTCGGGCTCCAGGTGCTTCAGGTAGTCGGCGAACGCCTCCACGGTCAGCAGATGCTCCTGATCCAGGCTGGCCATTCCCGGAACCGAGGGTCCCCAAGCCTCCACCTGGATCCGATCGTAGCGCTGCCGATCCCTGGCTACCCGGCGGCGCAGGTTGCCCGAAACGACGCGGATGGCCGACGGGGCGGGGATCCCGCCGCCCGAGATGCGCTCCCGGTACAGGGCCGCCGCCTCGGGATCTTCGACCAGCAGGGTAATGTCCTTGGAAGCGGCGGATACGGCACAGGGCAGGCTCAAGCCCCCACCCGCCTGCAGGATCAGCACCCTGTTCGCAGTTCCCGCCGTACGCAGCGAGTAACCGGCGTAGGAGTGGAGGAAACGGCTGAAGGCCGATGATCGTTCATCCTTCAGATCGTAGAGAACAAACAGGGCATCCGCGTCCCGCACCAGAAAGGTCGCCGGGGGAAGAACACCGGAGTACTTGAGGCTCAAACCCGGGGCGAAGCGGATGTAGGGGCTTTCCAGCCTGTCCAGGCGCCCCCTGATCGTGTTGCTCCCGGACACGACCGAGGTTTCGGGGAACTGCAGCACCTGGGGCAACAGCTTGTAGGGGGAGGGGCGGATCTCCAGAAGCGCTCCCCCCCTGTAGGCCAGTGGGATGAAGGTGAGCAGGAAGAGGGCGCCTGAGGCCGCCAGGATTCGTCCGGTGTTTCGCCGACCCGTCTCCGCCGTACGGCGGTGATCCAGGACCTGCAGGAAAGGGACAACCAGCAGCAGCAGGGCGCAGCAAAACACGATCCGGCCCTCCCCCAACAGGGGCAGCAGAATGGCCGGAAGCAGGGCGCCTACCGCGGAGCCAGACATGCTGGCGAAGTAGATCCATCCGCTGCGAACCGGCAGGCCCGCAAAGGCCAGGGAGATCACGCTGCCGGCGCAGAAGAAGGGAAGCAGCAGGATCAAAAAGGTGAGCAGGAGGTAGGCGGCCTGCAGCCACTCCAGGGGCATGCGGAAATAATCCAGGGGGATGTTCTTCACCGCGAGGAAGGATCCGCCGATGGTGATTGAACAGAGCAGGAGCAGCAGGCCGAACCCCGGCGAGCCGAGTATGGCGACCGACCGTCCGGGGCGGCGCCTTTCCACCAGGCTCAGCACGCTGCCGCTGGCACCGAAGCCGAACAGCACGATGCTGATGACCATGAAGGAGAGGTGGTTCCACTGGGAAAAGGAGAAGAAGCGGGTGAGCAGAACCTCGTAGCAGAGGGCGGTCAGGGAAACGGTGAATACCGCCGGGAGTATCATTCCGCTTGCGGCGCCGTCGCTGCCATCCCTAGTACTTCTCCATGGCTTTTCCGGTCATCGGCACGAAGAGAACCCCCGTGACCTGCCGAAGCCGATAGTCCTCACCCTGTTTGGTGACCACCACCAGATTCTGGAAGCTGAAGGGATGTCCCAGGGGAAGCACGATCTTGCCCCCGTCGACGAGCTGCTCGAGGAGCGGAGGCGGAACATGGTCCACCGAGGCGGTGATCATGATGCCGTCGAAGGGCGCCTCCTCCTCCCAGCCGAAGTAGCCGTCCCCGTGGCGGGTGCGTACGTTGCCGTAGCCCAGCTCTTTGAGCCTCTCGGTGGCCTGGCGGTACAGGATCTCCTTGATCTCGATGGAGAACACCTCTTCCACCAGAACGGAGAGCACCGCCGCCTGATAGCCGGATCCGGTCCCGATTTCCAAAATCCGCTGTTGCGGTTCCAGCTCCAACAGTTCGCTCATCAGGGCCACGATATAGGGCTGGGAGATCGTCTGTCCGGCGTCGATCGGCAGGGGGGAATCCACGTAGGCCCGCTCCTGCAAGGCTTGAGGCACGAACAGATGGCGGGGGACCGAGCGCATCGCCTCCAGGACCTCCTTGTCCCTGACCCCCCGAGCCGCGATCTGTCGGCTCACCATGTCAAGGCGCCGCTGGCTCATCTCCTTGGACTCGTCCCAGGAGGCGGCTCTGGGGGTCGGGAGGAGTAAAAACAACGCCGCCGCCAGCACCACGACAAGAACCGCCGCAGAACCGAGAATGATGATCCGTCCCTTGCGTTTCATCTTCCGCTCCTTCCCTCTAGTATAACCCAATCCGCAAACTCATTGAAACGGCCCTCACCTGGTTGTGCGGTCACGGCGAACACCGGCGCCGGCCACGCTGCCTCTCGATTGGCAAAAGCCCCGCAACCGGGTAGAATTACACGGTCTTCAGAGGCAACTAAGCGCTATCAGCTCTCGGATGGAATGGGGGAAGGTGGCCGTAACAATCGAGACAGTCCAAACCCGCAAAGCCCTGCGGGAGTTCATCCATTTCCCCCGGACCCTCTACAGCCGGGATCCGCTTTGG
>Ga0307442_1001259_pt1 | contig 12614 bp, 13 predicted proteins | sample SalMarWE160430MG_FD_202143 | JGI IMG/M metagenome (GOLD analysis project Ga0307442, IMG submission 202143) | Salt marsh sediment microbial communities from the Plum Island Ecosystem LTER, Massachusetts, United States - WE1604-30 | ecosystem: Environmental > Aquatic > Marine > Intertidal zone >... | reverse complement strand
CGCCGCCACGTGCTCGTCAAGAGATCGGCCGTCCAGACGCAAAAAGGGCCCGGCCGGGATCTCGATCAAATGAGACTCCGGCCGGGCGCCTTTGTGTAATGCCTAGGGTGTTAAAGCCGCGAGGCACACGCCCTTACGTGGCGCGTATGCCGCTGCGGATTAGAACCACCACTTGTGGCACCGCCGGCGGCAATGGTGACGGCTACCGCCATGACGACGGCAGCGGCGATAGCAGTGCTTGTTCTTCCAGCCCACGTGCTGGACGATCGAAGCGGCTGGAGCCGCGCTCGAATTTGCGATGCCGCTCGTGGCAACGCCGGCCGACGCCATTCCGCTCATCAGCGCAACGATGCCAAACGCAATAGCAGCAAATAACCCGTACTTCATTGCATTCTCCCTGAGCTTGGAGTTGTATTAACTCGAGTAAGCGCGCGACACTACCCAACTTAGCGCCGCGGGGAAAGCATTTAGAGCGCAAGGACTGCGGCTATTCCGCTGCTTCCGAGGGCGAGCGCCCGCCGGGCGGGCTGGCGGCGGCTTCGGGATCGATCTGCTTCAGCGCCTCGAGGCTCGGCATGGCAATCGTCGAGTAGCCACAGTCGACGAAGTGGACCTCGCCCGTCACCGCACCGGACAAATCGGACAAGAGATAGAGGGCCGATCCGCCGACCTCATTGAGGGTCGGGGTGCGCTTCAACGGAGAATTTTCCTTCTGGAAGTTGAAGAGGATTCGCGCATCCGAAATGCCGGCGCCTGACAGCGTGCGCATCGGGCCCGCGGAGAGCGCGTTGACGCGGACCCCTTGTGGGCCCAGGTCGGCGGCCAGATAGCGCACGGACGCCTCGAGCGCGGCCTTTGCAACACCCATCACGTTGTAGGAGGGCACCGAGCGCGTGGCGCCGCCGTAGCTCAAGGTGAGCAGCGAGCCGCCATCGGGCATCAGCTCAATTGCGCGCTTGGCGATCTCGGTGAAGGAGAAGCAGGAGATCACCATCGTGTTGATGAAGTTGTCGCGCGTCGTGTTGACATAGCGGCCCGCCAATTCTCGCGGGTCGGAGAAGGCGAGTGCGTGGACCAGGAAGTCCAGGCCGCCCCACACCTCCTTGACCTTGGCGAACACCTTGTCGACGCTCTCCAGGTCGAGAACGTTGCACGGCTCGATGATCTCCGAGCCGATCGACTTTGCGAGCGGCAAGGCCCGGCGTCCGAAGGCGCCGTCCTGATAGGTAAAGGCCAGCTTGGCGCCCTGTCCGGCGAGAATGCGGGCGATGCCCCAGGCGATGGACCGTTCATTGGCGACCCCCATGATGAGGCCGCGCCTGCCAGCCATCAATGGTCCCGGTTTTGCGATGTCGATCTCGGTCATGGGAGTCCCCAAAGTAGTGCCGAATGCGCGTCCTTGAATTTCGAACCAGCCGCGGCCGTTCTTGTAGAGTCTCATGCTGGGGAAGCCTGAAGGAGTTCAACTTACAACTCCTTGCCGCCGCAACATGACAGTTTTTTTAACCGGTCAGGCGGCGAAAGACGAGCGTGGCATTTGTTCCACCAAATCCGAAGCTGTTCGACATGACACAGTTAAGACTAACACCGTCGAGGCGCTCGCGCACAATGGGCATATCCTCGAAGGCGGGATCGAGCTCCTCGATGTTGGCGCTTTCGCAGATGAAACCGTTGTTCATCATCAGGAGGGAGAAGATCGCCTCCTGCACCCCGATGGCGCCCAGAGAGTGGCCGGTCAGCGACTTGGTCGCGGAGATTTTGGGCACCTCGCCGTCAAAGACGGTGCGGATCGCCTCGATCTCCCGCGCATCTCCGACTGGTGTCCCGGTGCCGTGGGGATTGATGTAGTCGACCTTGTGGCCGACGCCCTTGCCGTCGAGGCCCTGAAGGGCCAGGCGCATGCATCTAACTGCGCCCTCGCCCGAGGGCGCAACCATGTCGAACCCGTCCGAGGTGGCGCCGTATCCGGCGACCTCGCCGTAGATCTTGGCCCCGCGCGCCTTGGCACGCTCCAGCTCCTCGAGCACGACCACGCCGGCGCCGCCGGCGATGACGAACCCGTCCCGGTCCTTGTCGTAGGCGCGGGAAGCCTTTTCGGGCGTGGCGTTGAACTTGGTCGACATGGCGCCCATGGCGTCAAACAGCACCGAAAGCGTCCAGTCGAGCTCCTCGCAGCCGCCCGCGAACATGACGTCCTGCTTGCCCCATCCGATGAGCTCGGAGGCGTTGCCGATGCAGTGGGCCGACGTGGAGCAGGCCGACGAGATCGAGTAGTTGACCCCCTTGATCTGGAAGCTGGTGGCGAGCGCTGCCGAGGGGCCCGAGCACATGGCCTTGGGCACCTCGAAGGGGCCGATCTTGCGCGGGTCCTTCTCGCGGGCGGTGTCGGCTGCCGCCACGATGGCGCGCGTTGAGGGACCGCCCGAGCCCACGATGATGCCCGTGCGCTCGTTTATGACATCTTTTTCCTCGAGCCCGGCGTCGCGAATGGCCTGCTCCATGGCTAGGTAGTTCCAGCCGATGCCGGCTCCCATGAAGCGCTTGGCCTTGCGGGGAACTTGCGCTTCCCAATCCAGGTGCGGCTCGCCGTGCACCTGGCAGCGGAAGCCGAGCTCGGCGTACTTGTCGGCGCGCACGATGCCGGATTTGGCCTCGCGCAGTGAGGCGAGCACCTCTTGGCAGCTGTTTCCGATCGAGGAAACCACACCCATTCCGGTGACGACCACTCGTCTCATCCGCCAATCCTCTCCGCTTCGACCCGGAAGCGTGCACGAAAAACCATCGAGATCAAGGACTGAGCGCGGCCGTTGCGTCGCCTGCTTCGAACAAGCCGACGCGCAAATCGCTGGCCGTATAGATCACCTGACCGTCGGCTTTCATGACACCATCGGCAATGGCGAGTTTGAGCCTGCGCAGGACGACCCGCTTGAGGTCGACGATGTACTCGATCTTGCCGACAGTGGGCACCACCATGCCGGTGAACTTCACCTCGCCGACGCCGAGCGCCCGCCCGCGGCCGGGTGCGCCGAGCCAGCCCAGGAAGAATCCCGTCAGCTGCCAGAGCGCGTCGAGGCCGAGACAGCCCGGCATGACGGGATCGCCCTCGAAATGGCACTTGAAGAACCAGTCGAGCTGGCTGTTCCCGGCGACCTTGAGCTCGGCGGCAACTTGGCCCTTGCCGTGCGGGCCGCCGGTCTCCGAGATGGTGGAGATCCGGTCGAACATCAGCATGGGAGGCAGCGGCAACTGGGCGTTGCCGGGGCCGAACAGCTCGCCATGCCCGCACGATAGAAGATCCTCGTATTCGTAGCTCGCGCGGCGTTCCGTCATGATCCTTCGCTCAAATCCTCGTCCGCCGGCACCCCTGACGCCCAGAGTTCCGACGCAGCCGCGGGCTTCCTAACACAGACGACCGTCCTTCAAAAGGGATAGCCGGGCGCCCGCCAAGCGGCGATCTGGGTCAGCCGAGTGGTAAAGGGCCGAGTTGCAGGCCTGCCCCACGAACCCTATACTATACACTTGTCGTAAGCTTGGATTTGCCGGCCTCATGACCAACACAGGTGCCCGAAGCCAGAAAGACAAGCCGTCGCGGAGCATAGCGCAGCTCCTGCGGCAGGCCGGGCTGCGGCCGACGCGTCAGCGTCTGGCGCTGGGGGCGTTGTTGTTCGAGGGTGAGGATCGGCACGTGACGGCCGAGCTTCTGCACGCCGAGGCCACAGCCGTGGGCCATCACGTCTCGCTCGCGACCGTCTACAACACGCTGCATCAGTTTAGACGGGCAGGTCTTCTGCGCGAGCTGGCGATCAACGGCTCCAAGGCCTATTTCGACACCAACACCTCGAACCACAATCACTTCTTCATCGAGGCCGACGGCAAGCTTCACGATATCCCCGGCGACGCGATCCGCGTCGACGGCGTGCCGCAGCCGCCGCAAGGGATGCAGGTCAGCCACATCGACGTCGTGGTCCGGCTGGTGACCAAAAAGGACTGAGTAGCGCTGCCACGCGCTACTTGATGACCTCGCCCTTATAGACGCCCCACAATTTGTTCTGCTCGATGTAGCCGCCGAACTTGCGGATGCTCACGCGGCACCAGCCGCCGTCGCACCAGGCGATGTTGGCGATGACGCCGGCCTCGACCATGGCGACGGGGCGCGACCGCGCGCTGTCGTCGCTGCGCAGCGCCACCTCCGGCGGGGGAGAGCCGGACTTGACCTCCCAGGGTAGCACCAGCGCCGTGCGCCGGCCCGATAGAAAGGATTGCAGCACCCACCCATCGGCGCCGTCGGCGTCGCGCACCTGGCGCCAGCCCTCGAATTCCTTGATGACCTCCAGCGGCAGCCCCGCACGGCGGTAGACCCAGACGGTGGGATAGTCGGTGCCCGGCCCCTTGCGCATGTTGACCCGGTCCGACTTGAGGCTGACAAAGCGGGGCACCGGCAGGTTGCTGCCGCCAGGGAATTTCGGGGCGGCAGGGCTTGTCTGCGCCCCGGCCGCCGCCGTCATCGCCATTGCCGTCAGCACCGAAATCACCCAGCGGTATCCAGCGCCTATAGCCCGCTCCCGCATTCCCCTGCCTCTTCGCTTGCCACGCACAACCAAGGTTTGCCGCCCACTGACAACACATCATTAAGTGCGCTGCGAGACGGCAGTTTGCCCCTGGCGGGATGCACAGCCTATCCGCCACTTTGTCATCGCAATGACCATCTGTTAGAGACACTGCCTGGACCGAGCAGCAGGCGCGTCCCGGCCTTCCTCCCGGAGCGTCCCCCATACAACGAGGCAACTCCGGAACCCCCCATGCCGACCAGCGCCAGGAAGCCGATCGTCATTGTCACGCGCAAGCTGCCCGATGTCGTTGAGACCCGCATGCGCGAGCTGTTCGACGCCCGGCTCAACGTCGACGACACCCCGATGACGCAGACGCAGATCGCCGAGGCGCTGAAGATTGCCGACGTGCTGGTCCCGACGGTCACCGACCGCATCGACCGCGCGGTAATCGCCCAGGCGGGGCCGCAGCTGCGGCTCATCGCCAATTTCGGCACCGGCGTCGACAACGTCGATCTCGATACCGCGCGCAATCGCGGCATCACCGTCACCAACACGCCCGGCGTGCTCACCGAGGACACCGCCGACATGACCATGGCGCTGATCCTTGCAGTGCCGCGGCGCCTCGTGGAGGGCGCCGCCTACTTGAAGGATGCGTCCAACCCCTGGAGCGGCTGGTCGCCGACGTGGATGCTGGGCCATCGCATCTACGGCAAGCGGCTCGGCATCATCGGCATGGGCCGCATCGGCCAGGCGGTCGCCCGCCGCGCCAAGGCCTTCGGCCTGCAGATCCACTATCACAACCGGCGGCGCGTCTCCCAAGAGGTCGAGAAGGATCTGGAGGCGACCTACTGGGAGAGCCTGGATCAGATGCTGTCGCGGGTCGATATCATCTCCGTCAACTGCCCGCACACGCCCGGTACCTATCACCTGCTGTCGGCGCGGCGGCTGCGGCTCTTGAAGCCTTCCGCCTATATCGTCAATACCGCGCGGGGCGAGGTGATCGACGAGAACGAGCTGGCCCGCCTGCTCGAATCCGGCGCCATCGCCGGCGCGGGCCTCGACGTATTCGAGCACGAGCCGGCGGTCAACCCGAAGATCCTCGGCTCCGACCGCGTCGTCGCGCTGCCGCATATGAGCTCGGCCACGATCGAGGGCCGCATCGACATGGGCGAGAAGGTCATCATCAACATCAAGGCCTTCCTCGACGGCCACGCGCCACCCGACCGCGTGCACCCGGCGATGTTCTGATCCGGCGTTGCACGGGACGTCTAACGTCCGTCCGCACACACCACCGTGCGCAGCTGGCAGCTCCGCTGCGCCCGCTTGTCGCCTTTGCAGCGTTCGAGCGCCGATTTCTGCGCGTCCGCGCGGGTTAAGCCGCCGCCAGCGTAGCTGAGCTTGTGCTCCTTGCCGATTTCAACAGAGGCGATCGCCGCGCACAGCTCCTTGCGGAAGCTCACGACCTCGCAGGTCCCACGATGGAATTTCACGCAGTCGCCGAGCACCTTGGCCTCGGCCTCCGCCTTCGATGGGTGCTTCCACGCCGAGGCAAAGGAGCCGTCCGCGGTGAATGCGATGGCGCCATACTGGGGGGCGGTCACGGTCCCTGGTGCGGGCAATTGCGGAGGACCCAGCGGGGCTTGCGCCTGCCCCCAGGCCTCGAGCCCGGCACCCGGGGCCAGCAAGAGCGCTGCGGCCGCCAAATGAGCGTACGTTACGCGGCGCACGCGGGACCCGCATTTGTGTTGGCGTGGACCGACAGGTCCGTGATGGTCGGGCTGCGGCCGGTGAGCGGGTTTTCCGGATCCCAGGCGACGTTGAGGGATTCGAAGCGCGCGGCTAGCGCGTCGTAGATCAGCAGCCTGCCGGCGAGGCTCGTGCCGACGCCCAGAATCTCTTTCAGCACCTCGGTGGCCTGCAACGTGCCGATGACGCCGACGACCGATCCGAGCACCCCGGCCTCGGCGCAGTTGGGCACCGTGCCGGGCGGCGGCGCCTCGGGGAAGAGGCAGCGGTAGGTCGGATAGGGCGCGCCATCGCCGGTGCGCTCGTACGGCTTGAACGTGGAGACGTAGCCGTCGAACGGCCCGACGGCGCCAAAAACGAGCGGGCGCTTGGCGAAGTAGCAGGCGTCGGAGACGAGATAGCGCGTCTCGGCGTTGTCGGAGCCGTCGGCCACGATGTCGTAGCGCGCGATCAGCTCGAGCGCGTTGGCCGCGGTGAGCCGCGCCTCGATCGCCTCCACCGTGACGTGCGGGTTGAGGCGCCCCACCGTTTCGCGGGCGCTCGCCACCTTGGGCGTGCCGACGCCGGCCGTGTCGTGCACGATCTGGCGCTGCAGGTTGTCGAGCGATACGGCGTCGTCGTCGATGACGCCGATGGTGCCGACGCCGGCTGCGGCCAGATACGCAAGCAGCGGCGAGCCCAGTCCGCCCGCGCCGACGACGAGGACGCGCGCGGCCTTGAGCTTCTGCTGGCCCTGGCCGCCGATCTCCTTCAAGACGAGGTGGCGCTTGTAGCGCTCGATCTCTTCAGAGGAGAGACTATCGGGCGTTCTTGTGTGCATGCCCAAGGATACGCCGCATCGGCGTACGGCGTCCAGGAGCCCGCGCCGCCGCCGAGGACGGCGCGGGGTAGCAATAGTTAAGGCTATTTCGCCAGATAATTGCGGTGCACCCAGGCCCCGTCGCTGCGCCGCGCCTCGACGAAGAGCGCGGCATCCGCGTCGCGGACCTCTTGGCGCGATAGACTATTGACGACCTGTTCCTGTGCTTTTCCTTTCTCGGCCGTCGTCAGGAACTGGTCCACGGCATCGACGCTCGGCGTGGCGGCCGGCTTCGTCTCTGCCGCGCCGATCGCCTCCGTGACACCGGCCGCCAATTGCTTCGGCCACATCTTGCGGAACAACGCGTTCGAGGGATAGACGTCGGCACTGCTGATGCGGCCGTTGACGGCGAAGACGTAGCCGACGATGTCGTCTTTTTTCTCGCCGGGTGCCTCGAGCGCCGTTAGGTAGGCGGCGCGCGCTTTCTTCAGTTTCTCATTCTCGAGCGAAAGCTGCAGGCTCGTCTCTGAGTCCGGCGAGGCGACCGAAGACGTCAGCACCGACGTAAGATTGCTTTGTGTCTTGGCAACCGAGTCCCACACCTCCCGCTGCCGCAAATAGGTGCTGTCGGGCCCGGTGTACATCGGGTTCATTCGACCGATATCGTTGGGCTCGGGGACGGAGGCCGTTGCCATCGGCGCCCGCATGGCGAGCTTGGCTTCGCGCGAGGGCATGGCTTCGGAGGCGCTCAAAAATGCGGCAACGCTCTCTGAGCCCCGCGCAGACCAGCGGCCGGCCTCGACGCAGAAAGCGGCGAGCGCAACCTCGCCTGAGTTCGGCGGCAGCACGAAGCTCATGCGCAGAACGCGGTCCTGCCTGCCGCCCTTCACGATGTCGCCCGACTGGATGAAGATATCCTCCGAGCCGGTATTTTCGATCTTGAGCTCGTTGACCTCGCCCGTTTCCAGGACGCGCACGCTTCCCTTCTCGAGGGCTTCTTGCAAAGTGAGTGGCGCGGGCCCCGGGACGCTCGGCCCGTGAACGAAATAGACCGCGAGCTTCTCGTGAGCATAAGGTCCCGAGATGCGGGTCTTGGTGTCGGCGAAGGCAGAGCGCGGTGCTGCGGCGGCAAGACTCAATACCGCAAGCCCGGCCGTAGCGATGGAAAACATTTGCATGGCAACTCCCTTTCCGGATTAGCCAGAAGAGAGTTGCGTTTCTACGTGTCGTTTGCGGCCCGACCTCGATGGTCTCGTGGCGGCTTGGCGGGTTTGCAATGGCGGGATCGTGGCGGCGCTAGTGGACTTTCTCGCTCATCACACTAGCCCGCGGACTTGGCTGCCGGATCGAGGAAGAGATCGCTGGAGAAGTAGCGCTCCGCGCTCGATGGCGCGAACGTCACGATCGTCTTGCCGGCCATCTCCGGGCGCTCGGCGACGGTGAGCGTCGCCGCCAGATTGGCGCCGGTGGAGATGCCGCCGGGGATGCCCTCGACCTTGGCCAGCATGCGCGCGACGTCGAAAGCCATCTCGCTCGACACGGTGACGATCTCGTCGATGTAGCTGGTGTCGAGGATCGAGGGAATGAAGCCCGCGCCGATGCCCTGGATCTTGTGGGGCCCCCGCGGCTGTCCGGAGAGCACGGGGCTCGTCGTCGGCTCGACCGCGATGATCTTGAGGCTCGGCTTGCGCGGTTTCAGCGCGCGTCCGCAGCCTGTGAGCGTGCCGCCCGTGCCGACGCCGATAACGAGGACATCGACCTTGCCGCCGGTGTCGTTCCAGATCTCCTCCGCCGTCGTCAGCTCGTGCACGAGCGGATTGGCGGGATTGTCGAACTGACCGGGAATGACGGCGCCGGGAATGGTCTTTGCGAGCTCGGCGGCGCGCTCCACCGCGACGGGCATGCCGCCTGCCGCCGGCGTCAATTCCAGCTCGGCGCCAAGATGGGTGAGGATCTTACGGCGCTCCATCGACATCGACTCCGGCATGACCAGGATGAGCCGATAGCCGCGCGCGGCCGCGACGAACGCGAGCCCGATGCCGGTGTTGCCGGAGGTGGGCTCGACGAGGACCGTCTTGCCGGGAACGAGGTGCCCCTGCGCCTCCAGTGAATCGATCATGGACACGCCGATGCGGTCCTTCACCGACGACAGCGGGTTGAAAAACTCCAGCTTCATCAGGATGTCGGCTTTGGTCTTGGCCGCCGCCATGATCTTCGACAGGCGCACGAGCGGGGTGTGACCGATGGTTTCGGCAATAGAGTCGTAGACGCGGCCACGCCCCCACGTCTTGGTAGCCGCGAGGGTCTTGAAGTCGGATCTCTCGTTCATAGCAACCTGCTCACGTATCGCCCGGTCCGGCCCGACAGGAAAAGGAAGCGGGGTCTCGCTAAAATTGCTTCCACTCGCAAGGCCAAGTTGTAGGAAAGGCGTGCAGTGTCAAGCCGGTTTGGCGTTTCAGCGCTTGGCCATACCCTGGCTTCGCGAACGCGATTTCGCTCGCGCCGACCGTGGTGGCATTGCTTTCTTTTTTTGGGTCGTTTTGGCGGAGCTTTTGCCGGGGCCGCGCTCGGACTTTCCCGTCGAGCCGAAACCGCCGTCCCCGCGCGACGTATCGGAGACCGCGGTCACCTCGATGAGCTCGGCGCGGGCCACGGGGAGCACCACGATCTGGGCGATGCGGTCGCCTCTGCGGATCTCGAAGGGCGCGTGCCCCAAGTTCGCCAGAACGACGCCGACCTCGCCGCGGTAGTCGCTGTCGATGGTCCCCGGGCTGTTGAGAACGGCGATGCCGTAGTTGAGTGCGAGCCCCGAGCGCGGGCGCACCTGGGCTTCAAAGCCCGGCGGCAGCTCGAGGATAAGTCCGGTCGGTACGAGCGCACGCGCGCCGGGCGCCAGCGTCAGGGGATGCTGGGTATCGATCGCGGCGACGAGGTCGAGCCCGGCCGCGCCTTTGGTCTGGTAGGACGGGAGCGGCAAGCCGGCGGCGTGGCCGAGACGGACGATACGCACGCGCGCGCGGTCCTTTGGGCGAGTTGTAGTCATTCGGCCGCCGCCGTCGAACGCCGCAAGTGCTCGGCGGCGCGCAGCATGAGCCGCTCCGCCACGTCCTGCTTGCTCATGGGCGGCCAATCCTCCACGCCGTTTGCGGTGACGAGATGCACGGTGTTGCTGTCGCCGCCCAGCACGCCGCTTTGAGGCGAGACATCGTTGGCGACCATCCAATCGGCGCCCTTGGCCTTGCGCTTCTTTGCAGCGTAGGCGACCACGTCGCCGGTCTCCGCCGCAAAACCGATGACGAGGGGTGGGCGCTGCGCTGGCTCCTTGCCGACGGCCGCGAGGATGTCCGGGTTCTCGACGAGCTCGAGTGCGCGCGTTGCGCCGCTCTTTTTGATCTTCTCGGAAGGAGCTGCGGCCGCCCGCCAGTCGGCGACGGCGGCGGCAAAGACGGCGACGTCGGCGGGGAGGCTCTGCTGCACCGCTCGCAGCATCTCCTCGGCGGTTTCGACCCGGATGACGCGGGCCTGCGGCGGATCGGGGAGTGTGACGGGGCCGGTGACGAGCGTGACGCGCGCACCGAGCGCGGCTGCCGCCGCGGCTATGGCGTGGCCCTGTTTGCCCGACGAGCGGTTGGCGATGTAGCGCACGGGATCGATCGGCTCGTGCGTCGGCCCGCTCGTCACGAGGATGTGTCGCCCTGCGAGGGGCCGGCCCGTGCGCAAGGGCGTGACCGAGCGCCGCTCAGCGAGAATCGTTTTCGCCGCCGCGATGATTTCCGGTACCTCGGCGAGCCGCCCGGGCCCCGCCTCGTCGCGCTCGGCCATCTCGCCGGTGTTGGGGCCGACAAAGTGCACGCCGTCGGCCTCGAGCTGGGCGACGTTGCGTTGCGTCGCCGGGTTGAGCCACATGCGCGGGTTCATGGCGGGCGCGGCCAGCACGGGCTTGTCGGTCGCCATGAGGAGGGTGCTCGCCAGATCGTTGGCATGACCGCCGGCCATCTTGGCGAGCAGGTCGGCCGTTGCCGGCGCGACGATGAGGAGATCGGCCTCGCGCGACAAGCGGATGTGGCCGATCTCGTGCTCGTCATCTAAGTCGAACAGCTCGGTGAAGACCTTCTCGCCTGTGAGCGCGGCCACGGAGAGCGGCGTGACGAACTCGGCGGCCGCTCGCGTCATCACGGCGCGCACCCTCATCTCCTCGTCGCGCAGGCGTCGCACGAGGTCCAGGCACTTGTAGGCGGCAATGCCGCCGCCGATGACGAGGAGGATGCGCCGTTCTTTCACGTGGAACGCCTGCCAGTTCGCTGAAATCCGCCGGCTGAGATTAGCACAAGTCCGCGCGCCAAGGGGTTAAGCGCCCCGCAGCCGCCTCATTTGCGCTGCACCGCAGCGCTATTCCATTTGGCGTAAAGACTGCTATGGCAGACGCCAGGATTTCGATGCGTTCATGGGTTGGTGTGCGCTGCGCGGCGCCTCTTCGGCCGGGACGAGGCAGAACGACAATGAGAGCCCCAAGCCTTTTTGCGGCGGTAGCCGCCCTGCTCTTCTGGAGCGGAGCCGGAGCCCTTGCCACGGCCGGGGATCCCACGCTCGACTGTTTGAGCGATGACAATGCGCGGCGGATCAGCGGCTGCTCGGCATTGATCGAGACCCCGGAGCTGGGGCCCGAGCAACGCAGCCTCGCCTATGGCCTGCGGGCGCTGGCCTACTCCTTGATAGGGCAGTTCGAGAAGGCGCTCGGCGACTACGACAAGGCGATCGGTTTGAACCCGGATTTCGTGGCCGCGCTCAACAACCGGGCGTGGGCCTATTTCAAGCTCGGGCGCGCTCCTGACGGTTTGGACGACGTGGAGCGGGCGCTGCGACTGTCACCCGGCAGCCCCTACGCACTCGACACACGCGCGCACATCCGGCAGGCGGAAGGCGACGCCGAGGCGGCCCTGTCGGACTACGAGCTCGCCATGCGCTTCGGCGGCGGCCGCGTCATCAAGATGTACCAGTGCGGGCTTCGCTCGCAGGGTCTCTACTTCGGCTCGATCGACGGCCTCTATTCGAGCGCCGTCAGTCGTGCGCTGCGCGTCTGCGTCGGCAACAAGGGCTGCGATCCTCTGCCTGCGGACGAGGACTGCACGCCGAGCGTCTCCTGATTTTTTCAGGGCGCCGGTGATCGTTTCGCTTGTCAACCATCTCTTCGAGCTTTGAACGCGTAAATCGCTGCACTGCATCAGAAAATTGCGTGCAAGATCGCTTGACGCTCAACGAGCGCTCGCACATTGTGCCCGGGCCGACGAATCAGGGACCGATCTGCCGGCCTCGAAAAAATCGAATAAGGTCCAAGTCTAGGGAGAAGATCCCGGGCGGGGGGATGCCGCGCGTATCGCCCCGCCTTCTCCGTTTCTGGCCTCCACGATCGCGGCCCCGCTGGCCCCGCCCAGCTCGCCATTCCCTTGTCGCAAAAGCCTGCACGCTTGATCGCAGAAGAGATGCGCGGCAGTGTGCGCCGTCTTGAGTGCTGCGAGTAA
>Ga0307442_1001257_pt1 | contig 12616 bp, 17 predicted proteins | sample SalMarWE160430MG_FD_202143 | JGI IMG/M metagenome (GOLD analysis project Ga0307442, IMG submission 202143) | Salt marsh sediment microbial communities from the Plum Island Ecosystem LTER, Massachusetts, United States - WE1604-30 | ecosystem: Environmental > Aquatic > Marine > Intertidal zone >... | reverse complement strand
CCCTCCCGGACACCATGTCAGATTAACTCCCCCATTGCTCCCCCGAAGGGGGTTATCCACGTCCTCTACAGACACCCCGCTAAAATATTTAGAATGCCCGCTTTTAGTCTAAAGCTGTGCCAGTACAGCGTCGCCGAGATAGAAGGGCCAGACGACGATGCCCAGGATAATCTTCCACCAGACCAGGTTGGCGAAGCCGATGGTGAACAGCCAGCCCATGAACCAGATTATTCCGGCCAGCGAACCCCCGGTACTCTTGCTCATTGTCTTGCCTCCTTTACCACTTAACCCCTTTTATTTGTCTAACAACCCTCCCCCTATGTCCCCCTCCTTAAATTACCATTTCATTAAATCTATTTTAGTGGCGTCTATGGTCTGGCGGTGGCGGTAGATGGCGATGATTATGGCCAGCCCGACGGCGACCTCGGCGGCCGCCACCACCATAATGAAAATAGCGAAAACCTGCCCCGTAAGCGCCAGGGGGACGATATAGCGGGAGAAGGCCACCATGGCGATATTGACCGCATTGAGCATAAGCTCTATGGACATCAGGATGATAATGGCGTTGCGCTTGGCCAGCGCGCCGTAAAGCCCGATGGAGAACAGCACCGCCGACAGTATTAAATAGTGCTCCAGGCCTACCATAGCTACTTCTCCCTCACCAGAACTATAGCCCCTATAATCGCCGCCAGCAAAAGAACCGGGGCAATCTCTACAGGCAGGATAAAGCCGCCCGAGCCGAAGAGCAGACCGGCGATGGCCGGGGTGGTCGGCTCCAGGGGCGGGGTTGACGATATTTGCCAGGGGGTGTTGAGCAGGGCAAAGGCGATGCCGGCGAAGAACAGCACCGCCACAAAGAAGGCGGGGAGGCGGAAACGGTTGGACGGGCTGCCCCGCTGGACCTCTCTGGTGAGCATAATGGCCAGAATAATCAATACCGAGACGGCGCCGACATAGATTAAAATCTGCACCGCCGCCAGGAAGTCGGCGCTCAGGGTGAGATAGAGCCCGGCCACCATCAGGAAGCAGAGAATCAGGGACAGGGCGGCCCGGAAGACATCGCGGACCAAAACTACCGACAGCGCCGCCAGCACCGCTATCGAGGCTAAAACCCAGAAGGCAACGCTGGCGCCCACTACCTTTTCCCCCTGTCTTTATTCACCAGCAAACTCTGCTTAGGCAGCCTGGCGGCGCGCCCGGGATAGAAGTAGCCGCTGACCTTTTTTCCCGGCGTTTCCGTCATCTTTTCCTTGCCCTGAAGCAGGTCGCCGCGGCGGTACTGCGCCCGCTCAAATTCGTAGCTCAAAAATAAAGCTTCAAAGGGGCAGGCCTCGACACAGAGGCCGCAGAAGATGCAGTAGCCGGTATCGACCTCGTAGCTCTTGACCTCATACTTATTGTCCACCGGGTTGGTGGAGGTGCTGATGTGAATAGCGCCGATATGGCAGGCCTTGGCGCAGGTGCCGCAGCCGGTGCACTTATCTTTGTCCCAGATAAGCTCGTTGCCCCGCACCCGGCGCGAGGGATTGAGCCGCTGCTCCGGGTACTGCGTGGTTATCGGGCGCCTGAGCAGGTGCCTTATCGTCACCGTCAGGCCCTTGGCGATGCCTAATCCATAGCGTTCAAACTTCAACTCTACCCCAGCCTAACTTAAAGAATTTTGACCACAGAACCACCAGCACGGCGGCAATGGCGATATTAACCGGGACGAATACCCACAGCGAAGCCGCCGGCCAGATTAAAAGCTCGGCGGCGGTGATAAGCAGATTTAATAAAGCCAGCGGGAAGAGGAACTTCCAGGCCAGCGCCATCAGCTGGTCGATGCGGAGACGGGGCACGGTGGTCCTTATCCAGACGATAACGAAGAAGACTATAACGACCTTGCCCACGAACCACAGCCAGGGGGGCAGCAGCGGGCCCCGCCAGCCGCCCAGGAAGACGGTGGTGACGATGGCTGAAATAGCCAGGGCCTCAGCGTACTCCGCCAGAAAGAACAGGCCGAATTTCATCCCCGAATATTCGGTCATGTAGCCGGCCACAAGCTCGGAGTCGGCCTCGGTGAGGTCAAAGGGGGCGCGGTTGATTTCGGCCAGGGCGCCGGTAAAAAAGAGCAGAAAGCCCAGCGGCTGGAGCAGGATGAAGGGGATATCCTGGGCCGCCACTATCTGCTGCATGGATAAAGAGCCGGCCAGCAGTATAACGCCGACCAGGGATAAGACCACCGGTATCTCGTAGCTGACCACCGAGGCCACCTGGCGCATAGCGCCCAGCGTGGAATATTTATTGTTGGAGCTCCAGCCGGCCATGAAGATGCCCACTACCGTAACCGAGCTGATGGCCACGATATATAAAATACCGATATTGAGGTCGGCCAGCAAGGCCCCACCCCAGAAGGGCACCACCGCGAAAATAAGCATCGCCGGCACGAAGGCCACCACCGGCGCCAGCCAGTGGACCAGCTTATCGGCCTTAGCCGGAATTATGTCTTCTTTAATTAATATCTTCAGGGCATCGGCCGCCGGCTGGAAAAGGCCGAAGGGGCCGGCCCGGTTGGGGCCAAGGCGCGCCTGCATCACCGCCATCGCCCGCCGTTCGAACCAGATAAACATCAGGACCATCAGCAGTATGAAAACCAGGATGATAACGGAGAAGATAGCCCAGTGCGCCCAGAAGTTGCCGGGCCAGTTGGGGGGCAGCATCTGCATGGCCATTACCTGTCCACCTCCCCCATACAGATATCAATGCTGCCGAAGATGATTATGGCGTCGGCTATTTTCCAGCCGCGCATCATATCGGCTAAAGCCGTCAGGTTGATGAAGGTCGGCGCCCGCACGTGGAAGCGGTAGGGGGCGATGGAGCCGTCCGAGACCAGGTAGAAGCCCAGCTCGCCGCGGGGGCCTTCAAGGTGGCCGTAGGCCTCGCCAATAGGGGGGCGGATTAAGTGAGGCACTTCGCTCCTGACCTCGCCCCCGGGCAGTCCTTTAATCGCCTGACTTAAGATGCGTAGGCTCTGGCGCATCTCCTCCACCCTTACCCGGTAGCGGTCGTAGCAATCACCGGCGGTGCCGACGGGAACGTCAAATTCAAAGCGGTCATAAATAGAGTAGGGGTCGGCCCTGCGGATGTCCCATTTAACTCCGCTGGCACGGAGCACCGGGCCGCTGGCGCCGATACTAATGGCCAAATCCCTGGGCAGGATGCCGACGCCCTTGGAGCGCGCCAGCAGTATCTCGTTTTCTTTGAGCAGGCGCTCGTACTCATCGAGCCAGCCCGGCATCTCTTTAACGAACTTCTTGACCGCCGGTATGAACTCATCGGGGACATCCTGGCTGACACCACCCACTCTCATGTAGTTATAGGTCAGCCGCTGGCCGCAGACCATGTCAAAGAAGTCTAAAATTCTTTCCCTCTCCCGCAGCATATAGAGTACGGGGGTCATAAAGGCGCCGCAGTCGTTGAGGAAAAAGCCGACGGCACAGAGGTGGCTGGCGACGCGCTGGAGCTCGGCGATAATCACCCTGATGTACTCCGCCCGCTCCGGCACGGCGATGCCGGCCAGCTTTTCCACCGCCAGGCAGTAGGCCAGGTTGTTGCTCATCGAGGCCAGATAGTCCAGCCGGTCGGTGAGGGGGATAACCTGGGTGTAGGTGCGCTCCTCGGCCAGCTTTTCAATGCCGCGGTGCAGATAACCGAAGACCGGCTCCATGTCCACGATGACCTCGCCGTCCAGGGTGGTGCGCATGCGGAAGACGCCGTGGGTGCTGGGATGGGCGGGGCCGATATTGACCACGAAGGGTTCGGTGTTTATTACTATTTCTTTAGTGCTGGTTGCCATCTAATTTTTATCTACCTCACCCCCTGTATCCCCCTCTCCTATCAAGGAGAGGGGGGAGGGATTTTTTTCTGAAGAGGGACTTCGTCCCTCTTAAACTCCCTGTTAATTATTCGGGGCTTCTTACCCCGTATTCACCTCTCTCTGACACCCGGTCAGATTAAACCCCTTCCGCTTTTCCCCCAGTGGGGATTATTCCCGGGGAGGCTCTGCCTATCTTTAAATCTCCTTTTAACCTTCTTCTACCCCAAGAGAAAAGCCTTTAGAGAGGTGAAACCTCTCTTACTCTTTCTTCCCCTTCCCCTTGACGAGGGGAAGGGGACAAAGGGGATAGGGTGCTATAAAATTTCTCTATAAAAAATCTTTCCTTAAAGGGTGGCCTTCAAAGCCTTCCCAGAGGGCGATGCGCTTTAGATTGGGGTGCCCGGTAAAGCTGATGCCCAGCAGGTCGTAGATTTCTCTCTCCTGAAAATCGGCCGTCCGCCACAGGCCGACCACCGAGGGCAGGACAGGGTTATCCCGGTCATAACAGCGGGCTTTTAGCACCAGACTGTGGTTATGCTTTATTGAGGTAAGGTGGTAGACCACCTCAAAGCAGTCAAGATAGTCAACGCCGCTGACGGCGGTCAAATAGTCAAAGTCAAGGCCGGGGGTGTCCTTCAGGTAAGCGGCTACCTCCAGCAGCGATTCGCCCTTAACCAGCAGGTTTTCCGCCGCCGATTCGGCAACACACCCCTGATACTTTTTCTCTATTTTCTTGGCTACGTCTTTTGCGGAAAGAGCCAGCGTCATCGTCTATTCACCCCCGGAGATAAGACTTTTCCGGCTTATCTTTTGATGCAACATTCTTATGGCGTGAATAAGGGCTTCGGGGCGGGGGGGACAGCCCGGCAGATAGACATCGACCGGGATGATGCGGTTATAGCCCGGCACCACGCTGTAGGACGAGGCGAAAATGCCGCCGCTGATGGCACAGGCCCCCATGGCGATTACCCACTTGGGTTCGGCCATCTGGTCATAGATTCTTTTTACCTGGGGGGCCATCTTCCAGGTGAGCGTGCCGGCGGTAATCATCAGGTCGGCCTGGCGGGGGGAGGCGCGGACAATCTCCATGCCAAAGCGGGAGAGGTCAAAGCGGGAGGCCTCGGTGGTGATGAACTCAAAGGCGCAGCAGGCCGGGAAACAGACCACCGGCCACATTGAGGTGCGCCGCGCCCAGTTGAGCACGGCATCCACCGAAGTAAGCAGGACATTGCGCTCCAGCTCCTCATCCAGCCACTTATCGGGGTCGGGAATAACCTGCTGGCTGCGGGCGATAAGCTCGTTTACCGCTTTGCCCTCAACCCTGTCCAGTTCGCGGCTGGAGTAGACCTCTTCTATTTCCATTCCAAGACCTTCTTCTTCCAGGCGTAGAGATAGCCGATAAAGAGAATGAATATCAAGACCAGCACCCCGACAAAGCCAAAAACCCCCAGACCTTTGAGCTCAACCGCCCAGGGGTAGATAAAGACCACCATCACATCCAGGGCGATAAAGACCAGGGCGTAGAAATAGTAGCGGAAATTGAACCTTATCCAGGACTTGCCGATGGTCTCCATGCCGCACTCAAAGGTGGAGTTTTTCACCGGGCTGGGCTTGTAGGGGACAATCTGCATAAATTTGGGGAACTTGGGCAGGGGAGGAATAAACCGGGTCATAAAGGGGTAATGGGTTTCTAAATACTGCTGAAAGCGGCGGTAGTATACGGTCAGCCGCGCCGGCAGGCTCAGGGAAAAGGGCAGGAGAAGGGTGGTAACGGCAAAAAAAAGGGCAAAAGCTAAGAGTAAACCGATATAGCCATAGTCAGCCAGCAACTATCGTTCCTCTCTTTCCACGGCGGCTAACAGTATAGCATACTAAACCTTTTGGGGGCAAGAGTTTTGGGCATTAAAAATAGACTTTTAACAGGTAATTTCACCTGTGGAGTTTTTAAGAGGGGTGAAAGGGCTTTAGCCCTTCCATAAGGGCGGTAGGCGGGAAAAGATATAAAATGGGGGGAGGGGATGTAAAGAGGCGGAGCCTTCTGGGCGGGTGGGTATGGGAAATAATACACTGGTTAAAATTGGGGGGAGGGGCAAAAAGGGCTTTAGCCCTTCCATAAGGGCGGTGGGCGGGAAAAGATATAAAATGGGGGGAGGGGTAAAGCCCCCCGTGTTGACCTTATATCAATAACCTAATATCATAGTAATGAGCAAAAAAATGATGCGAGTTATCGCCGGCAGCGCCAAGGGCCGCCATATTAAAGTGCCCCAGGGAACGGGCACCCGACCGGCCACGGATTTAGTCCGGGGAGCCATCTTCTCCATACTGGAGAACACCGCCGAAAGCTGGCTGCGGGTGCTTGACCTGTTCTCAGGCAGCGGCGCACTGGGCATCGAGGCGCTGTCGCGGGGGGCGGGGTGGGTTGATTTCGTCGACCAGGAGCCGAAGTGCTGCCGCATCATCAAGGAAAACCTGGAAAAAACCGGATTTTCCGGCCGGGCCCATGTCTACTGCAACAGCGTGTCTAAAGCTGTCTCCTTACTCGGCCGGGAGTACAGCATCATACTGATTGACCCGCCCTACGCCGATACCTCTATCGGCAGCCTGATACAGCAGCTGGCCACATCAAAACTGGTCGGCAGTGAGACAATCATGGTGGTGACGCACTCCTCCCGCTTTGCCCTGGAACCGGCCTACCCACCGCTCAAAGCCATCAAAGAGCGCCGCCACGGCGACAGCTGCATCACAGTTTATCAAAAGGAGGGTAAGCCTTGACAGTAGCCATTTATCCCGGCAGCTTCGACCCCATAACCAACGGACACCTCGACATCGCCACCAGGGCATCTAAAATCTTTGAAAAGCTGATTATCGGTGTATTTGAGACCCCCAATAAGCCTATCCTGTTCAGCTCCCAGGAGAGGGTGGAGCTGATAAGGAAAGCCGTAGCCCATCTTCCCAATGTCAAGGTGGAGTCTTTCAGCGGGCTGACCGTCAATTTCGCCAGGAAGGTAAATGCGCAGACCATGGTGCGGGGCTTGAGAATGAGCGCCGACTTTGAGCGGGAATTTGATATGGCCATGATGACCAAGAAGCTGTACCCGGAACTGGAGTTCGTCTGCCTGATGAGCCGGATGGAATACCAGTTCTTAAGCTCCAGCCTGCTTAAAGAAGCAGCCAGTTTTGGCGGCGACATTCACGACCTCGTCCCCAAACACGTGGCCGAAGCCCTGAAAAAGAAGTTCCAGGCTAAAGCCTAAAGGCTTAGTGGAAGAAAGAGCGCACGCCGTCGAATTCAGCCGGCAGCAGTGCCAGTACCACGGGCAGGCGGTCCAGCAGTATGGTGGCTATGGCCGATTGGGCAATAACCTCGGCCATGCCCAGAAAATGAACCCACATGGCCAGCAGAGCGCCGCAGAAGAGCGCCCCCAGCAGCAGACCGAGAACAGCGCCGCCGAGGCGGTTGACCCAGCCCAGCATGACCAGCTTGGCCGCCCAGGTGAGCAGAGCGGCGGCTATAGCCGCCGCCGCCAGCACCGCCAGCATGATGACGGCAAAGGCGACCCCTTTGGCCACGCCCTCCGAGGAGATGAAGGTGAGGCGTTCGCCCAGGGGGCCGGAGAAATGGCCGGCCAGCACCACGCCCACGACTATCCCCGCCAGCAGCAGAACCGCCTTTATCAGCCCCATCTTGAGCCCTATTACGGCGGCGATGGCTACCGCTACCAGAATAACAATATCAAGCCAGTTCATAGCCCTCCTATCCGTAGTGCAGGGCGTCAATCGGGTTGAGCCTGGCCGCCCTCATTGCCGGGTATATCCCCGACGCCAGGCCGATAACCAGCGATACACCGACAGCTATAGCAATGTGCAACGGCGACAGCGTCGCCTCCAGCGGGAAGCCGGCAAAGGTTGATATAAAGGATATGCCCAGGGATAACAACCAGCCGAAGACAATACCGGCAGCGCCGCCGACCAGGCTGAGCGCCGCCGCCTCAATGAGGAACTGCAGCAGGATATCCCGGCGCTTGGCGCCCACCGCCTTGCGGATGCCTATCTCACGGGTGCGCTCGGTGACCGAGACCAGCATGATGTTCATAATGCCGATGCTGGCCACCAGCAGTCCGATACTGGCGATAGCCGCCAGGAATATGGATACCACACCGGTTATAGTGGAGAAGATGCCTATCATCTGGTCCATGCTGACGATGGCAAAATCGTTCTTGTCACCCTCGTCAATACGGTGGCGCTTAATCAGGGTGGTTTCAATATCAGCCCTGACGTTATCCATCTGCTCCGGGCCGTCCACCAGGACCCCGATTGACTGGACGGCGTCCTCGCCGCTGGGGGTGCGCTGGGTAAAGAGCCGTGTCTGGAAAGTGGTTATGGGCACCACCACGATTTCATCCATGCTGAAGCCGAACATACTGCCGCCCTTGGCGGCCATCACGCCGACCACGGTAAAGCGCTTGTCCTTGATTTTGACCCTCTGGCCCACCGGGTCTTCATCGCCGAAGAGGTTCTCGGCGGTGGTGCTCCCCAGTACCACCACGCTATCCCTCGAGGCCACATGGCGTTCGGTAATAAACTGGCCACTGGCCAGCTCATAATTGGACATAGTCTGAAATTCAGCGGTGCTGCCTTCTATCACCGAATTTATCTTTTCACTGCCGTAGGTAATTTCGACAAAGTTTTCGTTGGTGGGAGCTACCCCCAGCACCCCGGGGATGCGGGCGATGGCTTCGCTATCATCCAGGGTAAGGTTGGCACCAGCGTAACCGGGGGCCATCCCGGCGCCGCCCGGCGCGTCCGGATTAACCGGCTGCACATAGAGGACATCCGTGCCCAGGTCCTCCAGGGTGGAGGTAACGGCATTTTCCATGCCCCTGCCCCCGGCCATGATGGCGATGACGGCGCCGACCCCGATGATAATGCCGAGCATGGTCAGCACCGAGCGCATCTTGTTTGAAAATAGCGACCTGACGGCAAGGGACATCAATTCGCCGATGGCAACTAATACAGATCTAATAGCCCTAAGAATCTTCTTCATAGCCCGTCCACCTTCCCGTCGCTGGCCACCTTGCCGTCAAGGAGGCGGATGACGCGCTGGGTCTGCTGGGCGATATCCGGCTCGTGGGTGACAATGGCCACGGTAATACCGTCCTTGTGTAGCTCCTTGAAGATGGAGATAATCTCCTTGGTGGAGGCGCTGTCCAGGTTGCCGGTGGGCTCATCGGCCAGAATCAGGCTGGGGCTGTTGACCAGGGCGCGGGCGATAGCCACCCGCTGCTGCTCGCCGCCCGACAGCTCGGTGGGCTTGTGCCTGGCCCTTTTGCCCAATCCCACCCGTTCCAGGGCCTCCATAGCCTTGATGTGCTTGTTGCGGCCACCGCTGTAGATGAGGGGAAGCTCGACGTTGGCCAGGGCACTGGACCGGCGGAGCAGGTTGAAGTCCTGAAAGACGAAGCCGAACTTTTTGCTGCGGAGTTCAGCCAGCTTATTATCGTTGAGGCGGCTGACATCCATGCCGTCCAGCATATACCGGCCCGAGGTAGGCCGGTCCAGGCAGCCGAGGACATTGAGCAGGGTAGACTTGCCCGAGCCCGAGGCACCGATGATGGATAGCATCTCCCCCTGCTCGATGGAGACACTTACCCCGTTCAGGGCGTAGACCTCTACCTCGCCCATGCGGTAGACCTTGGTCACGTTTTCCAGATTAACCATTTCCATAAGCTTGCTGCCTAAAAGAAGCCGCCCAGTTCGGTGGTTCCGCGCTTTTCCACCGCTACCATATCGCCATCCTCAAGCCCCTCCAGAACTTCGGTCTGAAGGCCGTCGCTGATGCCGATAACCACCGGTCTTACCTCCAGCTGGCCGTCAACACTGACCCGGACCACAGTATTGCCCTGTTCGTCATGGCCGACCGCCCGCTCCGGCACCAGCAGGGTGTCTTCACTCTTGTCTATCATAATATCGGCGGTGGCGCTCATGCCCACCATTACCCCGGCATCGGCGGGGATAGTGAGGCTGATGGTGACCTCATACAGCACCAGGCCGGCCTGTATCACCGGCACCGGGCTGATTGAGGTTACCGTGCCCTCGAACAGGTCATCGGCGATGGCGTCAACCTCAATAACAGCGCTCTGGCCGACTTCTACATCGGGGATGTCTATCTCGTCCACCTCCGCCTTAAGCTCCAGGCTGGTGGGGGTAATGAAATAGATGGCTACCGTCGCCGCCATAGTCGGGGGAGGGATAATATCGCCTTCATCAACATATATGGCACCGACTATGCCTTCAAATGGGGCGGTAATGGTCGCCTCGTCTAAATCTTTCTGCGCCTGCTCCATGGCTTTGCGGGCGGCGGCCACCTCCAGCCGTCTTAAAGTTACCTCGGCCGACTCACCGCCGGCCAGCATCTCATCCCGCCGCTGCTCGGCGGCGGCCAGATTCACCTCGGCCTGATATACCTCGTTCTCCCAGAACTCTACCTGCTCAACAGAATTGGCCCCTATCAGCATCATTTTGGCGTATTGAAGATAGGTGCTGGCGTTGCTTACCGCCGTCTTGGCCGCGTTGATATCGGCCCGGGTGTATATCTGCTGGGTCTTATCCAGATTGTACTCCGCCGTCGACAGGGCTAACTGCGCCTGGGCTAAAGCCAGCTCCAGGACACCGGTATCAAGCCTGGCCAAAACCTCACCCTGGCTGACCTGGTCTCCCGCCTTAACATATACCGCCTCCACCTTGCCGCCGGTGCCGAAAGCCAGGCTGGCATCCCGGGATACGGTTATATTGCCGCTGCCGCTGACGATGACGGTGAGGTCGCCCCGCACCACCTCGACCAGGCTTACCTCAGCCGCCCCCCCATCAGGCGAAGGGCAGGCTACCGCGCCGACTAAAGCCAGGCACAAGAGCGAGGCGGTTATTATCTGCCATAATTTTATCTTCATTATCTTCTCCCCTTTCCAACCGCTCCCCGTGACCGGAAGTTGGAGCCAGAAAGTGCGGCTGGGTACTGTAAAATGCTTAAGTTAAGAAGTCAAGATAGCTTACCGGCGGCCTTGTCTGCCCCGCGCTGCCGCTGCCAGCGCTCCATCAGGACGGGAAACTCCTTTTCCAGAAAGGTGTAGCGGTCGTACATTTCCTCCAGCCACTGGCACCGGATAGAAGCCTCACCCTTCATCAGGCTCAGGCCCCTTTGGGCAATATCCCGAAACAGCTTTATTTCGTCCTCCAGGCCGTGCTGTATCGTCCGCTGGAGGGCGTCTTCCCGCAGGCGGAAGTGGTCGTGCCTGTGCCCGGGGATGAAAAAACGCTCCAGCAGCCCTATCTGCATAAGCAGGCGGGTGGTGGTGCTTATCGACCCCTTGCTGGCCATGAGCACTTCGGCCAGCTCCGCCGGCGACTGGTAGGGCGGGTCTGATATCAAAAGCCAGCCGAAAACACGCCCCGCCATTCGGGGCAGCCCGGTCTGCTCGAAGACAACACCGACCTCTTCGACAAAATTCTTCTCTTCGTCCCGCAAATTACTAGCCATAGAAAACTTTCCGCCAGTTAGAGGACATTATAATCTGTTCAATAAGTTTTGTCAATACTGAACACAATGAATTTTGCAAAACTGCCGAAAATCGGGAGGAAAAGTTAACTGCTTCCCTACCCCAGCTCCCTGGCTTTATCGTAGGCGGCCTGTACTGCCCGCTTGACCAGTTCGGTGAACTGCCCTTTTTCAAATTGTTCCAGAGCCCGGGCGGTGGTGCCGCCGGGGGAGGTTACCTTTCTCCTCAGTTCCGCCGGCTCTTCTCCCGACTGCTGAATAAGGCGGCCGGAGCCGAGCATGGTCTGCACTACCAGCTTGCGGGCCATATCCCGGGGCAGGCCGATAGCCACCGCCGCTTCAATGAGCGACTCGACCATCAGGAAGAAATAGGCCGGGCCGCTGCCACTGACCGCCGTGGCCATATCAAGATATTTTTCTTCGTCAACGTAAATTTCGGCGCCCATCGCCCCCAGAATAGCGCCCACCAGTCCTTTCTGCTCTTCGGTTACTTCAGGGGTGGCCGTCCAGACGCTCATCCCCTCGCCAATCTGGGCGGGGGTGTTGGGCATGGCCCGGGCGATAGCGCCGTGCTTGAGCCCTTTAGATAAAGTTTCTATTCCGGCCCCGGCGATGATGGAGAGCACCACCTGACCGGACTTTAGCTTACCGCTGAGCCCGGCCATGACCTCGGCCAGATTCTGGGGCTTGACCGCCAGCACAACGATATCCTTGCCCGAAACAGCTTCCTGGTTGCTGGCCACAGCCGCCACGCCGTATTTCTGCACCAGAGACTTGCGCCGGGTTGAGCTGACATCGCTGACCCGGACAGCCTCGGGCTTGACCATGCCGTCTTCCAGCACCGCCGCCAGCATGGCTTCCCCCATATTCCCCCCACCGATAAAGGCTATTTTCATGATTTTAGAATCCATCCCCCTGACCCCCTTCCTTTAGCAAAGGAAGGGGGAGGATTTTTTAAAAAGGGGGACTGCGTCCCTCTTAGACACCCTAATTATATCATAATATATTTTGGGATTTCCTAGCCAACTTTGAGAGCAACGGGCAGGGAAAGACATAAATTGGGGTGGGGTGTCCTGTTTATAGCGTTGGTTCTGCTTCCCACCCTCCCACCCACATAAGTTGCGCTTCTTGAACTTTTAAAAAATATGGGGTGGGGGGATAAGGAGGGGCTAATCTAAGGGGGTGTTTAAGAGGGGGCAAAGTCCCCT
>Ga0307442_1001253_pt1 | contig 12639 bp, 12 predicted proteins | sample SalMarWE160430MG_FD_202143 | JGI IMG/M metagenome (GOLD analysis project Ga0307442, IMG submission 202143) | Salt marsh sediment microbial communities from the Plum Island Ecosystem LTER, Massachusetts, United States - WE1604-30 | ecosystem: Environmental > Aquatic > Marine > Intertidal zone >... | reverse complement strand
TAAAGAGGGTGACACAATTACAATGACAAACCTTTTCGGAGATCAAAAGGTTCTTGAGGCTCAGATAAAAATGATTTCCTTTGTTGATAATAAAATTATCTTAGAAAAAGCCAAAGAATAGTGAGCGTCGACTTATAGCATCTGGCTCCAAAGCTTCCCTTCAGAGCTATTCATGAAAAAACGTTACCTAGAGCATGGAGATGTCTTTTTTTGCTTTATGCCCCTAGCCCAGACCTGATTTATAAAAAATGGATTTGTATGACTAAGCATAAGAATAATACAGCGATTAAATATCACAGAAGCTTCGTCGCACCAGGGCGGGCCTTGAAACAAGATCCCGTGCTTTGGCCCTGATAATCGGGATTTATTGCAACTTGACAATAACTATTATACGCTCCGTCTATCAAATCTCAATTATCAGGGCCACTCCTGTGCATTTATAAGGGCATAACAAAAAAAGACATCTCCATGCTCTTTTATGCATTTAATTTCTTGCTGGTTTTCAATGCTCTGTTGCGTGTCGATCATTGATTATCTTTGAGTCATTGATTTTTCAATTTCTTTACTCTCTAACCATTCAACTGATTGATCAATAAACGTATAGCCATTGCTATCAATCTTTTTGGGAAGTGAGAGGTAAAAATTTCCCTCTTGTATTTTTCCTCTTTTAACACATCCCTCTCCATATATCCGACATTTGATAGATAATTCCTCCATAGCTTGGCTTGTTTGATTGTGAGAAAGTATTCCACTTTCGATCAATTGAGCTATAGCCTTAATCCTAAAGCGGTCCATGCCCGAGAACTGCCGGGAGAGTTGATCTTCATGTCCTCCTTCTTTAACAACGAGCCCCTTGTCAATTAAGTAAATTGGGTATCGGCACGATATCCTCAACCACAGATCAAAGTCTTCAGCTGCTGGAAGGGCTTCATCAAAAAGACCAACATCTTCAAAAAGAGACCTCTTTATCATAACGCTTGATGGGCTAACCAGGCATAATTTTAACGATTGCGCAAATATATTTCCTGATGGTTTTTTATGTTTTTTCTTTGGATTGACACGTCTACCATTTTTTATCCATATTTCTTCTGTCTGGCAGGCTACGGTATGAGGATTTTGATCAACAAATTCTATCTGAACAGATAACTTTTCCTTAAGCCAGTAATCATCAGAGTCTAAAAATGCAATCCAAGGTGCTACTGAACTCTTTATTCCTCTGTTTCTGGCTGCTGATACGCCCATGTTATCCGACTGTTGTATATATTCTATCGCAGACATATATTTGGACAGAGCTTCATGGGTGTTATCAGTTGATCCATCATCAACTACTAGTATCTCGAGATCCTTAAAGCCTTGGTTAAGAACAGATGACACTGCTCTCACCACCTTCTCAGACCTGTTAAATGTCGGAATTATTACACTAACTTTGGGCATTTTTTAAAGCAATTCCCATATGAATGCAAACACTCCTGCCAAAAGGAGATTGACTTCAGCAATAGATTGCAGAAGATATCCGTCCCTCATCCAACCCTTATAGTATGCCTCAAGATAAAAAAACGAAATCATGAAACACACAATATAGAAATAACCTAAATTTGAAACCATCCCTATAGCCGTTGATAATAGTATCAATATACCAAAAAGGCTGTTTAATAATAGTAAAAGCTTGAGAGCCCTTTCTTCTCCAAGGGCAATTGGAAGGGTCTCCTTGCCAACTATTAAATCACCTTGGATATTGAGGATGTCAAAGATGCCAGAACGTATATAACACATAGATGAGACAAAAAAGAATGAGACCAAAACACCAGGCCAAAAAGGCTTAGGCCATCCAATAATGGGAAGCAACGAGCTGATTGTACCCCACGCCAATGCCTCTGCTATGCTTTTTGACCCAGGAAGGTCCTTTATTTTTCCATAACGACCGAGATATCCAAGTCTCCATGGTATTATCGGAATGCTATAGACTAAGCCAAGGATAGTCAGAGCGAGAAAAAGCAGAAACTGGGCTATTCCCAAAGAAAGTGAAAGAATTAAACCTGCACATATTCCTATCAGAGAGGCAATTATAAGAAAAGTTTTGTGCTGTGTATAGAAACGGGCTGTACTTGGATCGTTATATGCACTGGCCTCTTTGTCAAGAAAACGGTTCAAGACATGCATGCTAAAAACATACAACAGGGCAAGAAATGGATGGATAAAATCAGCATTTCCTCTTGATAGAATAAGCCCGGCATAGGTAAGAAAAAACGCCCCTATTGCCTCAGGAAGAGTTATCTTCACTAAAAATTGAAAAACCTTTTTGAATATACTTCCCAGTGGATATTGCCTGGTTTTCCCCATTGTTTTCAATCTATCAGTCACACTTTTAATCATCCAATTTGGTGTTGAGGCACCACCTGTAACGCCAGCTGTTTCTGTTGATGAAAACCAGGAGTTCTGCAGCTCCTTCTCTGTTTCAATATGAAACGTAGGTTTGCCTGTTGACTGTGATATCTGAGAGAGCCGCTCGGTATTACCACTGTTATATCCACCAACTATTACCATGCTATCAACCTCAGAGGCTAATGATCTGACTTCTCTCTGCCTTTTATATGTTTCATCGCAGATAGTATCAGATATTATGGCATCCGGATAACGACCCTTGATAGCATCTATTATTTTTCTGTAGGCATCTACGTCCTGTGTTGTTTGAGATACCAGAATTAATTTTTTCTTGTCAGGAAGTTTTTTGACCTCTTCAACAGAACGTATAACAATACCCTGACCTTTGCTATACCCCATCAAACCAATAACCTCTGGATGTTTGGCATCTCCAAATATGACGGGAGTATAGCCTTTATTGCTATATTTTCTTATTATTGCGTGTACCTTTGCCACCCGCGGACATGTTGCGTCAATTAACGTGAGATTTGAAGATCGTATCTTTTCTCTTTCGGTCGGTGTAATACCATGAGCCCTGATAATTATCCTTCCTTTGTCATGCGTATCAATATTGTCTTTGACATCCACCCCTTTCGATCGAAGGAGATCTAAGACCTGCTGATTATGGATTATAGGACCATATGTGAAAAGCTCTCCGTCACCTTTGTTTGCCTCGGATAGGACAATTTCCATTGCCCTTCTCACTCCCATGCAAAATCCAGCAGTTTTTGCTAATTTAACCTTCACCAGCCATCTCCTCCCTGATGTATCCAAAATATTTGTCTACAATAGAGATCAATTTTTCTCTTCCATCTATCTCTGGAATAAACCCTCGTAATAGTTTTCTATTTGGAAGGCCTTTTGCGTATAAAAGCAGTAAGCCTTTTATTATCTGTGTTGCCCTATTTTCTCTAAAGTATTCTATAAGAAGCGAATAATGATCCATGATCAACTGATATCTTTCATCAAGGTTTGGGATTTCATAACTTCCCTTATTTTCCATATCTAAGATCTGCTTGAAAATCCATGGATTAGTTAACGCTGCCCTACCAATCATAACACCATCACAGTTCGTTTCAGAGCGCATCTTTAGGGCTAAAGAAGGTCTTGTTATATCACCATTACCTATCACAGGGATTTTCACTGCCTTCTTTATCTTAGCAATTAAGGCCCAGTCAGCATTTCCGAAAAATCCTTGACTGGCAAAGCGTGGATGAATGGTAATCCCATCAGCTCCACTGTCTTCAATTATACTCGCAATCTCAAGGGCATTCGCCTCTTCTGGTGACCAGCCAGCCCTAATCTTTACCGTTAATGGGAGTGGGCTGCTTTTTCGTACAGCAGCGAGAATCTTTGCCACCCTTTTCGGATCGCGCATAAGAGCTGCTCCTGATCCTGTCTTAATAACTTTTTTTACTGGACACCCCATATTAATATCAACGATATCCAGCCCTTTTTCACCTACCATCTGCGCCGATAGGGCCAGAGTATCCGGCTCAGATCCAAATAGCTGAGCACCAACAGGCCTTTCAGAAGGATGACTTTCAAGATAGGCATGGGTTTTTGCCTGCCCCCTGGAAAGACCAGCAGCGCTGATCATCTCTGTAATAACAAGACCAGCCCCCATTTTTTTAACAATAAGGCGAAATGGGAGGTTTGTTTTTCCTGACATGGGGGCCATTATAAGCCAGTTTTTTATTTGTAATGTGCCAATAGGTACCATAATTTTATTTTAATTGAATCTGTCTTCCATTACAATCTAATAAAAGATCTTGCTTCTTCCTCTTGACTTCAAAAGGGCTTTAAAATATTTCTATCTAGAAAACCCTACTACTGGAGGAAATAGATGGAAAAAGATTTGAAGGATACAATAGAGATTATTGAAGGGGATATTACAAAGATGGAGGTAGACGCCATTGTAAATGCTGCTAACACATCGCTTTTAGGTGGTGGAGGTGTTGATGGGGCGATACACAGGGCAGCTGGCCCGGAACTCCTTGGTGAAACGAGAACAGTAGGTGGGTGCCCAACTGGTGAGGCCCGCGTAACAAAGGGATATCTGTTGCCTGCCAGATGGGTTATCCATACAGTCGGTCCAATCTGGTCCGGTGGGTATGGAGATGAGGATGAGTTGCTGGCCAACTGCTATATACATTCCTATGAAGCAGCATTAGAGGTAGGTGCAGTAACGCTTGCTTTTCCATCCATAAGTACCGGTGCCTACCGATTTCCCCTGAAAAGAGCAGTAAATATTGCCTTAAGAGAAACTAAATTCTTCCTTCAACACAACCAATCCATTAAAAAAGTTATTTTTGTCTGTTTTGGTGGTGACGTGTATAAAAAATATCATGAAGTGTTTAAAGAGATCTTTGAGTAAGGAGCCGTAAAGCTTTGTGTGTGCAGCATAATTAAAAAATCGGAATTTTCAAAGCTTCCCAAAGTGGGCAATACTATGTTCAGAACATATAGTAGGATCTGCCCTTTTGGGCGTTAACGCCTTTATTTTATTGCTATACTTCACCTTTTGTATTAGAGATACCAACCAATCATAACCCACTTTTAACCAAAAAATAATAGTGACCAAGAAATATAATAATATTTTAGATACGATTGGTAATACACCTATTGTTCCTATAAGACATCTTAACAAAAAAAATAAAGTTAAGATTTTTGCCAAACTTGAGTCTTTTAATCCTGGTGGCTCTATTAAAGACAGAGTGGCTCTCTCTATGATAGAGGAGGCAGAAAGAAATGGTCAATTAACCAAGGATAAAATAATTGTAGAGGCAACAAGTGGTAATACAGGAATAGGCCTCGCGCTTGTTGCTGCTATTAAAGGTTACCGCCTTGTGCTCACCATGTCTGATTCAGTGAGTGAGGAAAGAAGAAAGATACTGAAGGCATTAGGTGCAGATCTTCGGTATACATCATCCCGTTTAGGCACTGATGGCGCTATTGAAGAGGCATATAATCTGGTTAGAGAAAGCTCCGATAAATACTGGCTGGCAGATCAATTTAACAATGAAAGTAACTGGATGGCCCATTATAACGGAACTGCTGTCGAGATTTGGGAACAGACTGGTGAAAAAACGACCATGGTAGTGGCTGCCATGGGTACTACAGGCACAGCAATGGGCCTTTCTAAGAGATTGAAGGAGTACAACCCAAAAATCAAGATAGTGGGAGTCGAGCCCTATCTGGGCCATAATATCCAGGGAATGAAAAATATGAAGGAATCCTATCGGCCTGAAATATTTAATAAAGATTTTCTGGATCGTATTGTCTATATTGAAGATGAAGAGGCCTTCCAGATGACAAGGAGGCTTGCCAAAGAAGAAGGCATTTTTGTTGGTATGAGTTCAGGGGCAGCCATGGCCGCTACTCTTAAGGTAGCGCAGGAGATACAAGAGGGTGTCTTTGTGGTTATCTTTCCAGATGGTGGTGAACGATACCTGAGTACCAATCTTTTTATGGACAAAAAAAAGACCGACATCAAATTCTATAATACATTGACGAGGCAAAAAGATGTCTTCATCCCCATAAAAGAAAATGAGGTCTCTATCTATTCCTGCGGACCCACAGTATCAAAATTAATAGATCTTGCTAATTGCAGAAGATATGTCGTCGCTGACCTCCTGAGACGCTACCTTGAGTTTAAAGGTTTTGCTGTAACACATATAATAAATATTACTGATCTGGATGATACAACCATTCAGGGAGCAGAAGCTGCGGGTGAAAAAGTAACCGCGTTCACGCAGAGATATTACAAAGAATTCCTTAAAGATATGACTACCCTCAATATCAAACGGGCAACCAATTACCCATTGGCCAGCGATCACGTCGAAGAGATGATCAATATTACTCAAAAACTTTTAGAAAAAGGTTTTGCCTATGAAAGATTACGCTCTGTCTACTTCGACATCTCCCGTTTTAGGGATTATGGTAAACTTTCAAGGGTGGATTTAAACAAAATCAGGATCGGCAAAACAGTTGACCTTGACAGTTACGAAAAAGATAACCCAAGAGACTTTACCCTGCTTAAGAGATCAACGTTGAATGAACTTAAAAGAGGGGTATTCTTTTCTACCAAGTGGGGAAATGTACGACCCAGCTGGCATATAGAATGTGCTGCCATGGGTACGAAATATCTTGGCGAAACCTTTGACATTCAAACTGGTAGCACCGACATGATCTTTCCACATCACGAAAACAATATAGCTATCTTAGAATCCCTTACTGGTAAGCCAGCAGTGAACCACTGGATCCATAATGAGTTGGTGAAGGAAAAAACTATCTCCCTTAGAGATGCAATTAATAAAGGCTATACTGGAAGGGAAATCAGATACTGGCTTATTACCATGCATTATAGAAAAGCTATTGATTTTTCATGGTCAAAACTCACCATAGCAAAAAATACCGTCTCCCGCTTAAATAGATTTGTACTTAAACTCCGCTCCTGCCAAACAGGCCCACATAATAGCGAAATTGATCAATTGATCTATGATCTTAGGCATACGTTTACAGAGAAAATGGATGATGATCTAAATATTGCACCTGCCTTGGCTGCGCTTTTTGAATTTATGCATCATATCAACCGTATAATGGATTCCCAAGGCTTGGACCCATCTGATCGAGACAAGATTGAAGCTATTCTATCTAAGCTTAACTCAGTGCTTATGGTCATGGACCTTGAAGAGCCAGAAGCTTCTAAACAAATAGAGAACTTAATAAAAGAAAGGACCGATGCTCGACAAAAAGAGGATTGGGCAAAGTCTGATGCAATAAGGAATGAACTAAAGGGATTGGGGGTTGAGATTATTGACACGAAAGATGGAACAAGATGGAGAAAGATTACATGAATACCACAAATGAGAAAATGATATCTTGTGGCGGAGAGAGAGGGATTCGAACCCTCGGTAGAGCTTTCGCCCCACACTCGCTTAGCAGGCGAGCGCCTTCAGCCGACTCGGCCATCTCTCCGCAATCCCGATAAATCGGGATACTACTAGCTATTAATTGACAAGCTACTGGTGAAATTTAGTCCCGATAAATCGGGATTAAATTTCCTGGCGGAGGGAGTAGGATTCGAACCCACGGTCCACCTTAAGCAGACAACGGTTTTCAAGACCGCCTCCTTAAACCACTCGGACATCCCTCCATTGCCTTTGTGTATAGCATACTATAAAAACACCGTCAAAAATTTTCCTAAGTAATATCCAATCCAATTTCCCTAAAAAAACCATGATATTATTTTTATATGTAATAAAATATAACATTTGCTTGACAAATTATCTTACATGATGTATATTCTTTACATAAAGATATTTTATAGGGAGAAGACGATGATTAAGCTTGGCTATAGGATAAAAAAATTAAGAGGACAATTGGGAATTAGTCAGCAAAGGCTTGCGGATCTATTAGGAGTTGCACGACCGACTGTATCCCAAATCGAGAATGGCGAAAGAAAAATTTCTGCTGATGAATTGATAAAACTATCTGAAATATTTAATCTTTCTGTAGAAAGTCTACTAAATGTAAAAAAAGAACCAAAGGTTGTTTTAAGTGAACAAAAAAAAAGTAAAGAACAGAAGTCTCAAATTAGAATCAATGTTCCCCAAAAGAATCTAAAAAAATTCAAAGAGACCTTTCTTTATATTCTTAACAAGGTTGGCTCAAAACCAAATATTGGAGAAACTGTAATTTATAAGCTTCTCTATTTTATCGACTTTAATTTCTATGAAAAATATGAGGAACAGTTAATTGGTGCCACGTATATCAAAAATCGTTATGGACCAACTCCTATAGAATTTAAAAAAATCACTGACAAAATGATTAAGGATGAGGAAATTGAAAAAATTGAAAGCAAATATTTTGAATACCCGCAGACAAAGTACTTGCCTTTGAAAAAAGCAGATCTCTCTAAATTAAAAGCCAACGAAATTGAGGTAATTGACGATGTTCTAAATAGGCTTTCTGACATGACGGCTACTCAGATCAGTGGATATTCTCATAATGATGTCCCATGGTTAACAACAGCGGATGGAGAAACAATTGAATATGAGTCTGCTTTTTACAGAACACCTCCCTATTCGGTAAGAGCATACGATGAAGATATTTCATGAGGTCTCCCGTCTTCCTGAATTTGAAAAGGATATAAAAAAACTTCTCAAGAGATTTAAGACGCTTGAAGATGATTTAGAAATCTTTATTAAAAACGAGTTGAATCTTTACCATAAACTTAAAATAGATAATAGGGGTGTCTTTCAGCTTCCAGCCTTAAAGATTGAAATCCCAAAAATTTACAAAGCTAAGAAATTTGCATGTCGCTCTCTTAAAGGTAAGGGAGTCAATTCTAGTATCAGGGTAATTTACGCTCATTTTGAGGAAAAAGATAAAATTGAGTTAATTGAAATCTATTATAAAGGCGATAAGGAAAATGAAGATAGAGAAAGGATAATGAAATATTACGCCCGCTGACCAAAAGAGACAGAAAGCCGTATTTGCCTATGTACAATTCTCTCTACGAAATTTATAACTATTTCATTTCTCAATCGATTTTGGGTATATTACTTTCGAGAACTGTAAAACATTATGCCTTTTAGGGCGTATAATATTAATGTTGGAATGAGGAACTATGGCTACTAGGACTATCGCGCAGGGATTCAGTACGTTTCACGCTCGTATTACACCGAGCAGCCATGAATCAGGAAAAGCAGCTTCTCATAAAGCTTCTATCACCACTCGCTTAGAAACGTATTATGGTCTGAAGCAGCTGTTCTACTCCGGTTCTGCATACAACGGAACGAGTATTTCAAAGCACAGCGATGTCGATTTCTTCGCATGGATTCCCACCAACAAATCCAAGCAGAACTCAGCCACATCGCTCCGAAAAATCAAGGAATGTTTGCAAGGCAGATTCACAAACACCCCAATCTATGTTGATTCACCTGCTGTTGTCCTAAATTTCGGGGCAGGCGACTGGGATACCGCCGAAGTCATTCCTGCTGACTATGTCGAGCAGAAAGGGAGGAAAAACGTTTATGACATGCCGAACGGCTCGGGCGGGTGGTTGAAATCCAGCCCCTCTACTCACAATTCCTACGTTTCGGCTGAGAACATGCGTCTAAACAAGAAACTAAAGCCACTGATCCGTTTCCTGAAGGCGTGGAAGTATTATTGCAATGTCCCTATTTCTTCCTTTTATCTTGAATTGAGAGCTACCAAATGGATGGAGGAGGAAAACTCTATCGTGTATGACATCGATCTTTATACAATATTTAGAAAACTCCATACATGCGGACTTGCAGCTATGCAAGACCCCAAGGGGGTTTCCGGCTACGTGTATGCGTGTGCATCCGAAACTAAGAAAGCGGATGCCCTTTCAAAGCTTGCTACTGCCAAAACGCGCGCGGAAAAAGCACGAGACGCCGAAATCTCGGATAATACGAGAGATGCGTTTTACTGGTGGGACAAATTATTCTCAGACCATTTTCCGAGTTACTATTATTAAGCATGAGAACTGATGTACTATTTTGGTGACATCACGAAAGGTTGTATGAAGTTTTATGGATATTGAAACAAAGGAAAGAGTCGATGGCGTCGACACGTATTACAAGCCGATCAAGCGGCTTGAGGGATGGACTTCACGCCTGTTTTGGTTTTCGGCTGTCTTTTCGGTTGCGGTTCTTTACTCGGACCTGATCCCGTGGCGGTCAGTCCAAGATGTGCCAACAGTCGCATTCGTTGCGGGTGTCATTCTACATCTCGGCCTGTCGCTTTATCTTCGTTTGTACCTGATTCCCTTAGCTGAGAGAAAACGGCGGAAACAACTTCTGTCAGACTCGTTTGGCGTTCCTTTGACTCCCGAGCAGACACGAGCTTACTACAATAACCGACTTGCCCCCTCCATCGAGCGACTCGGGGCCAATGTTTTGGAGAACGCCTTCTTTTCGAAATCGATCTGCGGGAGGATGGCGGTTAATGAACGGATAAGGGCGGTATGCTATTTCATCTTCTGGTTTCTTGTAGTTTTTTGGCGTAGCACGCCTTTGGGGCTTCTTGTGATCATTACGGAAACAGTCTTCTCTGGACAGATTATCGAGAAGCTTGTTAGCCTTGAGCTACTGCGTCATCGGAATGAGGATCTGTTTGACGAACTTTACCATGAATTCCTCCACAAGATCGACTTCAATAGCCAAACCGGTACGGCGTGTGTCCTTGACGCTTTCTCGGCTTATGAAGCCACGAAGGCTGCTGCTGCCTTGAAACTATCCACCAAGATTTTCAAGCAGTATAACTCTGAACTCAGTAGTGAATGGGACGAGATCCGCAGACAATTGGCCATTGATACGGAAAATTCCAACCAGCCAATGGAGTAGACTGCCAGCACTTTCGCTCTGGCAGTCCTCTCGGCTACTCATCGGCACCGTTAGGTTTCGATAAAAATGAAAAGATCAGTCACCATAAAAGCAGCTTGGATAGGAGCAGCAGCGGTAATAATCGCTGCTGTAATTGCGGGCTTGTTTTCCCTTAGTACAAGAAGCGATAAAAGCCAGGCACCAAGTATTATAGCCAATGGGAATGTAGATGGTACTATTTCAGTCTTACAGGAAACTGGCATGGTAACCATCAATTATAATGTGCCAAAGTCAGATACCAAGAATGCAATTGATGAACTTGAAAAGAAACTCAATGCAACAGATGAAAAGGTCGAACTATCCAGAAAAGAAATTGCTCTATTGGCTAAGGCACTAAGGGACCTTGATCAAAGAACATCGGGCATAGAAAAACTGCCTGATGGTCGCACTAAATTAGGCCATTTTGTTAGTGGGCAACCGAGAATTGTAATTGAAGAACATGATGCTGCCATTCAATTTTTTAAATCGCATGAGTATGAAAAAGCTTTTTTACATTCACAAAATGCTATAAAGGCATATGAAGATACGGAGAAAATGAACTTCTCTATGTCAACTGGAGGATTAACGAATAAAGGTATAGGATCGCTCTATCGTTTAGCCGCGTTATCTGCCCAAAGGGTAGATAAAAAGCAGCTTGCCTATCAATATGCCAAAAAATCATTAGATGCGGAAAGCAGCGCACAGAATAAGGCACTTCTTTCAACAACCTTAGCAAATATAGGTAAAAAAGAAGAGGCTATAAATTATATCCAACAAGCCTTAGAAGAAGACCCCAATAATCCTGATTTTGTAAGATTAAAAGAGGAGTACTCCCGAAATAGGTAAAACCTGAACATCGCCATCCACCTGACCAGCTTCAGCCTGCGGCTTCCGCTTGCCGTTGATAGCGGGGTTAGGTGGGGATGGAAGGATGAATAAGCCATCAATTTCGTAGACGACTTAAAAGGATTAGACCCCTTTTCGCAGAAAAACAGAGGAAGATTAAACTATGAGGTTAAAAAATGAATTCATCATCTCAAAAATGGAGACATCCTGGTGGTAAACTCAGAGAGCTTGGGCCGGAAAGCCTCACAGATACTGAGCTCCTGGCCATCTTGATTTCTTCCGGCATCAAGGGCAAGCCTGCTGAAGAGATTGCTGAAGAGATTATTACAAACTTCGGCTCATTGAACGGAATGGCAAATCAACCTCTACAAAAATTCTTTACGATAAAAGGGCTCGGAAATGTGAAATCTATAAGAATTGCTGCTGCCTTTGAGATTGCACGAAGGTTATGATGCGATATTTTCCCTCATCAAAGCAATTGTTTCAGCATAGTCCTGGCTTCCAAATACGGCATTGCCTGCCACAAATACATTGGCGCCAGCCTGGGCTACCTGAGCTATATTTTCAACGTTGATCCCCCCATCCACCTCTATAGCTACCTCCACGCCCTTTTGATCTATCATTCTCCTGAGCTCTTCTATTTTTGGCAAAACCTCCGGAATAAAACTCTGGCCACCAAAACCGGGATTAACAGTCATCAAAACTACCATATCCAGATTATGAAGCACATGTTGAATGCTACTCAATGGTGTAGCCGGATTAAGGGCAGTCCCTGCTTTAATCCCCGCATCTCTTATAACTCCTAAAAGCCTATGCAGGTGGGTGACTGTCTCTACATGAACGGCGATTAAATCGCTTCCTGCTGTAACAAAATCATCAATGTATCGCTCAGGATTTTCTATCATCAGGTGAACATCTAATGGGAGATCGGTTACCTTCCGCGCTGCCTTTACAATCATAGGGCCGACTGTGATGT
>Ga0307442_1001252_pt1 | contig 12639 bp, 11 predicted proteins | sample SalMarWE160430MG_FD_202143 | JGI IMG/M metagenome (GOLD analysis project Ga0307442, IMG submission 202143) | Salt marsh sediment microbial communities from the Plum Island Ecosystem LTER, Massachusetts, United States - WE1604-30 | ecosystem: Environmental > Aquatic > Marine > Intertidal zone >... | reverse complement strand
AAGTTTCGAATAATTGAACCGATAATTGTGCCGAGAAATCCCGCGACAAGCGCAAGCCACAATGGGCCGATCGAGGTGCCGACGGCAACACCGGTCAGCGCGCCGACGGCAGTGCCGATGACAAGAACAATCAATAAGTCCGCTGAAGTCATTTCCATCCCCCTTCAAGGCTCGGGGACCGTTTTGAGTCCCGTCCCCGTTTCCAGAAACGGAGTATGCCCTAAGCGTTGCAACGGGAAAAGCAACGAGATGCGTTATTCCTCCTCTCCGCTTGCGCTCGGTTCGGCCCGGCGCTAGGCAAAACCGTCAGTTAACGCCCAGGTTTTCCCGTCGATGTCCCGCATCGTACATGTGAACAGCCTCTACGTGCCGGAGAACGAGGCCAAGATCTCGGTGTTCGATCGCGCCTTTCTGTTCGGAGACGCCGTCTATGAGGTCACGGCGGTCCTTGGCGGACGGCTGGTCGATTTCGAAGCGCATCTTGCACGGCTTGACCGCTCGCTCAGCGAGATCGCGCTCGTTTCGCCGCTGGATCACCAGGCTTTGCTGACCCTGCATTTGGAGCTGATCCGGCGAAACGCGGTCAACGAAGGCATCGTCTATCTCGAGATCACGCGCGGGACAGCGGAGCGCGATTTCGCATATCCGGAGGGCGCGATCCCCAACGTCGTCGCCTTCACGCAAGAGCGGCCGCTCATTGCCAACCCCAATGCCGAGACGGGAGTCAAAGTGATCACCATTCCCGACCTTCGCTGGAAGCGCCGCGACATCAAGTCCACATCGATGCTGGCGCAAACGATGGGCAAGCAGGAAGCCAAGCGCAAAGGCGCGTATGAGGCGTGGATGGTCGAGGACGGTTTGGTGACGGAGGGAACCTCATCGACTGCGTTCATTCTCGACGACCAAGGCGTGATCCGGACACAGCCGCTCGGGCCGCATATTCTGCCGGGCGTGACGCGCCGCGCGGTGCTTAGGCTCGCAGCGCTCGAAGGCATGAACCTCGAAGAGCGCCCGTTCAGCGTCGCCGAGGCGCTTTCTGCGCGCGAAGCCTTCATGACCGCGGCCTCGGCCCTCGTCTTGCCGGTTGTCGAGATCGACGGCGTTCCAATCGGCGATGGGCGCCCCGGTCCGGTCGGCCGCCGCTTCCGGTCTCTCTATATCGAGGAAGCCCTCACCACCAGCATCGGCGAGGACGGCTAAGAGGCTTGGATGGGTGGTGCAGGAGCGGTGCGCATTCGCGAGCGCGCTGCTTGAAGCGGGCGCGAATCGGATATGATCGCGCTGAAGTACGGATCACGAGATCGAGCATGTTTCCACGCCGGCATCCGAGCGACTTCAAACGTAAGCTGATCGGGCTTTCGCCCGAGCTTTGGCTTGCGCTCGACCTGCTTGCCAAAGACACGGGCAGAGACATGCAGGATCTCGCCGACGAGGCCTTGGCCGATCTCCTTGCCAAATACCACCGTCCGGCCTCATTGAAAGAGGCTTTGCGGGAGAGCGCGCGCCGGCTTCCCGCCAATGACGACCTGCCGGGCCCGCGCTGACGCGGGGACCGGTCTGCAAGTCCTCTAGCAGTCTGAATTTCAATCGTGCACCAAGGAAGACCGCGCGTTCAACACGCGCGGTCTCGATTGGGTAATCCTTTGGTGCAGCTATTCCCTACTGCGCCGGGGCCTCGGCCGGTGCTTCAGATGCCGGCATCTCGGCGTCGGCCGGTGCTTCCGCCGCCGGCTGCTCCTCACTCGAGCCGAACACGCAGCTGATCAGCGTCGCGTCGTATTTGCAGCCGTGCCGTTGTGCCTGCACCACGACGAACACCGCGGCGATAATAATCAAAATCAGAAGAATTCGCATTTCAACCACCCTCCCTGTATCGCGGGGCGTAAAGTATACGAATGGGCCGAAAACAAAAAGAGCCCGCGCACACACCTACCCCAATTTCACCGTTACGTCATTTGACCGGCAACGCCGCAGGAAACCACTATTTTACAAGGGTTTTCGCCGCCTTTCCCGTCCGTCCCCGCGGAGGCGTTGCAGCCGTTCATGGCCTAAAGTTTAGTTGGCATCGAGCGGCGCACGCGCCATTTCCTATGTTCCCAGCCGCTAAACTCCCCCTGCAACGCTGGCTAGAATGGTGCCGATGAAGGACCGCAAAGAGCAACGGCCGGCAGTGGCGGCAAGCATCTCGCGGCAAGCGTTTTTGCGCGCAAGCCTGGCGCTCGCTTCGGTACCGTTTGTGCGTTACCTGCCGGCGCAAGCCGCCGAGGGAGTCGATGTCACCGAGATCGCGCCCGGTGTGTTCGTGCATCAAGGACTTTACGAGCTGCAATCGCCGGAAAATCGCGGCGACATGGCCAATGCAAGTTTCGTGGTGGGGAACGACGCCGTTGCCGTGATCGACACGTCGGGAAGCGCGGTTATGGGACGTGAGCTTAGAGAGGCAATCCGCGCCGTCACCGACAAGCCCATCCGCTACGTGATCAACACTCATATGCATCCCGACCATGTGTTCGGCAACGCCGCCTTCAAGCAGGACAAGCCCGAATTCGTCGGCCATTACAAACTCGCCCGCGGTCTCGGCTCGCGCGCCGAACGCTACCTCACAATCATGAAGACCCTGCTTGGCGAAGAAGCCTTCGAAGGGACCGAGGTGATCCTGCCCACCGTTGCCGTCAAGGACAGCCTCACCCTCGATCTCGGCGGCCGAAGCCTCGTGCTCGAAGCCCAGCCCACGGCTCATACCGATAACGATTTGATCATCACCGACACGGCCACCAACACACTGTTTCTCGGCGATCTCCTGTTCTCGGGGCATGTGCCGACGCTGGATGGATCGATCAAGGGCTGGTTAACGCTGCTCGACCAACTCTCCCAGAAACAGGCCGCACGGGTCGTCCCCGGCCACGGACCGCACGCCATGGCCTTCCCCGAGGCGCTCACGCCGGAGCAAAAATACCTTTCCGCCATCGCCACCGACGTTAGGAAATTGATCAATGATGGCAAGACCTTACAGGAGGCAACCAAGACCGCCGGCTATTCCGAGCGCGATGCCTGGAAACTTTTTGACCATTATCATGTCCGCAATGTCACGGCGGCCTTCGCGGAACTCGAGTGGGAGTGATATAATTGTTCGTTCGCCAATGAGGACGGTGCCATGACCTTGTCCATCAAGACCCTAGCTTCTTTGAGTTGCGCGGCCGCGCTCGCCGCGCTCATTCTCGCCGCCCCTGCGGCCAGCGCCGACACGGACGTTTGGCCGACGCTTAAGAAGCAGGCCTTCGGCGACCGCGCCATCGTGGCGGAAGACGGCATGGTGGTGCTCGAGCTCCCCGGGACGGCCGAGGACGCGGCGATCGTGCCATTGACCGTGCGCGTGCCGCCGCACGTCAAGCAGGATCTGAAATCGCTGACGCTGTTCATCGACAAGAATCCCGATCCCAAAGTGGCGACCCTCACCTTCGGCCCGGCGCAAGGCAAGGGCGGCGAGCGGAGCTTCTCGACCCGCGTGCGAATCGACAATTTCTCACACGTGCGCGCCGTGCTTGAGACTGCCGACGGCACGCTGCACATGGCGACCAAGTTCATCGCCGCTGCCGGCGGCTGCGGAGCGATGCAGGCCAAGGATCCCGATACCGAGATGGTCGGGCTCGGCAAGATGATCGTGAAGACGTTTCCGCCTGCGCTCAATTCGAGCCCGATCTGGTCGGCTCAGGTCATGATCAAGCACCCGAACTCGAACGGGATGCAGCTCGACATCAACACCGCCAACGTGATCCCGGCGCGCTACGTCAGAGACGTGACGGTGAAACGCGCCGGCGAGCTGGTGTTCAAGATGACAAGCACGTTCTCGGTCTCGACCAATCCGAATTTCCGCTTCACCTTCGGACGCGGGACGGACAACAATCTCGACGTGGTCATTACCGATACGGATGACGTGCGATTCGCGGCCAAATCGCAGCCGAGCGGGTCTTAGATCTTAGCGTCTGCGCGCCGGCGCCTACGGGCGCTTACTCTTGCGGCTGCTTGCTCGAATAGTAGACGTGCGCCTGGAGCAGAAACTCGTCGGGCTTCTTGAGGAACAGGGTCTTCGCGGTCTCGTTCCCGAAGCAATAGGTTCTGCCGTTATAGACGGTATTGACCGAGCAATCGGTCTTGATGTCCTTGCCGAGCGCAAGCCCCATCACACAGTCGCCGTCGAACTCGGGGTCGCCCGCGGCCGCCGCCCCAACACCGAGGCCCAACATAAGAGACGCCGCAAGCAAATATCGCATTGCTGTTAGCCGCATGATCTTCCAATCCTGAAACGGGCGTGCCGGGCATCGTATTCAGGCCCGCCGGTGAAGCTTCCGCATTGAGCTTGAGGATTTCAAGGCCGGTCTGAACATTCGGCGGAAAAAGCGCCTCAAGTTGCGTCTGCGTGAACCAAAGGAACGCGGGCGGGTCTGTGCCCAAATTGCCACAAGTTTCTGAAAAATATGCCAAAGTTCTGCACAGATGTGGCGACCCGCCGCGGCTGTGTTATTCTCAACTGAAAGCACTGGTTGCGAAAGGGTTTGCCGGAGACTGGGTAAGTAGCGCTGCTTTTGATGGAGGGCATCATGGCGCGCGAAGACCTACTTACCTGTGGCTTGACTCATCGGTTCACGGCGGACGGCCGGCAAGGCGCGCCCGCGCGCGGGGCCGGACCACGGCATCATCGGGCAAGGCAGCTTCTATTGCTGTCGGCGAGCGCGCTTGCGCTCGGCATGGCGATGGCGCCCCCGGCCGGCGCGACGCAGGCCTTTTGTGTCGACCCTGGCATCGACAACACCGTTCCCGCTTCCGCCGGTGGCACCTTTGCCGTGGCCTGCGGCGATGGGGCCGTCGCCGCCGGCGTCAATGCGGTTGCAATCGGCCGCAATGCCAACGCCACCGGCGGCAACGCCACGGCGACGGGCGGCAACGCCTCCGCCAACGGCACTCAGGCCACGGCGACGGGCTTCAACGCCACCGCCAACGGTGGCGGCGCGACGGCGACGGGCACACTTGCCAACGCCAACGGCTTGAGCGCCACTGCGACGGGTGGAGAAGCTACGGCCAACGGCGAAAGCGCCACGGCGACGGGTGTGCTTTCCGAGGCTCACGGCGGGCTCGCCACGGCGACGGGCGTCCGCGCCTTCGCCAACGGCGCCAATGCCACGGCAACGGGCAGCTTCGCCAATGCCAACGGCGCCAGTGCCACAGCGACCGGCGACCGCGCCAACGCGCAAGGCACCTTCGCCACTGCGACCGGCGTCACGGCATCCGCCAACGGTCTCTTCGCCACGGCGACCGGCGTCAACGCAGCCGCCAACGGTGAGTTCGCCACGGCGACCGGCGTCAACGCAGCCGCCAACGGCGACACCGCCACGGCGACGGGCGTCGCCTCCCTCGCCAACGGCGCCAGCGCCACGGCGACCGGTGTCCTGGCCAATGCTAATGGCGAGTTCGCTACGGCGACCGGATCAAACGCCAGCGCCAACGGTTTGGGCGCCACGGCGACGGGCGCGAATGCATTCGCCGACGGTTCGGGCGCCACGGCGACGGGCGTCTTCGCCAACGCCAGCGGCAGCGCCGCCACGGCGACGGGCTTCCTGGCGACCGCCAACGGCGAAGGCGCCACGGCGATGGGCGCAAATGCCAACGCACAAGGCGACACCGCCACGGCGACGGGGGCATTTGCCAACGCCAACGGCATGCAAGCCACGGCAACTGGCGCCGGCACCAACGCCAACGGCGCCAATGCCACGGCGACCGGCACGCTTGCCAACGCTAATGGCGAATTCGCCACCGCCACGGGGGCCAACGCCACCGCCAATGGCGGCAGGGCCACGGCGACGGGCGTAGACTCCACCGCCAACGGCAATTTTGCCACGGCGACGGGATTTATGGCGAGCGCGAATGGCGAGCAGTCCACGGCGACGGGCATCAACGCCAGGGCAAGCGGCACATTCGCCACGGCGACGGGCGGCGGCGCCCTCGCCAACGGCGATAACGCCACGGCGACCGGCGTTTCGACCGACGCCATCGGCGCCAATGCCACCGCGACCGGCAATCGTGCCAACGCGACCGGCGAGAGCGCCACGGCGACCGGCGACCGTGCTAATGCCATCGGCACCAACGCCACGGCGACCGGCGCACTCGCCAACGCCAACGGCGAGTTCGCCACGGCGACGGGCGACAACGCCAACGCCAACGGCCAGCTCGCCACGGCGACCGGCGCGCTCGCATTCGCCAACGGCGGCAACGCGACGGCGACCGGTGTTTCGGCCAACGCCAATGGCGACACCGCCACGGCGACGGGCGCTTTCTCAAATGCCAATGGCGCGGGCGCCACGGCGAGCGGTGCCAATGCCATGGCCCTGATGGCCAACAGCAGCGCGTTCGGAAGCGGCGCGAACGCTTCCGCCGAAAATTCCATGGCGCTCGGGGCGGGGGCTGAAGCGGCCTTGGCGAACGAGGTCGCGGTCGGCACCGGCGACAATACCTATACGTTTGCCGGCATCACCTCGACGGAGAGCACCAACCGGCAGGACGCGAGCAGCGTCATATTTGTCACCACCGACGCGGACGGCCATCTCGCCGCCACCGATTTCGTGGTTCCAATCATTCCGGTCGGGACCGTGTTCTGCTCCGAGCCCGCGTCAGGCTCGTTCCAATGCGGCACCGGTGCGGATGCGAGCGGGGTCAATTCGACTGCCGTCGGTCAGAACGCCAAGGCCACGCAGACCAACGCCACAGCATTTGGCAATAGCGCCAACGCCAATGGCGCGGGCGCCACGGCGATCGGCCAGGCCGCTCGCGCCAACGGCGTCAATGCGACGGCGACCGGGCACTTGGCCAACGCCAATGGCGGCGCGGCGACCGCGACCGGTGCAAATGCGATGGCGAACGGTGCTTCGGCGACGGCAACGGGCGACCGCGCCTTCGCCAACGGCAATCTGGCCACGGCAACGGGCTTATTGGCCAACGCCAACGGCAACAGCGCCACGGCCATGGGCAACCGAGCCAGCGCTAACGGTTCCAATGCCACGGCGACTGGCTCCTTGGCCAATGCCACCGGCGATTTCGCCGTGGCGACGGGCTTCGGGGCCAGGGCTATTGGCGATCACTCAACGGCCGCGGGCGACCGGGCCAATGCCAACGGGGACGGGGCCACGGCGACCGGTGCGGCGGCTAACGCCAACGGCCGCAGGGCAACGGCGACGGGCGCCTCGTCCACCGCCAACGGTGAGTTCGCCACGGCGACAGGCGTTGGTTCCACCGCCGACGGCTCGGCCGCCACGGCGGCGGGCTCATTTGCCAACGCCAATGGCGATCAAGCCACGGCGACGGGCGCCAACGCCAACGCCAACGGCGACCATGCGACAGCCGCAGGGTACCTGTCCAATGCCACCGGACTGGAGGCCACCGCCACCGGCGTGCGCGCCAATGCGATTGGACGGTCGGCAACGGCGACCGGCGACACCGCCTTTGCCAACGGCGATCAGGCGACGGCCACCGGCGTTCAATCCAAGGCCAACGGCGTCAACGCCACGGCCACCGGCTATCTCGCCAATGCGGTCGGCGCCAATGCCACCGCCACGGGCCACGACGCCTGGGCGATCGGGGTGTCTGCCACCGCCGCCGGCGACGAGGCCAGAGCCGACGGCCGGTTCGCCACGGCAACGGGCGCCCGCGCCAATGCCAACGGCTTTAACGCCACGGCAACGGGCGCGAATGCCAATGCCAGCGGCTTTAACGCCACCGCGGCGGGCGTAAACGCGACTGCTAGCGGCACCAACGCCACGGCGACTGGCACAAACGCCACCGCCAACGGCCAAAACGCCACGGCGACCGGCGACCGTGCCTTCGCCAACGGCTTCGGCGCCACGGCGACGGGGAACCTGGCCAACGCTAACGGCGCCGACGCCACGGCGACCGGGCGCCTCGCCAACGCCACCGGCAATCAGGCGACGGCCACCGGCGCACTTTCCAACGCCAATGGCTTTTTCGCCACCGCCACCGGCACCGGCAGCGAGGCCAACGGCGCCACTGCGACGGCCACGGGAAGCTCGGCCACCGCCAACGGCGAGCGCGCCACCGCGACAGGCAACGCAGCCAGAGCGTTCGGCGCCAATGCGACGGCCACAGGCAACCGAGCCCTCGCCAACGGGGCCGCCGCGACCGCAACGGGCTCGAACGCGACAGCGATGGGCGACACAGCGGTCGCCATGGGCAGCGATGCGAGCGCGATGGGTCCGGACTCGATTGCGGTCGGTGACAGGGCGCTTGCCGCAGGGCCAGGCGACGTCGCGGTCGGGCAAGGCGCGCAAGTGCTCGCCGATCAGGGAAGCGCTTATGGCGCGGGCGCTGTCGTGGGCGCCGGCCACACCAACGCCGCCGCGTTCGGTGCGGGCGCCCAGACCACGCGCGCCAATCAGCAAGTGTTCGGCACCGCGTCGAACACGTACACCATGGCCGGCATCGCGTCGGATGCGAGCAAGACCGCGCAAGGCACGCCGAGCTATCTCGTCACCTCGAACGCGGGCGGCGATCTTGCCGCTTACACGCCGGGGCAGCTCGGGCTTGCCACGACGGGCGACATCTCGGGCCTGCAAGGGCAAATCAACGGTCTTGGACGGCGCGACAAAGAGCTCGCCGAGGGCGTCGCGATTTCGATGGCCATGGATGCTCCGGATCTGCAGCAGCACGAAACGCTTGCCGTCAAGCTCAACTGGGGAAATTACGACGGCGAGAATGCGCTCGCCTTTGCCGGAAGTCTGCGGCTTGGCGCTCATACCGCCATCGACGCCGGTCTTGGGGTCGGGACCCAGGGTGACAATGTCGGAACCCGCGCCGGGTTGCGCATGGGCTGGTAGAGGCAGTTCGGAAGCCGGCGGTGCAACGCCAGCGCCGCCGGCGCAGCATTACTGGTCGTCGCTGAGCGACAGCTCTTGGTGTACGGTTTTGTCGGAGAGCGACCCAGACCGAGCCCGGCCCGGCCGGCTCATGCTGGGCGTTCGCGGCTGAGCGCTGTTGGCCTGTCCTTGACCGGCCGTGAAAACCGTTCCGCGCGGGCCGAGATCGTGGTCCCAGAAGCCTTGACTCCAAGCAGGGCTGCTCGCCAACGCCGAGACGAACGCGAGCGCAATAAGAACGGACAGCAGGAAGCAAAATGTGTGGTGGCTGACTGTGCGTGTCATGACGGCCTCCTCTCAGAGAGCGACGTGGATCGGGGCCGAGCCGGTTGGACAGGGGAGGGTCGCGCTGGGCGTCTCAGCGGTCGCCGGGCTGGCCTTGTTCTGACCGGGGGCGAACACGGTTTCGCTCGGGCCCGCATGATGGTCCCGGAGGACCGGGTTGGAAGCGAGGCTGCTGGTGAACGCAACGCCGAACGCCAAGGCGACCAGCGTGAACAGGGTGAAGCAGAATGCGTTGTGGGTGCTGGTATTTGTCATGGCGGCCTCCGTCTCCCAAGGTCCAATCATTCGTTGGACGCTTCCGGCCGGGGCCAGGTTCAAGGCCCGATGACGATTTTTGAGGGGCGCCTCGCAAGCGCGCCTGGAACCGCTAAAACGATGATTTTATTGGAATAAATCCAGGGACTGACCTTGGGGCTCTGGTCAGTCCTTCATCGCCAGCCACCACATGGTCGGGGCGAGCACGCCCACGATGACGATCGGCGTCCAGATGAACCAGGCGGCACCGGCATATTCCCCGCTTATGACGCCATAGAGGAGCGCAAAAAAGGCCAGCGTATAGCCTGCCGCGAGACCGGCAAGAAACGGATGTTCCTTGCCCCAACCTTCCGCCGCGAGCCAGGGGCCAATGGCGATGCCAAGCACGAATCCTCCGGCCCAGCGCACCCAACCGGGGTTGGTGGGCGCACCCGGGTCTCCGCTGAGCTGCAACAAAAACTCAGGGATGAGCAGAAAACCGAGCCCGTAAATGACCCCGATGATCGCGGCCGACCGCAACGCCAAGGCCGTCGCGTCGAATTCTAGCTCAGGCTTTGCCATCGCCCCCCACTCCTTAAATCTGCCGCCCGGCCCGGTAAGGCGCCGAAGCCGCCGTCTTCTTATCCAATTAGACGACGCCGGACAAACCTGTAAGAACAGAAAAAAGCTGGTAGGCGCATAAGGACTGGACCTGTGCAACAGACATCCGGGACCTCATCCACAGACGGGACTGAGACGCCCCCTGCCCGGTCGCGCGCGCTGCTGATCTACGACGGCGATTGCGGGTTCTGCGTCTATTCGGTGCGGTACTGGCAAAAGCTCACCGGCGACGCCGTCGAATACCGGCCCTATCAAGAGGTCGGGGCGCAATTCCCGGACATCTCGCAAGCCCAATTCCAACGCGCTATCCAATACATCGCGCCGGACGGACGCCGCGCCAGCGCCGCCGAGGCGAGCTTCCTCACGCTGAGCCACGCGCGCGGCAGAGGGATCGGGCTATGGCTGTACCGGCATCTGCCCGGTTTCGCGCCGGTCTCGGAATGGGCTTACAAGTTCGTCGCCGCGCACCGCCCGGCCTTTCACAGCATCAGCACGCTGCTATGGGGGAAGGCGCCGGAGCCGCCGCGCTACGACCTCGTCGCGTTCGTGTTCTTGCGGCTGCTCGGGCTGATTTATCTCGCCGCGTTCGTCTCCTTCGCGGTGCAGGCGCAAGGCCTGATCGGCAGTAACGGCATCCTCCCTTTGAAGGACTTCGCCGACGCCATCGCCGCGAGTTACGGCGCGGAGCGCTTTTATCTGCTGCCGATGGTGTTCTGGCTGAACGACAGCGACACCGCCATCCAGGCCACCTGCTGGGCCGGCGCCGGACTGTCCGTGCTTCTGATCGGGAACGTGCTGCCGCGTCTCAGCCTGTTTCTGCTCTACGCGCTTTATCTGTCCCTGCTCTACGCCGGCCAGACCTTCATGAGCTACCAGTGGGACACCTACCTGCTGGAGACCGGTTTCGCGGCGCTGCTCTTGAGCTTCGCGCTCGCGCCAGGCATCTGGCTGCTGCGCTGGCTGATGTTCCGCTTCATGTTCATGTCGGGCGTGGTCAAGCTGCTGAGCGGCGATCCCACCTGGTGGGATCTGTCGGCGCTGTCCTATCACTTCTTCACCCAGCCGCTGCCGACGCCGCTTGCCTGGTATGCCGCCGAATTGCCGCAAGCCGTTCTGACATTCGCCACGGGCGCTGTGTTCTTCATCGAGCTCGTCTTGCCGTTCTTCATCTTTGCCCCGCGGCGCTTGCGGTTCATCGCCGCGTTCGGCTTTCTTTTGCTTCAAGCCGGCATCCTCGTCACCGGCAACTATAACTGGTTCAATCTGCAAACCATGGTGCTGTGCCTGGCGCTGTTCGACGACGCGGCGCTCCGGACCATCCTGCCGGCGCGGCTAGCAAGGCTGGAAACGGTTGATCGGCCGCCGCGAAGAGCGGTCACCATCGTTGTCAGCGCGATTGCGGGCTTCGCCGTGTTTTGCAGCCTGGTGCAGATGGCTGCACGGTTCGGCGCACGCCCGCCCGGCTGGTCGATGGACGTGGCCGACCTGTCCGATCCGTTCCATATCACCAGCCCTTACGGCCTGTTCGCCGTTATGACCACCAAGCGCCACGAGATCGTCATCCAAGGCTCGAATGACGGCACGGAATGGCGCGGCTACGAATTCCGCTACAAGCCAGGCGATGTGTCGCGCGGTGCGCCTTGGAACATTCCGCACCAGCCCAGGCTCGATTGGCAGATGTGGTTCGCGGCGCTCGACGACCCGAGACGCCTTCAGTGGTGGTCGCGGTTCCTCGAAAAGCTGCTGCAAAACGAACCGGCCGTGACGGCGCTGCTTGCGCGCAATCCCTTTCCCGAGGCGCCGCCGAAATATATCCGCGCGCAGTTCTACGACTACACCTTCGCCGGCAGCGAAGAGCGCAGCCAAGGCCGCTACTGGCACCGGGAGTTGCTCGGCGACTATTTCCCGTCGGTGTATCTTAAGGGGCGCGAGGGCGCGGATTAGCGCTGTGCTCTCTTTTTTCGCGGCCCGCGTGCCTCGTGGCACTTTTGCCAAAGAGTTTTGAAAACTCGCGCGGCGATATCGCCATATTTGAAAAAGATGCAACAAGGCAAAAGCTCGTTAGAGCGCCGCTGAGCCAACGCTACCTCTCTCAAGTGATTTTCGGCAAACAACATTCTAATCCCCCAACTAATTCCGCAGCGCCCCGGTCCTGCGCGAGGCCGCAACAAAGATAAGTATATAATTGATGGGTCTGAATATTACCAATTAGCGTACCGCCAGCTTGCACGAGCTTCTCCGTACTTCGATATGGTCTTTCGAGAAGCATACTTGGGAAAGTGCTCAAGAACACTGGCTTAGATTTTGATGTTTCCTCAACAAAACGGAGGACGCCATCGATGCTGTTCTCAGCGGAGGCCGTGCCGGAATGATACAGATTCAAGACGACATACTGCACGCGGCTGTCAATTCGGATCGAAGTAAAATCTATGCCTGGATATACACCCAACATTACAATTCGACCGGCGGCTTGGCGCAGAGACTCTCCGCTCGGTATCGCCTTATCTGCAAGAGTAGGCATGGGGCGCAAAGTAGTCTCTTGGATATCCAGGCGATTTGCCCCGGAGTGATAGTATTTTCC
>Ga0307442_1001248_pt1 | contig 12667 bp, 15 predicted proteins | sample SalMarWE160430MG_FD_202143 | JGI IMG/M metagenome (GOLD analysis project Ga0307442, IMG submission 202143) | Salt marsh sediment microbial communities from the Plum Island Ecosystem LTER, Massachusetts, United States - WE1604-30 | ecosystem: Environmental > Aquatic > Marine > Intertidal zone >... | reverse complement strand
TGCCACCCTTTTGGGTCATGACCGGCCCCTTACCGACGCCGGTGTCTATTTAGCCAGAGCCTGCATCCGTTTGAACTGTTCGATCGTATAGGGAACCTTGGACTCGTCGGTCAGGATCGGCATGACCGCCTTCTGGAAAGCTTCCTTGTCGACCTCGTTGACCTTGATGCCCTTATCACGGAACCACTGAACGAGATCGGTTTCCGACTGATTGATCTCGTCGGCGCATTTGGCGGCCGCTTCTTTCATGACCGCTTCGACGGTCCCGGCATCGTCACCGATCTTGCCCATGGCGGTGTTCGAGACGATGATGATCAGCGAGTTGCCGATATGTCCGGTCAGATTGATATTCGACTGGACTTCATAGAACTTCTTGAACTTGATCGTCGGCAGCGGATTTTCCTGCGCATCGACCACGCCCTGCTGCAAGGCCAGATAGACTTCCGAAAATGCGATCGGTGTCGGGTTGGCGCCGACGGCGTTGGGGAACATCACCATCACCGGCGAATCCGGCACGCGGATCTTCAGACCCTTCATGTCCTCCGGCTTGGTGATCGGGAAGTTCGACGTCACGTGACGATAGCCGTACCAGGTGATCGCCATCACCGTATGTCCGGTCGCCTCCTTGTAGCCTTCGGAAAGCTCCTTGAACAGATCACTGTCGCGATAGGCTTTCCAGTGATCGTAATTCTTCAGCATGAAGGGATAGTCGGAAATGGCGATGGGACCGTAATCGCGTTCCGCAAAGTTCGGGCCCGTGTAAATGATGTCGACCGAGCCGATGGTCAGGCCTTCATTGATTTCCGCTTCCTTACCGAGCGATGACGCCGGATAAACGGTGATGTTCACGCGTCCATCGGTTTTGGCCTTGATCTGCTCGGCCGCCCAGACCGCCCATTTATGGTAGCTTGAGCCTTCCTCGTATACGTGAGCCCATTTCAGATCGGCTGCGACTGCGCTAGCCGTCCACGCGAGGCCCAATGCCATGGCAAGCGCGACGCTCCGGAGAGATCTTCCAATCATCATTTCCTCCCAATGCCCGCCGGCGCGAAACGGTCCCGCCGGCTGAGGCCCGATATTAGCTAGTATACAAGAAATGTTTGATATACTACATTGGGGCGCATCGCAAGGGGCTGCAGGGCCGGCGCAGGGAAGCCATGATTGCTATCGGGAGAAAGAAAAGATCGATCGCCGGGAAAGTCGCGCCTACACGATCGGGGCCGGTGGCGAATGGCGAGATATGGGGTAGGAACGTGACAAGAGATACGCCCGCGAAAGCGCCAATGCAAAGAGCGCGCAAGTCGAGAGCGCGGAATGCGCCGCCCGGCGTGCACCGTCATTCTCCCATCCCGCATATTGAGAAGAACTCGGAGATTGTCTATCGCGACCTGCGCCGTGACATCATTGAGATGCGCATTCCGCCGGGGACACCGATCATCGAGCGGGAACTCACCGAGCGCTACGGTATCAGCCGCACGCCGGTGCGCGAAGCCGTGCTCAGGCTCGCCGAGGACCGGCTGGTCGATGTCGTGCCGAAGTCGGGAACGTTCGTTGCGCGTATTTCGCTCTCTGTCCTGCGCGAAGCGATTGTCGCCCGCCGCGCGCTCGAAGAGGTGACCGTTCGCGCCGCGACCGACCGTGCAACCGAAAGCCAGATCATGGAGATCCGCGCCATCGTTCAGCGCCAGCAGGAAATGGCGGATGCGGGCGACGAGGAAACCTTCCACCGCGCCGACGAGGATTTTCATGCGGCCATCGCCGCCGCGGGCGGCTACCCCGGCATCTGGGAGATGATCCAGCAGATCCGCGTTCAGGTCGAACGCTACCGCCGTCTGACCCTGCCCCAGAAGGGCCGCATGCATCTCATCGTCAAGGAACACCGCGCCGTTCTCGACGCCATCGCCCGCCGGGACGCCGACAAGGCGGTGGAGCGGATGAACGAGCATCTCAACAAGCTGCGGCTCGACATCGCGGTCTTTCGCGATCTCTGGCCGAATTATTTCATCTATGACCCGGCGGTTGACGAGGACCCGCCCGCCGAATAGCGGCACCGCCTCCAGCAAGACGGAACACATCAGCCATGACGATCGCAATCCGCCAATCGATCAGTGCGGCAGAGGCCAAATCCTTCGATACCGATGCGCTGCGCGAGAACTTTCTGATTACGGATATCTTCGCACCCGGCGAAATCCGCCTGACTTACTCCCATCTCGATCGAACGATCGTCGGCGGCGCAATGCCGGGAGCCGAACCGCTGTTGTTGAAATCATCGAAACCGGTGGGCTCCGATCCCTTTCTCACGCGCCGCGAAATGGGCGTGTTCAACATCGGCAATACGGGACAGGTGATAACGGACGGGGAGCCCCACACACTCAATCGCACCGACTGCCTCTATATTCCGGCGGGCATCGCCGATGTGCGCTTCGCCAGCGCCGATCCTTCGCAACCGGCCAAATTCTATCTCGTCAGCACGCCGGCCCACCACGCCTACACGGTGCGCCGCATCACCGCGGAGGACGCCAACCGTCTTGATCTGGGCGGCGATGCGGACGCCAACAAGCGCATTCTGCGCCAATATATTCATCCCGATATTTGCCAATCATGCCAGTTGGTCATGGGCATGACCTCGATCCAGGAAGGCAGCGTCTGGAACACCATGCCATGCCATACCCATGACCGGCGTTCGGAAGTCTACCTCTATTTCGATATGTCGGAGGAAACACGCATCTTCCACTTCATGGGCGAACCATCGGAGACCCGCCATCTCGTCCTGGGCAACGAACAGGCGATCCTGTCGCCGGGCTGGTCGATCCATTGCGGCGCCGGGACGTCGCACTATTCCTTCATCTGGTCGATGGCCGGGGACAATCAGGATTTCACCGATATGGATATGGTCGCGATGGAGGATTTGCGGTGAGGACCGGGCCGCAGTCTTTCAGCCTCGAAGGCAAGACCGCCATCGTGACCGGCGCCAATACCGGCATCGGCCAGGCGATCGCCGTGGCCCTCTCAGCCTGCGGCGCGCGGGTTGCTTGCGTCGGGCGCTCCTCTATGGACGAGACCGCCGCGCTGATCGGCGATAAGGACAAATTCCTTCAGATCGGCGCGGATCTGTCCACGACAAGGGACGTGCAGAGGATCGTCGACGAGACCCGCGGCTGGACCGGCGCGCTCGATATTCTCGTCAACAACGCCGGCATCATCCGGCGCGGCGACGCCATCGATTTCACCGAGGAGGATTGGGACGCGGTGATCGACACCAATCTCAAATCCGCTTTCTTCCTCTCCCAGGCGGCGGCGCGGCACATGATCCCGCAGGGCAGCGGCAAGATCATCAACATCGCCTCCATGCTGTCATTTCAGGGCGGCATCCGCATCGCCTCCTATACCGCCAGCAAGAGCGGGCTCGCCGGATTGACCCGGCTGCTCGCCTGCGAATGGGCGGCCAAGGGCGTCAACGTCAATGCCGTCGCTCCGGGCTACGTCATCACCAACAATACCGAGCCGCTGCGAAAGGATCCCGGACGGTCGCAAGCCATCCTCGACCGGATTCCCGCCGGACACTGGGCCGAGCCCGGCGACATTGCCGGCGCGGTCGTTTTCCTTGCGTCCGACGCTGCAGACTACGTGCATGGCATCACGCTGCCCGTCGATGGCGGCTGGCTGGCGCGATAGGCCTTGTGGGCAGGCCTTTAGCGGCTAACGCAGCGCAGTTTCGCAAGCCGGCCGCACCTTCACGCTCGATCCCCGGCTGACCTTTAACGGCATTTTATCGAGAGTGTGTATATCAAGTACCGCATTGGCCATCAGCTGCCATTCGCGTGGGACCCTCCGTCATAGGACCGGCGCCGACGCCAATATCGATTGAGTTGCGGGGATCGTGATGCCGGCCTCACTTCCGAGATACGGAATTCTCGTCTTGCTGTTCACGGTTTTGCTCTCGGGGCGGGCCTCTGCGTTCGACACACCGCAGTTGACCGCCGGCGATGAGCAACGGCTGATGGCTGGGGATGTGCTCGTCGATGTGAAAGCCGTGAGCACCTCGTCCTTCGTTGTGACCGCAATCATCGACGTGCCCGCTCGCCGCGGAATCGTATGGCGCGTGATGACCAACTGCGAACGCTCGCCGGACTATGTGCCCTACCTCAGAAGCTGCCGCGTCCTCAAAACAAGCGCCAATCGCCGGGAGGACATTCGCGAGCTCATCGGCGAGTGGGGCGTTGTGCCGCTCGACATTCGCAGTGTCGTTCGCTCCGGCTATGAGAAGCCGAAAAGGATCAGGTTCGAAAAAGTGGCGGGAGACTTCGCTGAACTGTCCGGAGAATGGCGCCTGGATCCGGTCTATAGAAACAATGCCACACGCGTGACCTATCACGCAAAGCTTGCGGTGCCGATTTTAATGACGACATTTTATACACGCAGCGCGGTCGAAGCCGATATTGCCAAGGTTTTGAATGCGCTGCGCGATGAAATCATCAGGAATGGCGCCCGCTGAGGCGATCGCCGGGTGCGGTTGACGTCAATCAATGCCGTATTTCCCTGCACCCGCTAGGCATTGTCGATCTTGAGGCCACCGCGAGGCGGCGAGCGGGAAGGAGCCGATTGCTCATGAGAGGTCGTTGATGAATGGCGCGCCGCAAGGCGAAATCATTGCGATTGAAGGCAGCGTCGTCGATGTCAGGTTCGCGGACGATATTCCGCGGGATGAGACCGTTCTGGTCAGCGCCTCCGAGCCGCCGATCATCATTGAAGTCGCCGCGCTGCTCGACGATCACACCGCGCGCGGTATCGTTCTCAATCCATCCGGCGATCTGCGGCTCGGGCTGGAAGTCCGGGGCACGGGCGAAGGATTGCAGGTCCCGGTCGGAGAGGCCGTTCTGGGCCGCGTGCTCAACGTGTTCGGTGAGCCGATCGACGGCAAGGGACCGCTCGGGCCTGTCGAATACCGCTCCATTCGCGGCGCGCCCGTGTCACTGTCGCGCCTGCGCGTCAAAGCGGAGATTTTCGAGAGCGGCATCAAGGCGATCGACCTTCTGGCTCCGATCGAGAGGGGTGGCAAGGCCGGGCTGTTCGGCGGGGCGGGCGTCGGCAAGACGGTTCTCATCACCGAATTGATCAATAATGTCGCTCTCAGCTATGAGGGCGTGAGCCTGTTCTGCGGGATTGGCGAGCGTTGCCGCGAGGCGGAGGAGCTGATCCGCGAAATGGACGAAGCCGGCGTGCTCGACCGCGCGGTGATGATGTTCGGCCAGATGCATGAATCGCCGGGTGTGCGCTTTCGCGTCGGCCATGCCGCGATGACCATCGCCGAATATTTCCGCGACGAGGCGAAACAAGATGTGCTGGTCCTGATCGACAATATTTTCCGCTTCGTGCAGGCCGGCTCCGAAGTCTCGGGGCTCCTCGGCCGCGTGCCCTCGCGCGTGGGTTATCAGCCGACGCTGGGCACGGAACTCGCCGAGCTGGAAGAGCGGATCTGCAGCACCGCATCGGGGACGATCACCTCGATTCAGGCCGTCTACGTGCCCGCCGACGATTTCACCGACCCGGCCGCGACGCACATCTTCAACCATCTCTCGGCGTCGATCGTGCTGTCGCGCAAACGTGCCGCGCAGGGGCTTTATCCCGCGATCGATCCGCTGAAATCTTCCTCCAAGCTTTTGACGCCCGGCAATGTCAGCGACCGGCATTACCGTGTCGCGCGCGAGGTCCGGCAGATCCTGGCGGAATATGAGGATCTGAAAGACATCATCGCCATGCTCGGCCTTCAGGAGCTGTCCGAGCGCGACCGGCAGACGGTCGCCGAAGCGCGGCGGCTCGAACGCTTTCTGACTCAGCCCTTTTTCTCCACCGAGCGGTTCACCGGAATTCCGGGACAGTCCGTCGCCCTGGAAGAGACGATTGACGCCTGCGAGCGTATTCTGGGAGGCGAATTCAGTGAGCTGCCTGAGCAGAGTTTCTACATGATCGGCTCGATCGAGAGTTTGAAGGCCACGCATGAACGCAAGCATGACACCGAGCAATCTGACTGAGCCGGCCGATGCCGAAGGCGTCGCCCCGATGCATGTCTGGGTGCTGCTGCCGGAGGAAATTCTGCTGGAGGCGGAAGCGGTCAAGATCATTGCCGAGGCCGTGGACGGCGCTTTCGCGCTGCTGCCGCGCCATATCGATTTCGTGGCCCCGCTCGTTGCGGGAATCGTTCTGATCACGGATGAGGAAGGCGGTGAAATCGTCGTCGGCATCGATGAGGGAACGCTGGTCAAATGCGGCCAGGAGGTGATGATCTCCACGCGCCGGGCCATGATCGGGGACGATCTCGCCGGCCTGCGTGCGCGCGTCGACGAGGAGTTCCGGACGCTCGACGAACATGAGGTGACGGCGCGCACCGCGCTCGCTCAGCTCGAAGCGGGCATTATCCGGCGCTTTATCGAGCTGGAAGAAAAGCCATGATCGAGAAGCCGGAGGAGCGGGCGGGTCCGAGGCGCGGGGCGGCGGACGCGATCAAGAGCCTGGCCGAGCGGAAGGCGAAGGCGCGCGCGGCCGGCAAGCCGGGCGTTTGGTTCGGGCTCGGCATGTTCGGCCTTGTCGGCTGGGCGGTCGCCGTGCCGACGCTGATCGGCGTCGTTCTGGGGTTGTGGCTCGACCGGGTTGCGCCGACGACATTTTCGTGGACCCTGGCGCTGCTGCTCGCCGGGGTTACCTTGGGATGCCTCAACGCCTGGCTCTGGGTCGAGAAGGAGCGGCGGCGGAATTTGGAATGAGAGAAGCACCATGAGCCTCGATCTATTTCTTGGTTTGCTGTTTTCCGTGCTTGCCGGAGCGCTGACGGGGCTGGCCTATTTCGGCGGACTGTGGCTGACCGTGCGCGCCCTCCGTCCCGATCGGCACGCCCTGCTCTATCTTGCGGCCAGCGCCGCGATCCGCCTCGGCTTCATTCTGGGCGCGATCGTTCTGGCCGTTCTTTCCGGCGCGGAAGCGCATCATCTGATTGCCGCCCTGATCGGGTTCTTGCTCCTGCGCCAGATCCTGATAATCCGCGTACGCAGCAATCATGACGCGACAAGCGCAACGCCAAGGCTCTGAACGGGGACGCGATGCAGATTTCGACCGACCAGTGGATCCTGTTCCAGCTCGGACCTTACCCGATCAATGCAACGATCGGCTTCACCTGGCTGGTCATGGCTCTGCTCACCGTCAGCTCCTGGCTGATCACGCGCCGGCTCACCACTGGCGCCGAGCCGGGCCGGTGGCAGATCATGCTGGAAGTCCTGGTCGGAGGATTGCGCAATCAGATCGCCCAGGTGGCCCAGCGTGATCCGGGCAGCTATCTGCCCTTCATCGGCACGCTGTTTCTTTTCATCGCCATTGCCAACCTTCTTGCCATCGTTCCCGGCTATCAGCCGCCGACCGCGTCGCTCTCGACCGGAGCCGCGCTTGCTGCTTGCGTGTTTGTCGCGGTGCCGGTCTACGGCGTTGCGAGTCGCGGGGTCGGCGGCTATCTGTGGCGCTACCTTCAACCGACCGTCTTCATGCTGCCATTCAATATTATCGGCGAAATCTCGCGCACCATCGCGCTCGCCATCCGTCTTTACGGCAACATCATGAGCGGCATGGTGATCGTCGGCATACTGATTGGAATTGCACCTTTCGTCTTTCCGATCGTGATGCAACTGCTCGGGATGCTGACCGGACTCATTCAGGCTTACATCTTCGCTGTGCTGGCAACGGTCTATGTCGCCGCAGCGACGCGTGAAGAGCGCGAAGCGAGCATGGAAAATCAGACAGAACAATAGAAATGAGGGATCTGAGCAATGGATAATGTCGGATTGATCGGATCGGTGTCGATCATTGTAGCGGGGCTGACGATCGCTATCGGTTCGATCGGCCCCGCGCTGGGGGAGGCGCGCGTGGCCGCTCAGGCATTGCAGGCAATTGCCCAGCAGCCGGATGAGGCTGGCACGATCACGCGGACGCTGTTCGTCAGCCTGGCCATGATCGAGTCGACGGCGATCTACTGTTTCGTCGTGACGATGATCCTGCTTTTCGCGAACCCCTTCTGGAACATGGTTACGGCGGCGGGCGCGGGAGGTTGAGCCGTGGCGATCGACTGGATTACCATCGCTGCGCAGGTTGTCAATTTCCTGGTCCTGGTCTGGCTGCTGCACCGCTTTCTCTATGGACCGATCACACGGGCCATCACGAAGCGCGAGGAAAAAATCCGTACACGACTTGAAGACGCCGAGCGCGTCAAGAAGGTGGCCGACGCCGAGGCGGCAAAGCTTCGCGAAACCCGTAGAGAGATCGAGGACCGGCGGCATGTGCTGCTCGCCGGCGCAAAATCCGAGGCAGAGGACGTTCGGTCCGAGCTGGAGCGGGAAGCGCGCGAAGAGGTCGGGAAACGCGCCCAAGCGTGGCGGCATCAGGTGGATGAAGAGCGCGCGGCCTTCGTCGCCGATCTGCGCCACCGCTCAACCCAGCATTTTTATGAGCTCGCCCGCGAAGCCCTTGGCGGGTTGGCCGGCAAGTCCTTGAATGACGCGATTGTGGACCGTTTCATCGAACGCCTGTCCGAAGCCGATGAGCACATGGCGTCGAGACTTCGCGAGGAAGCGGAAGGCGCAAATCCGCCGGTCCGCATAGAGAGCAGTTTCGATCTGAGCCCGGTACTCCAGGAACGTATCGAAGCCGTGATCCGTGACGTGATTTCGCCGGAGACGCGGGCCTACTATACGCAAGCGGACGATCTGATTTGCGGTATCCGGCTGAAAGTTGGAGGCCAGAGGATCGCTTGGAGCCTTGGCGATTATCTGGACCGGCTGGAAAGCCGTGCACTGGCCGGGCTCGGCAAAACACCGGAAACCGGGAAAAGGGCGGCGGAGTAAGTCTTGCTGGACCGGATGATCAAAGATCTGCCTGAGGAGATTGCCGGGCTTCTGGATCAAGCGCTGGCTGAGATACGCCCCAGGCTTGAGTCGGAGGAAATCGGCTCGGTTTCCGCCGTCTCGCATGGCGTCGCCTATGTTCGCGGCCTGACCGACGTCAAATCCGATGAGCTGATCCGCCTGCCGAACAGGCTTGCCGGGCTCGCCACCAGCATAAACCGGCGTGAAACCGGCGTCATTCTGCTTGGCGATGGCAGCGGATTGAGGCCGGGCGACGATGCGCGGCGGACCAGGGCGGCGGTCACCACGCTTGTCGGCCACGACCTGCTTGGCCGCATCGTCGATCCGCTCGGCAATCCGGTCGATGGCGGCCCGGCCATCAAACACGCCGAAAGCTGGTTCATCGAACAGAGCGCCCCGGCCATCATCGACCGCGCGCCCGTCATGGAGCCGCTGCAAACCGGTATCAAGGCCGTCGATGCGACGGTTCCGATCGGCCGCGGCCAGCGCGAGCTGATTCTCGGCGATCGCCAGACCGGCAAGACCGCCATCGCGGTCAGCGCGCTATGCAATCAGAAGACAACCGGCGTCATTGGCGTCTATTGCACCATAGGCCAGCGCGACTCCGAAACGATGCGGGTGATCGAGACCTTCGGGAAAGAGGGCGTGCTACGCAATATCGTCATTGTGGCGACCTCCGGCGACGATGCGCCGGGCCTGCAATATATCGCGCCCTACGCGGCGACCGCGATGGCGGAGTATTTCATGCATCAAGGCCGGGATGTGCTGATCGTCTATGACGACCTGACCCGCCATGCCCGCGCCTATCGCGAACTGTCGCTTCTCTTGCGCCGCCCGCCTGCGCGCGAAGCCTATCCCGGCGATATCTTCTATGTCCATGCGCGGCTGCTGGAGCGCGCCACTCATCTGCGGCGCGGCGGCTCGCTGACCGCTTTGCCGATCATCGAGACCCAAGCCGGCAACATCTCCGCCTATATTCCGACGAACCTCATCTCGATCACGGACGGCCAGATCTACCTGTCGCCCTCGCTGTTTCAGAAGGGCATTCTCCCGGCCGTCGATATTGGCCGCTCCGTCTCCCGTGTCGGCGGCAAGGCGCAGCTTCCCGCTTACCGCGCGGTCGTGCAGGCGCTGAAGCTCGCCTATGCCCAGTTCGAAGAGATGGAGTCTTTCGCGCGTTTCAGCACCCGGCTCGATGAGGAGACGCGCCGGAATATCGAGCGCGGCCGCCGCGTGCGTGAAATTCTGAAGCAGAACGAGCGTGAGCTCTTGTCGGTTCCGGAGCAGATCGCGGTGCTGCTCGCGGTGGTCGAGGGCGTGATGGACGAGGTTCCCGCGGACCAGGTCCGCCAGGCCGAACTGGCGATCCGTGAGGCCGTGCGCCAGGATACCAGCGATCTGTGGAAGCGGATCGAAGCCGGCGAGAGCTTCGCCGAGGCCGACAGACAGGCCGCGCTTGCTCTCGTCCAGCGGGCCGTCGAGCCGATCAGCAATCGCGCAGGCGGCTGAGCCAATGGAAACGCTCGAAATCCTTTCCCGCCGAATCGAGTCCACCGAAGATCTGCAATCGCTCGTGCGGAGCATGAAGACGCTGTCCGCCGTCAGCATTCGCCAGTTCGAGCGCGCGGAGGAGTCGCTCCGGCTCTTCCAGCGGACCATCGATATGGGCCTCCAGGTGGTATTGAAGCATCACCCGGTTCGGGAAGGGACGCCTCGCACGCGTCAAACCGGCATGGCGCTGGTCGTGTTCGGCTCGGATCGCGGGCTTTGCGGCGGTTTTAACGAGAATGCGGCCGAGCTGGCTTGCACGCATATCAGCCGGTCCGAAGATGCCGCGCATAGCATTCATATTCTCGCCGTGGGCAGTCAGGTCGCCGCGCGGATGATGACGATGGGGCGCGAGCCCGATGAGGTGATGACTCTGCCGGGCTCTGTGCAGGGGCTCGCCGAGACCTGCGAGAACATCCTGATACGGATCGATCGTCTCCGCCAGACCGAGGGCGTCGAGCGCGTTGGCGGCATATTCAATCAGCGCGTGGATGGCGGCGATATCAGGCCGCGCGCGCATGTTTTCCTGCCCATCCCCATCGATCATCTCAAATCGCTCGCCGGCGCGGCCTGGCTGTCACGGCGGCTCCCGACTTATCGCGTCGAGACCGACCGGCTGTTTTCCTGGCTAATCCGGCAGCATCTCTTTGCCAGAATTTATCATGCGGGTCTTGCCTCCATGGCGAGCGAGAACGCCGCGCGTCTCGCTTCGATGCAGAGTGCCGAACGCAATATCGGCGAGCATCTGGAGACCATGACCGCCGAATTCCGACGCGTGCGTCAGGATGCAATCACGACGGAGCTGATGGACATTGTCGGCGGCTATGAAGTTCTGCGGAACAAGCGGTGACGCGCCGCTATCAGCGCGGCGGCTAGAGCATCGGACCGAAAAGTGGCACCCACTTTTCGGGTCAATCCGATGCCAAAACAAACAATTGGAGTGGCGCTTCCGATTCCGATTAAGAATCCGCCGCTCTAATTAGGCGGCTCGAAGGGGCGGGAGTGCCGAAGCCACAGCCATTCCGCTTGTTCCAGCAATGCTTCCCGGCCCAGCCTTTCGAAAATGACCGGCAACTCCTTGTCCTCGTTACCCGGCGGAACTTTGCTGATCTCTCGCTCGGCCGTCTCAAAGATCTCCCGGGCGGCGGAATATTGCTTCAGCAAGTCCAGGTCAGCGCTTCGGATCAGGAATGCCCGCGCGGTGATGCCGAGCGCCGCCGTCAGGCTGACCGCAACCTGAAGCTGCTGGATGAAATCCTCAATCGGAATGGGACCGAAGGGGTGATTGACGAGCGCCTGCGTCCGCCACGCATGCCACCCATCTCCATAGTTGACGGTCATCAACGCCAGGAGCACCGACGTTGCGAAAGTCAGGAAGATCGCCGCCCGGGCAATCCAGATCCCCCACCAGTAGCGGCGCTCGTGGCGCACCACGGAGCGCTTGAAATAGGCGATCTGGCTTCCGAGCCAATGTTGAATTGCGCCGTCGAGCAGCGATTGGCTGACAGGATTTTGGTAGGCCGGCGACGACCGGCAGTCCTGGGCGAATTCGATCGCGCGCACGGCGTGTCGCAGCCAGCGCACGACCGCGCCATGTTTGGACAGATAGCTGAGCCAGACCTGCCGTCTCAATCCGAGCATGCGCCAGAAGAACAGGATTCTCATGGTCTCCGCGAAGCTCCGATATTCCTGAAATTTGGTGTCCAGCGAACGGCTGGCCACATAGGAGGCAACGATCGCCATCAAGCCCATGGTCCCGAGAAAGGCCCATGACGCCAGCGGTTTCACATCGACGATGCTGAACGCAAACACTGCGGTGACGACGAGCGTGTAAAGAACCCAATCGGCAAGCCGCACGCGATCCGCATAGAAGATCGAAAGCGCGTCCGGGCAGGCCGGCCCTCCCAGAGTGCGATGAGAATTTGCGATTGTTCGGCGATCACGGCGCCGACCCGCGCATATTGAACGTCCCGCGCCTCACCGTCCTTCTTCCAATTCTCGTCCGGAGGAAGCGTCACCTCGAACACGCCCGCGGCTTCATTCAGCAAATCCGAGAATTCCTGCCGCGAGTCCTCCGTCACGAAATCAGCGCAGAATTCGCTGGGGGGAAAGGGGAGGATCGCGATCAGCCTCGCCCCGAGTTCGTCCATTGGAAAGCTGCGCTGATATCCTGGCCAAAGGCTTACCTATATTCACGCCGTGGAAGACGATGAGCC